>TARA_B110000090_G_scaffold53371_1_pt1 | contig 11736 bp, 9 predicted proteins | sample TARA_B110000090 | Tara Oceans TARA_B110000090 (sample SAMEA4397239) | marine metagenome | biome: Polar Biome; feature: [SRF] surface water layer (ENVO:00010504); material: water (ENVO:00002006), including particulate matter (ENVO:01000060) such as... | depth 5 m
TCTGTCTTCTCTCCTAGAAAAAACTTATAACCTACAGAAAAATCAACTCCAATTAAGAGTCTAAATACCTCTTCATTATAAACATCCTTTTCATCAAAGAAACCTGTCTCTACAACGAAATTCTCTACCCTACCATTCTCATCATAAAGTTGGTAACTATTAGTGAACTTAGAATACTCTGAACCATAGCCGACTACTAAATCAACCCCATAAACGAGCGTATTCCTTTCATACTGCTTGAACCATTCTGTTCCTAAACGAGCAGCTAACCTATATTCTTCTTGATGTTCATTCCTGTAAACTATAGATGAGTCATTCACCTCATAGGCATTAAAAGATGACAATTGGAAATCAGTAAACCTTCTGTTTTGTTCATACATAGGAATGAATCTCCAGGCTCTATTTGGAGCAGTTTTCACATTGAATATTAGACTAGCTCTTGGGCGCAAATTAGCACCAGCTAAAAAACCAACAGTAGGAGTAGAAATATCTACACCTATTCTGAATTTCTCACTTTCTCTTATGTCCTTCATAGCAGTGTAATAATCTTCCTCGAAATCCTCTCCCAAAGTCTCAGACTGAGAATACACAACACTTAAGACCGCGGAAAAAACCGCAAGGCAAATAACATTTTTCATACCAGTATATTTAAAAGAATAAGCTCTAGAAGAATTACTTTAGCCTCATTGATTTCACGCTATGAAGATACTAATAAAAAACATAGGTCAGCTTATAAATTGTTCAGAGACAGCCCCTATATATAGAAGAGGTGGAGAAATGAAAACTCTTCCTTTGATAGAAAACGCATGGCTCGCCATAGAAAATGGATTGATTGCCGATTTTGGCGAAATGAGAGACTGGCCTGGTATTTCTGACTGGAGCGAGTTGGAAATAATAGATGCAGAAGGAGGTTTTGTTCTCCCTGCTTGGTGCGATTCTCACACCCATATAGTCTTCGCTGCGACACGTGAAGGTGAATTTCTAGACAGATTAAAAGGACTCACCTACCAAGAAATAGCAGAAAAAGGAGGAGGCATTTTAAATTCCGCTAATAAGCTATCTGTTATGTCGGAAGATGAACTGTATGAGCAGGCATACGCAAGGTTAGACAAATTGAAAGAACTGGGTACAGGTGCTGTAGAGATTAAAAGCGGGTATGGCTTAACAGTAGATGCTGAGCTTAAGATGCTCAGAGTAATCAAAAGGCTAAAAGAAAATCACCCTATAACTATAAAAGCTACATTTTTAGGCGCGCATGCCTTTCCCTTAGAATACAAAAAAAACCACAGAGGATACATAGACAGCATCATAAACGAAATGATTCCTGTGATTCAAGAGGAAGGCCTAGCCGACTTTATAGATTGTTTTTGTGAAGCAGGATATTTCTCTCCTGAGGAAATGACTGAAATTCTTCAAGCAGGAATAGCAGCTGGACTCACACCCAAAGTACATGTAAACCAGTTTACCAGTATAGGAGGAATACAAGCAGCTTTAAATTCACAAGCTCTTTCTGTGGACCACCTTGAGGTTATGACAGATGAGGACATTTTACTAGTAGCTAAATCAGAATGTGCTGCCGTAGGCCTCCCTTCATGCTCTTTCTTTTTAGGGATTCCTTACGCGCCCATGAGAGCGCTCATAGACAACGGGGCTATCGGAGTGTTGGCCTCAGACTACAATCCCGGAAGCACACCTAACGGGAACATGAACTTAGTACTTGCCATGGGATGTATAAAACAAAAAATGCTTCCAGAAGAAAGCATTAATGCGATTACTACGAATGGAGCATATGCCATGAACCTATCCAAGGAATTAGGCTCCATTACTCCTGGGAAAATAGCTAATATCATTATCACTAAACCTATAGACAGTTTGGCCTATTTGCCCTATAGCTTCGGTGAAAACATGATTTCCAAAGTGATTCTCAACGGGAGCATCAGCTAAAGAGTTTTCTAGAGACTTAACTCCTATTATTCCCTACTGTTTTGTGGATTTATTAGAGCACAGCTAGACTTAAATCTTTTGTGACTTTTTTCTAGAACTCTTTTGCTTAAATTTGACTGTGTACTTTTTACACTAATGCGTATTTTTCTCTTCACCATATCGTTTTTAGCAGGACTTCAAATCTATTCACAAAGTGGCTTTGTAGAATTCACTGACTCTTTAGGGTTAGCCCATGCCCAAGGAAGCAACGGCATCTCAGTTTGTGATTATGATAATGATGGAGATTATGACTTTTACGTCTCCGCTAGCCAAGAAGAAAATCTGCTTTTCGAAAATCAAGGTGATTCAATTTTCGTGGACATGGCTCCCCTTCTAGGTCTAGATTTAAACGAATTTAGTAGAGCATCCATTTGGGCAGACTTTGACAATGATGGTTGGGATGACCTCTTCGTAGGTAATTACCTAGATGACAGCTACCTGTTCAAAAACAATGGAGACGGTTCGTTTACAGACGTAAGCAACACTGCTGGATTGATACAAGGAAGTTTTCCAAATAGCCTAAACGCCGTAGACATTAATCTGGACGGCCTTCTCGATCTTTATGTAGCTAACATAAACTCTCCGAACTTTCTATATATCAATCAAGGCGATTTTCTCTTTACTGAAGAAGTTCTAGCCTATGGCATTACTGACAATCTTACAGCCATGGGAGCTTTGTTTTTCGATTATGACATGGATAATGATGTGGATTTATACCTCACTCATGACGGCTATCAGGAATTTATCCTATACCGAAATAATGGGAATGGAACATTCACGGATGTGAGCGTAGAATCAAACACTAATCTCGCTCGCCAAGGCATGGGAGTCAACATAGCCGATTATGATTTAGATGGAGATATGGATATTTACTTGGCTAATCTCCTAGCTAATGATTTGCTGCGCAATAACGGTGACGGAACATTCACCAACATCACCATGGAAGCTGGCGTAGGAGATTTCGGAATGAGCTGGGGGACTTTTTTCTTAGACTACGACAATGACACTGACGAAGACATTTTTATCAATAACATGTACTATATGGGGAATTTCTCAAATCTACTGTATAGAAACAATGGAGATGGCTCATATACAGATATCATTGAAGAAGGAGAGGCTATGGAAAGTTTAATGGGCGGGTATGGAGCTGCCTCCTTCGACTTTAACAGAAACGGTGGAATTGATTTACTGCTTGCTAACACAAGTTCAAACGATGAAAATCAAATTTTCATTAATGAGAATTCAAGAGGGAATTGGATACAGCTAGAGCTAGAAGGAACTATTTCAAACAGAAACGCCATAGGGACAAAACTTCAAGTCTTCTCAGATTCGCTTCTTTTAATAGACGAAATGGTAGGAGGGTCAGGTTATTGCTCTCAAAATATGGCGGCCAAACATTTCGGGTTAGCGACAAGAACCACAGTAGACTCGATAGCAGTTATATGGCCAAACGGACTGGAAGAAACCTACTATGATTTAGAAATTAATACTCATTACCTCATAACAGAAAACACTGGAATCTCACTCTTGGACTATGCTCCACAAGAAGAAGAAGAAGAAGAAGAAGAAGAAGAAGAAGAAGAAGAAGAAGAAGAAGATGATGATGACGATGAAGATGATGATGACGATGAACTTGTAGGCATTGAGATAGAGATAATCAATCCTAATTCAGACTTTACTCATTTCGAATATAGTGAGGAAGTCTTTATGGAGGAAACACCTTCAGAAAACACCGTAAAGGAAAACAACTTGACAGCTTCTTCTGTAGTTCCTTATCCTAACCCGTCCACTAAATGGATTACGTGGAATGTTCCGTTCACAGGTGATTTCAAGCTTGTGATAACAGACATTACTGGAAAAGAAGTATTCACTGAATCTTTCTCTAACGCTTTGTCAAAAACGGTTAAAGTGGATATTAATTCCTTTAACAGTTCATCCTCCAATTTCACTTATCACTTCATAGTAGGCGGGAAAATCATCTCTGGAACTTTCTTTGTCCTTAAATAAAGGTCTTTATCTTTTCTGTTCGATTAAATTTGCACCGCGTGAAACTTCATAGGCAAATACTAACACTTATAAAAAAAGACATTTCTCTAGAATATAAAAGTCTAGAGTCATTGGCTGGAATGGTTCTCTTTCTGTTAGCTACTGTTTACACTTGCTTTCTCACATTTAAGAAAATGCCCACTGCAGAAGTGTGGAATGCCCTATTCTGGATAATCATCATATTCTCTGGATTCAATGCGATCTCAGGTAGTTTTAAAAATGAAACTGGAGGAAAGCATTTCTATCTCTATTTTTTGATAAACCCGAAGGCACTTATACTGGCTAAGATTATATATAACAGCTTCTTAATGCTGACTCTCTCTATTATCGGCCTAGCTGTATTTGCTCTTTTTCTAGGCACTAATGTCTTAGAGGATATAAATTTCTTAAGCTTTTTTATAGGATTAGTACTCACTTCTCTAGGCTTAAGCGGAATACTAACCATCATTTCAGCTATAGCTTCTCAACTAGATTTTAAAGGCGGCATCATAGCCGTTCTGGGGTTGCCTCTGTTGTTCCCTCTAATACTAATCAGTCAGAAATATTCAGCACAAGCTTTAAGCGGTGTCAGCGCATCTGGAAACATGAATTTTCTGTTAGGACTTTTAACGCTTAATGTAGCCGTTATCACATTAAGTTATGTTTTGTTTCCTTATCTTTGGCGGCAGTAAAACAAGCGCTCCAGACCTAAACCCTTTGGAGTGTTCGATTAAAATTTCAGACGCTTCAATCTCATGGATTTAACTCTATTTTAGAGAAGCTCTTTTTTTAAGATGTGATTTAAACCTGCACGATTAAATGGCAAAAAATTGGTGGAAAATAGTAGGAGCTATCCTAGTGATATACGCTACCGCTTTTAGTTTCTTAAGACCATTGGAACCTGGAATCATTCAAACAGATAAAACTGAGCTAGTTTTAGGTCAAAATACATTTTCTGTTACTGGATATAATTCGCATTTCGTGGACTATTCATCCTCACTTCAAGGTTTTTTAAGAGTAGACTCTTTGAGAGCTCTTCCGCTTACCATATTGGATATAAAAGATAACGTGCATGCTGAGTTCAGCGTGAATATTCCAGCCGACATAGATAAAACTGTTTTGGATTTATTTCTTTCTAACGATAGAACTGGAAGCATTTTCTTACCCGCTGCTTTTCGAATAGACCAATCCAAGGGAAATCCTGCTGCTTCAAACGAGTATACCAATGTAGCCTTTTCTTCTGGAGAGGAAATTTCATTCGAATTCCCGTTTCAACTCAGAATTTTTGATACCATTAGAAACCTAAACTTTCATGTACCGATGTGGTTTACCATGTTTGTGCTTATGGGATTATCTCTTTGGTACTCTATCCGTTATTTAAACTCTGATAAAATAGAATATGACCTAAAAGCAGCTTCTTCAGCTAAGGTAGCGCTGATATTCTGCTCATTAGGGCTTATTACAGGAAGTATATGGGCTCGTTTTGCCTGGGGTGATTGGTGGACTACTGATGCCAAACTAAATGGTGCCGCAGTTTCGTTTTTACTTTTGGCAGCCTATTTCATTCTTAGAAAATCTGCTGAAGACAAACCAAACAAAGCCAAGATAGCAGCCGTTTATAATATCCTATCTTTCTTTATGACCATGGCTCTTATTATGGTTCTGCCAAGACTAACGGGTGCAGCATCTCTTCATCCAGGAGAAGATGGAAACCCGGCTTTCAGCTCTTATGATTTAGACAGTAATCTTCGAATGGTTTTTTATCCAGCGTGTGCAGGATGGATAATCACAGGAATATGGATTTACAACTTGCATTATAGAATTTCTAATCTGAAAAACACACGGTCATGAATAGAATAGTGATACTGATATTACTTCTACTTTTTACATTGCACTGCCAAGCCCAAGACGGAGCATTGGAAGAATATTTCTTCGAATCAGGAAAAATTAAAGTGGTGATCGCTGTCGCTGTAAGTATAGCTATAGGCATGTTTGTTTACCTGTTTAGATTAGATAAAAAAATCAAAGACTTAGAAAAAAATAAGAAATGAAAAAGTCAGAAATAGCCCTAATCATATTAGCTGGAGTAGCTATAGCAGCTATGGTAGCAGCACTTGGAGGAAGTGGAAAAGCCGAAACATTCGCTACCGCTTTTTCTAACCCAGGAGTAGATTATAAAATAAACGGGAAACTCATCAGAGAAGAACCCATCATTTATAATCCTGAAGAAAATGCGGCACTCACTGTATTTACTATGGTAGATAGCGAAGGTGGGATTAGTAAAGTATATCTAAACGAAGCTAAACAACAAGGATTCGAACAGTCTGAATCCATAAATTTATTTGGTTATGTAGAAGACGGAAAATTTCGAGGGCATGATATGCAAATGAAATGTCCATCGAAATATAATGACCAAAAACACTTGATAGATCAGCAAGCATCTGCTAATTAAATGGAGTATATCGGAGAACACCTGCTCCCAGGTCAAATAGGAGAATTCTTTATAGCACTAGCGTTTTCAGCGGCTATATTTTCTATGGTAAGCTATTATTTTTCTACAAAAGAAGAATCAGCAGCCTCATGGAAAAAATTAGGTAGAATAGGTTTTATCATACATGGACTTTCGGTTTTCATGGTGATCGGTACACTATTTTATCTATTTATGAATCACCACTACGAGTATAATTATGTGTACAAGTACAGTAGTAAAACCATGCCTATGAAGTATGTGTTTTCTGCATTCTGGAGTGGTCAGGAAGGTAGTTTTCTTCTCTGGAGTTTTTGGCATATCGTGCTAGGTGGACTTCTTATTCTTAAAGGAAAAAACTGGGAAAAACACACCATGACTATTCTAGCATTGGTACAAGTGTTTATCTCCTCTATGCTACTGGGCGTATACTTTATGGATTATAAATTCGGAAGTAACCCGTTTATCCTAAACAGAGAGTTACCCGAAACCATACTCATGCCGTGGGCCTCTTCAGAAAGTTATTTGAGTTTACTCTTCGCTGATGGTAGAGGACTAAACCCACTGCTACAGAATTACTGGATGACCATCCACCCTCCTACCCTATTTTTAGGGTTTGCTAGCACAGTGGTTCCATTCGCTTTTGCCATCGCAGGATTATGGAAAAGAGATTATTCAGGATGGATTAAGCCAGCGCTTCCTTGGACATTTTTCTCCGTTATGATTTTAGGTACAGGGATCCTTATGGGAGGAGCTTGGGCTTATGAGTCACTTACTTTTGGAGGATTTTGGGCTTGGGATCCTGTAGAAAACGCATCTTTAGTTCCATGGATTATTCTCGTGGCGGGAGCTCACATCATGCTCATAAACAAGCACAAACCTAAGAGTCTGTTTTCTGCTTTTCTATTCATTATTCTGAGTTTTATCTTTATCCTTTATTCTACATTCCTTACTCGAAGCGGGATTTTAGGAGAAAGCTCAGTACACAGTTTTGTGGAGAGCGGTATTCTTCCTCAGTTATTGATTTACTTACTTTTCTTCGTAGGAATGGCAGTAGCTATGCTGCATAAAGATGTACAGGAAAGAAAAATTTACAGTTGGGCCTCATTCCTGATTTTCGTCTTAGGGATAGGACTTTACTTACTAGATACAGAAGCGGTACGATTCGAATATGCACCTGCAGCTTTTGTCGTTTTATTCCTTCTCTTATCCGCAGTATATACAGTAAAGGCATACACCAAGCATTACCGAACAGATGAAGACGAACCATTGGTTAGTCGCGAGTTCTGGATGTTTATAGGAGGATTAGTATTATTTATTTCAGCGTTGCAAATCACCATCTGGACCAGCATACCGGTATTCAATCATGTAGCTAGTCCATTTCAAAGCATTTATGCGAACATAGCCAACCTTACAGGATGGGAATGGGCAGCTAGCTTGGCAGAAGGAAAACTTTCTATAGGTTCTGATGTAGTGAATATCTATAACAGATGGCAGATTCCATTTACCGTGCTAATTACACTCTTTATAGGAACTACACAGTTTATGAAATATGGGAAGAATGATGCGGGGAAATGGTTCAAAGCCGCTAGTCTATCGATTATTATTTCGGCAGCTATTACAGCATTTTTCCTCTTTGTTTGGGGATTTGAAGACAGCACCTACCCATCTAATTATGTGCTGCTATTTACATCAATATTCGCTGTAGTAGCCAATGCGGATTACCTTATAAGAGTGCTCAAAGGAAACATTAGAAAAGGTGGAAGCCCTATAGCACATGTCGGATTTGGTCTATTAATTTTCGGTGCACTGGTTAGTCAAAGTCAACAAGATATTATATCTACCACTAAAACTACAGACATTACAGGCTTAGGCGGAGGAATAAATAGCAAAGAAGACCAACTAATGTATAAGGGTGACACCCTGACCATGGGTAATTATATGACTACCTATACTGGTTATGATTCTGATGGCAGAAATGCCTATTACCACATAGACTATTATTCGCAAGTGGCCAACTCATTCCAGAAAGATGACATAGCCTATCGATTAATTCAGAATTTACCTGTTTTCTTCATTGCAAAGCAAGACCATACCTCCTCTCCTACTTTTATAGAAGACATGGAAACGCACTGGTACCCGCTGCCTGCGCCCACAGAAACACAACTCGACCGTGCTAAAAAATGGAGAGGATTTAACCCTGGAGAAAAAGAATTTACACTCTCTCCTAGAATTCAAATCAATGAGACTTTTGGGAATGCACCAGAGCCAGACACAAAGCATTACGGAAATGAAGATTTGTTCACTTTCTTAAAGTTTGCACAGATAGAAAAACTAAAAACTGACAGCTTAGGATTTCTTCCTATGAAAGAAACCAAAATGATTCTAGGAGATACATTAAAGCTTACAGAAGGCTTGCTTATAGTGGATAGCCTGAGACCGATGGGAGAGGAAAAGGCCATTTTCGGATTTCTGTCCTCAGATATTGTACTCAAAACATACATGCACTTCACCTCTGAAGAAAAGGACACGCTGCTCACCTCTAGATTTCTAGTAAGAGGAAATCAAGCTGTGGGAGAAGAAATTACACTGGAAAAAGAAGGTTTTAAAGCGACTATTAAACTTATTCAGCCCAAGGATGGCACAGCAGAAATCACGTTAGAACATGCTGAGAAATCTGAGAATTACAGAGACTTTATAGTAATGAGAGCAGTGAAATTTCCACAGATAAACATCTTATGGATCGGATGTTTAATCATGATTTTGGGAACTATTATAGCTATTATAGAGCGGATTAGAACCAATAGAATAGGGCGTAAAACCGCCTAACTTTTAAAGAGCCGTATATTCACCTTTTCAACCCTGTGGCTAAAGACAAAGTGAACTCTGAAATTAAGCACATAACATTTATAGGAAGCGGGAACGTAGCTTCTGCTATGGCTGAAGAGTTGTTTAAAAAAGGACTAATCATCACGCAAGTTTTTAGCAGAAATTTAAGTCAAGCCAATCTGCTATCCGAGAAAGTCAACTCCGAAGGAATAAACAACTATTCACAGCTCAAGGAGACCGACCTTTTTATAGTGGCCGTTTCTGACGATGCTATTTCAACAGTGTTTTCTGAGCTAAAGCACTCCACTCCTGTAGTGCATACTTCGGGAAACACTTCTTTGCTAGAGCGTTACCACACCTCAGAGAGTGGTGTTTTCTATCCGTTACAGACATTCTATAAAGGTTCTGAAACCAACTGGTCTGAGGTTCCTATCTGCATAGAAGCGGCTAATGAGGACCTCTTAAAAAAGCTACATCTATTGGGTAAAACTCTGAGCGAAAACGTGAAAACCATCACCTCTGCTGAGCGCGCTATAATTCATGCCGCTGCAGTGCTCGCTTGTAATTTCACCAATCATTTGGGAGCACTCACTCAAGAGGTTTTAGAAGACAAAAACCTTAGCTTGGACTTATTAAACCCGCTTATCCAAAAGACATTTAGAAATATTACCTCAGGAAAAGCGAAAGAAAAACAGACCGGACCTGCTGTGAGAGAAGATTATGGAACCATCGATTCTCACTTGAACATACTAGAAGACAAACCAGAAATCAAAGCGCTTTACTTAGCCCTTTCTAAACATATAATAGCATACCACCATGGCCAATAGTTACAAAGAAAAACTAAAAGATATTACCACATTCATATTCGATGTAGACGGAGTTTTCACAGACGGAAGCCTCTACTTGGTTCCCGGTGAAATGGCCCGAGTGATGAATGTAAAAGATGGTTTCGCAGTGCAGTTGGCTGTAAAAAAAGGCCTTAGGCTAGCTATTATCACGGGAGGAAATAGTGAACTAGTGAAATCTAGATTAGAAGGACTAGGGATTCCCGAGGTATACCTCAGCTGCCATGATAAAATGGCAGTGTTTCAGGAATACCTAAAAAAGCATAACCTAGATGCTTCAGAAGTCTGCTACATGGGAGATGACATTCCTGATTATGATGTAATGAAAATCGCAGGATTATCTGTAGCTCCTCATGACGCCTGTGCTGAAGTGAAATCTGTAAGTCATTACATCTCCGATAAAGATGGTGGAAAAGGATGTGTAAGAGATATTCTAGAACAAGCCATGAAAGTAAAAGGGCTCTGGATGAAAGGAACAGAAAGTCACCAATGGTAAATGTCTGTCCTGAATAACATTACTAACTTAAAGTTGAATAAACAGAGTCAATTATAGAACTTTAAAATAACTTTACTACGTCATGAATACGCTGCTTTTAGACAATCATCTGGCTCAGACCACTCCCTTTCCTGTAGGATTAGAAGTGAGCCATGCCACTGGCTCTTATATCTATACTAAAGATGGAAACAAATACCTAGACATGATTTCGGGGCTCTGTGTTTCTAACCTGGGGCATGGAAATCAAGCCGTGAAAGATGCCGTATACTGCCAGTTAGAAAAGTATGCTCACGTGATGGTTTATGGAGAGTTCGAGCAGGATGCTGTTTCTGAATTAGCGGCTACCTTAACGGGATTACTTCCTAAATCACTTGACACTTGTTACTTCGTGAATTCTGGCACTGAGGCCAATGAGACCGCTATAAAACTGGCCAGAAGAAGTACTGGGCGTTCAGAGCTTATAGCGTTTAAAGGCGCTTATCATGGCGGAAGCACAGGCTCACTGGCTATTTCTTATAACGAGGAAAAGAAATATGCTGTGCGTCCATTAATGCCAGACGTTAAGTTTATAGAACTAAATAAGCTGGCAGACTTAGCGTTCATTACCAAAAAAACTGCTGGCGTATTCCTAGAAACCATCCAAGGAGATGCAGGCATACGAATTCCTGAAGAGGCGTTTATAAAAGCCCTTAGAAAAAGATGCTCAGAAACAGGAACGCTGCTCATCCTAGATGAAATCCAAGCAGGAATGGGCAGAACGGGAAAGTTCAGCGCATTCGAGCATTATGGTATCGCACCCGATATTCTATGTTTAGGAAAAGCATTGGGAGCTGGCTTACCTATAGGCGCTTTGATTTCTGGCAGGAACCTAATGGAGAAATTTACGCATGACCCTATGCTAGGCCACATTACTACATTTGGCGGCAATCCTGTTATTTCTGCTGCGGCCAATGCTGGATTAAAAGAACTACTAAAGGATGGAATTATAGCCGCTGTAGAAACCAAAGGTCAATTCATCTCCTCCTCTCTAAAGGACCACACAATGGTAAAAGAGATAAGACAGAAAGGTCTTTTTATAGCCATAGAGCTAG
>TARA_B110000090_G_scaffold40272_1_pt1 | contig 11612 bp, 14 predicted proteins | sample TARA_B110000090 | Tara Oceans TARA_B110000090 (sample SAMEA4397239) | marine metagenome | biome: Polar Biome; feature: [SRF] surface water layer (ENVO:00010504); material: water (ENVO:00002006), including particulate matter (ENVO:01000060) such as... | depth 5 m
TCTACTTGATAGTCACGTAGGATAATTTCTGTGCCTTCTACAGGATGTCCTTCAGGCCAACACACCCCTTGGTCTGCCCAATAGCGTTCTGTAACAGGAGTAAAGTTTAACTGTATCGGATGTCTTCGATCTTCGATATCTGCAATTTCAACATTATACTTTGTTAATACTTCACTAATAACTCCAAGATGATTAACATATCCTGTACCACCGAGACCAAAGAAAGCAACCTTGCCATCCCAGCGACCTAGTTTATATTGCGGCATATACTTTGCATATGGTACTTCAAACTTTAGTGCATTAGCCACTTTACGCCTAATGTCTACATCAAGACCTTCAATCTTAATGTTTACTTCGTCTTCAATTATTAATTTACATCTACTCATATTTTTTGTATGTTTCCGCTTTTTGTAGTATAAGTTCCAAACTGTGATTCTATTTCATCAAAATGCAAAACTAAATCACCGTCAAAGTATCCGTCTAGTCTTGTATTCCTTAGACTTTCTAAGTATAATACTGATTGTGCTTTCCAATCTGAATTAAACAAAGGCTTTGGATATTTCTTATTACTACTAATATACACTACTTCAGTATCTTTATCAAGAGAATTATTTAAATTATAATCTTTAATGTATTCGTTAAATTCTTTATCGTCTTTGTTATCTAATCTAAACATAGTTGAAATCTTAGTACGATCAACAAATCCTTTAATACTTTGATACGAAGTCGATATGTAATCTAATGGATTCTTTTCTGGTATGATTATTAATAACGGAAATCTTTTTAATTCAACTAAAGAAGATATTACAGCATCTAAGGACCATTCATTCTTAGATATAAAAATGTTTGGTGAAGTCCTATTAATAATTCGTTGAGTAAGTACTGAAGTTTTATTCACATATGTGTGTATATCATCGAAATGTTCTAATCCATAAAGCATTGCTCTATCTTTATATAAGTGTACATTATCAGCAACTAGTTTACCTAAGTGTTCTGTAATCTTATCGTCTAATGCTTTAGGTGTATTTTTAAGTTCTAAGTTGTAAACACCTGGAACATATTCTTCAGGATTGTTTTTAATTAGTTTTACTTGTTCTGCATATTGTAGAATGCCGTCTTCAATATCATAATTTTTATTTTTAAATTCTTCAACAATATCACAAACTGCATTTTCGGTTATTTTAAAATAATGTATATGGGTGCCCTTTTCATGATAGTAACCCATTTTATGCTTGTGTGCTATCATCTCAACTGACTGAATAGTTCGTTTACTAAATGGAAATCTAATTGCAATGTGTGAATTTTTAGTTACTTCGTTGTTGTTAGAAGGCTTTCTTCTGCCTAGAGTATATACTGTTTGTACTATCGGCGGTGCGTCAACAACCTTAATCCATTGTGATCTATCTACGTTACGTAGAGGATTGCGAGTTGTTTGCATCTTAATTACGTATTGAAGATTTAAATATCCAAGTTTATTAAATTGATCATTGTAATAATTAAGTTTCATGCACACCACATCAAGTTGTCTATCAGTAAATGCTTTACCTTTAAACACCTGTCTTGCAATACTATAGAGTATTGTGCAGTCTACACTTTCAATTTTAATTTTATCGTTACCCTGTAATCCAGCAAGGACTTCAAGGTAATCTTCAACTGTTTCTAACTTCATGCTTACAGTATACTATATTATAGCAATGATGTCAAGTGTTTAAGTGGAATTCCTTGAGATATTTCTTCAACTGTAAATTCGGTGTGTGCATAATCATTAAGCCATTGTGTTCTATCACCGTATAAAGGATTCTCAATATTACGTAAGTTTTGTTCTGCTACATCAAATGCAAGACTACTCGGGCCAGTAAATGCAGGCACGCCGTTGATAACACTGTGTATACCTGGGTTACTTGACCAACTAACTGTAGCCCATATGTTATTGAATTGCATATCAAAGTCATCATAAGACCCTTTAATTTGTAAGGGTTCTTGTCTTCTTACACCTTTGAAGTCGTGTTCGATAGCAGGTAAAGGACAGCGTGGGTGTGGTCTAAATATGATAGGACGATCAGTTTGGGCTCGAATAAATGTTATTGTGTCGTGTACCCAAGTAGCCATTGCTGGCATATCTTTCCATTGTAAACTCTTATCATGTTGTCCTGCTATAAGAATATATTCGCCGTTGTACTTCCAAGGTTTAAGTTCTAATCCCAAAAGGCTTGCGCGAGTACTATCATTGCCACTAGGCAGATAATCCCCATCACGATTGATACCATTTAGTCCTACTTTCCACGTAGTGCCGCGCTTAATGCCACCAACTTCTAATACTATTGTTGGCTTCTGTTGTTCCCAGATTGATTGGTTTCTAGCCATCCGGCCATTAAATAGTACACTCCAAATAACATTAATATCGGCACTGTTATCATTATAAACAACAACATGCCCGTTAACATTAAGGCTATTTGCAAAAGCGTCAAACACAGGCTTGCTATTAAGTGAGCCATAGTCAGTCCAAAGACTAAATTTCATTCCAATATGCTTCTTTCCGATGATCCATTAGATCCTTACGTTTCGAATGTCCATCGTGTTTGCGAGCACCTTTCATGTGATCAATATATCTACCAAGTTCGGTGTTAATCAATGGATGACCTCCGCCGCCTGTCTTAGCAGTTTTAACATAGATACTTGCACTATAATCTAGTACTCTTGGATTATAGTTTTTATGTTTATTAAGTATTTCTCCAAATACATAACTGTCATGCCATTCTGTTAACTTAAATATTCCGTTGGGACCTTCAGCATCTTCGTATGCTTCTTCAAAGTCTTCTAAAAATTTACGACACTGTTTATCTTTAATGTTAAGGCCATAGAAGCCACACTCTGGCCATGTCTGTGATCCTTGTCCTCGGCCTACATATGTAAGCCAACTTTCTTGTGGTAACAGTCTAGCAAAGTTTTCGTACGACCATTCACTGTGTACAAACGTATCACCGTCGACCCATACTACATAATCAGTTTCTTCTGTTTCACAAGCATCAAATACTGCATACACCTTATTAGCAAAACGTACTGCGTCCCATTTAAATTCTTTGTGATGGTCTCTTGGACGCTTTTCTGGATGCGGACATTTGCCATTTGCTTTTGGAACTGCTCCCCATTTCATTTTAAAAGCATTTAACTTTGGTAACATAACTTTAGCATCAACTACTTCAACATTGGTGCCGTTTGTTTCTGGGCCGCAGTCTTCTGCATATACAATTAATGTAATGTTTGGATCTACGTTTTGTTGCCAACTATCAATTAAGCGTTGACCATATGTTAACATACCTTCATAGTGAAATGTTGTAACTGCTGTAATTTTCATATTATTCCTTAACTGCCCATTTACGCATGTGGCGCCAGGCTTCTCCTGTTGCAAGTTCGTCTAATGTCCAATGGCACTGTGCTAATTTACGTAGCCAAGGTTCTCTATCAAACATCTGCGGGGTTTCAATCTGTTTAAGACTGTGTGATACTACTTCTTTTGCTTGGCTTCTCATTGGATCTAATTGTATAGTTGGTATGCCTTCAATAGTACTAACAATAGCAGGACTACTGTTATAGTTAATTACACATTTAGCAAGAGCAAAGTCTTGCATGATATCTTGATTTGAACTAATACGTATTTTAGATATCTTATATTTTGCTAGTTCACGCACATGATCGCGTACTTTTTTATCACCTGGATGAAATCTAATTATAATTTGTCTATCAGTATAAGTTCTAATCTCGTTAATAGTTTTTACTAACCATACAACAACACCTTCACCGTCCATACTCCAGCCGCCATCGCGTTGACAGCAAATTAATACAGTCGGGCCATTGTCTAAGTTCCAGGGCTTAACATCTATCTTTAGTTGTGTTTTCATCCGATTCCAACGACTTGGGTCAGGAGTGTCATAACAGTATTCGCCTGTAGTAGGAAAAATACCATCATAACTATAACGCAAATAACCATGCGTATTGCCTTTATCATATGCTAGAAATAAATTAGCATCAACAATCATACAACGTTTTCCGCGATTAATTTGGTTATCATAAACATCTTTACGTAATCTTAAATGCCTAGTGTTTTTACTATTGTGGTGTACAAAGCCTTGTATAACAGCAACATCAGTATTCATAGCATGCCACCCGGTAACTACTGCTCCTTTATCGCCAACAGCATTAACACCTTTAATAAAATTATGAATAATTTTAGGTTTTTCTTGGTTTGAGTTTCCAGGGGGTATTCCCATCAAGTATGATGCAACAGTTAATTGACTCATGTTATGTCCCACTTTTCTAATGTTTCTAGAGCAGTACCATCTGACATTTCTTCAACTCTAAATTGACAGTATGCCAACCAGTGTTGCCATTTACGTACTGTATACTCATCTTCATACCGCGGAGTATCAATTTTAGTAAGGTCTTTTTCGCACAACATATCAGCGGCGTTTGGTGCTGATGTAAATGCAGGAACACCATAACCTATTGCTTCAGTTGCCGCAATACTATTGTATGTTACTACAGCAAAAATATTATCGTTATCTAATTGATTATATAAACTACCATCGCCAATGCGATCTCTACGCAATCCTTTATCTCTAATAATAATTTCTCTATCTGTGTTTTCTTTAATTGTTTTTACAGTTTCTTCAACCCATTGATCTCTTTCAATGCCATAAAACTTACAAGGCTTGCCACTAGGTGTAACTAACAGTATAGGGCCGCCATCACGCTTCCAGCCCGGAAAACCTAAGTGCATTGTTTTACTATCAAACTCAAGGCGCTTCCAACGATCGTCTGGTACTTCTTTAAAGTTACTGTGTTGCATACCGTTTGGTACAACTCTATGATATACCTTACGCTTCTGCCTGTTGCCTAAGTATCCTGTATCAATATAAAAATAATCACGTCCTGTCTTGATACATTCAGCAACAATCTTACGACCAGTCATACCTCTAAATGCAACAGGAAGATCTGTAGGCCAGTGCTGAAGGTGTTTGTAACTTTCTAGCCATTGTGCTTTAGTTCCTTGTTGCCAGCATAGTACAATGCCGTCATGCGGATCAATTGCTAAATGATTAATTACACTTCCGTCATTTTTACTCATTCATCATTTCCTGTAGTTCGTGCTTCCATAATTGATTGTATTGGCAGTGTCTGTAGTTTTCAAACCACGGACCGCCTTCTGTGTAGTGTAATAGTTTTGGTGTGCCATCCTTTGGTTCTTTATAATGTCCTACTAACCAATTCCATTCAGGTGATATCTCACCAATTAGATCATCACTTTCTAGCCAACTAAAGCGATGCAAATACGCACCGTTAATCTCTGGCTCGTTAACTAAATCCATTGTTAGTCTTTTATTAGCAGGATGTCCACAGTTAATAAGCATCATGCTTGACCAATTCTTACGTGGGTAAACAGTTTGTACTTGTCCATCCATCTTAATACCTTCTTTAGGTTCATAGTTATGTTGCACACACATTATTGCTTTTGTATCATCTGCTTGTGCAAACAACTCTGCAATGTCTGTAGTAAGTAACATATCACAATCCATGAATACTGCCCACCCATCAAAGTTAGCAAGTTCCGGAACTAAGAAGCGAGTAAACGTAAACTCAGTACTTGCTAGTTTATCATTAGATCTTTGATACCAGCCTTGTTCTCTTAGAGTTTTTTGTTTTAACGGAATAACTTGTGCTGTTGGACTATGCCGTTGAATACTATGTTTGCATACTTGGTATGCCATGTCTTCTCTGGTATCGTAACCTACAAATACTTTCATGTGTCTCTTCTTTCTATATCTTTTTCAACGCATACACCCCATTGTATTTCTAGTATGTGTGCATTTTCTGCACCATTGTTAGATGCTAGGTGCCAAACTTCCTTGCCAATTTCATAAGGCATGCTGTGAGGCTTTAACTTTAATTTAGTCACAGTACTGTTCCATTCAGTTTGCATATCAACTATACCTTCCAGTACCATCCATTGTTCTGAACGTTTAAAATGTTTTTGGTCGCTTAGTGCCTTGCCTGGATAGATTACAAGTTCTTTTACTTTGTAGCCTTTGTCAGGTCTGTCATCTAGCACACGCCAGTAACCCCAATCACGTTCTGTCTTTTGTGTTTTCCATTCGTCTAATATCCAACTACTACTGTTGGCTTTGTTCTCACCACCAACACCAAACACAAATTCTACATTAGGATGATTCCCGTAAATTTTGCCCTCAGGTGTCGTGTAATCTGTCCTGTCGCCTCCATTAGCAAACATAACAGTTCCTGTGTTGGTAGACATAGTGTGGAAGATTGCCGCACATGCAGTGTCATCACTATCGTCAAACCCGATAACTTTATCAACACATGCTAGTTCTTCAATAATAGCACAACGTTCTTCGAAGGGCATAAACGGTCTGCCCTTCTTGCGTGTAAGCCAGTTATCGCTGTTAACACCAACTATTAATTCGGATCCAAGTTTTTTTGCTTCTTTAAAATATTCTATGTGGCCACTATGCAGTGGGTCAAAGCCACCCGTTACTAATACTACTCTGTTCATGTACATATTTATATACGTATATAATTTATAAATAATAATATGGCACAAATCAAAAGTTTATATACTGGCAGTAAACATACTGTTATAAGTTTTAGTGGTGTGGGCAACACTCTACAAGGAACTAATCTAGAATTTTATAACTTAAAAAATCACGGTTACAATGTTATATGGGTACTAGACGAAACTACAAGTTGGTTTAATAATATTGATCACAAAGAAATTATAAAACATATTAAGACTGATAAGGTATATGCTGTTGGAAATAGTATGGGTGCTTACAATGCAACAATCTTTAGTACACTTTATAACGTTGATAAAGTATTAGGCTTTGCACCGCAGTATAGTGTCGACCCTACAATAGTGCCTTGGGAAACAAGATGGTATAGATATACAAAGGATATAAAGAAATTTAAATATCCACATTTAAATTTCACACCTTGGACTGACTACACATTTATATCTGGACATAAAGGATATGAAACAAAACATATGGATCTTATTCCTAACAATACAAACATCAATAAATTAGTTACATACGGCAGTCATGACGTTGCAACTAAGTTTAAAGAGTCAAATAAACTTTATGATGTTATAAATTTATACTTCAAAGAAGATAAAGCAATAGAACAAAGTTACTTAGATAGTTTGTTTACTTAAAGAATTTAGCAACAAAGTTTTCAATAATAATCTTTACAATATCATTATTAACATGCCTTGTTGTATTGTCTTCAAATAGTGTAGGAATGTCTGTGTGTGCGCCTACCCAACGTACCATTTCAAAACTAGGCCAGTAATGAATATTATTGTGCTTGTTTTCATTAAAGAACTGATCTAAACTTACACGCAAAATACTCTTACTAACACAGTCACTTACTATGGTAGGGCGATCGCTAAACGTTGCATTTAGTGGCACTGGACTTAGTGTAAAGATAACAGTTTTGTCTGCGCCTGCGTATGTTTTAATTAATTCAACAATACGTTTCATGTTGTCAACATTTTCTTGTACAGTACTAGATACACATTTATGCTTTGCAGGATTGTAACTTTTTGCAGGTACACCTCTCCAAAATACATTGTTTGTTTCTACATCTTTCCAAACTTCGCCTAGTCCAAAGGTAACAACTACTGCACTAACTTCTTTAAAGTGTTGTAACAATTTTTGTTGTTCTTGGTCTGGTTGCCATTGAAATGCACCTAATGTCTTGTCGTTGTCATACCAATATGCATCAGTACTTCTGTCACCTGTTAGAGCCCATTCTAAATATTGTCTTACAGCAAAACTATTATTAAGTCCTTCAGGTACATTAATATAACTTGTACCTTTGCCGTTTGCATTTAACCAACTACGTAATCTATCTGCAAAACAACTGCCCATAGTAACTACAGTATCGCTATTATCAAACATAGGTGTGTCTGGACCATAACCTTTGAATACAAACTCTTTTGCCAGTGCATCTAAGTCTGCAAACTGTTCTTTCTTAGCAGGAAAATAATTTACATCGCCTTTGTGCCATGCACTCTTTTTTACATTAAAATTACCAGCACTTAACTTAGCACTGCTAGGGTGTATTGTTATATCTGCAAATTTATTCTTAGGCATATTTTTTCCTTAAATGTTCCCACGGCAATCCTGCTAGGCATTCATCTTCACGCCATTGGCAGTATGCTAAATTATTTAACCACTGTTGTCTTTCAAATAGTTTTGGTTGTTCTATGTTTGCTAAATCTATATTACTGCAATCCCATGCCATACTACTAGGACACATACTAAATGTAGGAATACCTTCCATTATACTTTCGGTAAGTGCATTACTATTAAATCCTACTACACACCAAGCGTTATCAAAGTCTGCTTGTAGCCCAGCGCCGCCTGATAAAAATCCTGAGCCTTGTGTGTTAGTACTAATTGTAATATTTTTCTTATCAGAGTATTCATGAAATGCATTAATTAAGTTACGCTGTTTATCTTGACGCAACGGGTGCATACGTATTACAATTGGCCTATCAGTGTACTTTTGTATTTCTGCAATCGTAAAATTAATAAAAGCATCATATGATCCGTGCTTTGCAATTAAGTTACGCAGACTACTATCACCTGGACGTTGTAATATTACTAATACATATTCGCCTTTATTAGTACGCCAATCTTTAACAATTAAGTTTTGATCTTTTTGTACTTGTTCCCATCTGTCGCTAGGACTGTTAGCATTACAGTAGTCGCCTTCGTCTCTAAAATAACTTGTCCAACTAAATCTGTGATACGTCTTGCCCGACTTACCTGGATCTGGATCTGGCATGTTTCTTCTAAACACTGCACTTTCCGCTACAATAAAAGGCTTGCCGCTGTCTTTTACATAGTTATATATGTGTCCTATTTTCTTTTCTTTTTTACTGCCTGATTGATTACTTTGTACAAGTACGTCTGCACTATTAATAGTTGCTTTATCAGCATACGGTACAACAGTCCATTCAGTTGGTAAGGGATGCCAACTCCATAATAATTCTTTAATTGCTACTACGTTCATTCTTAAAAAGTAATCCTGTTTTTGCTAAAAATTTATGTTTCTTTTTACTACCCATTGTTGAATGCCTACGCATTTCTAGTGTCAAGTCTTTAAGGTGTTTGAACCCGTTTTGGGCCATTACATCAATCCAATACTCTTGTGAATTCTCATTTACGTGATGATATCCACCATGACCAACTTCGGCATATGTCATAATCAAAAACTTACACTTCTGCATTGCTTGTACGTAGTTAGGAATATATTCTTCGTATACATGTTCAACAAACTCTACACTCCAGCCTAGATCATAATTATTAGTTACTGGTGCAGGTCCGTGTGTGAAGTCGTGTATAGTAAACTTACTTTCGTCATATCGTGTAACTGTGTAGTCACCGTCAAGTCCGTGTGCATTTATACCCATACTATTAGCAAGTTCGACCATGCCACCTGGGCCGCATCCTACGTCTAACATTGATGTTATATTAAGTTTACTCATAGCCCAACGAAGTGTTCCTTCGTCTGTATGTGTGACACCTTGGTGTCCGCCTAGGTGTGCTTCAAGTTCCATGTTGTTCCCGTTCTGCTCTTGCTTTGGCTAATGCAAATCTTTTTAAGAATTTTTGTTGTAAGCGTTCTTTACTTTTACCTTTTGTGTGTACCATATGACTATTAATGCCACTGTTGTTAAAAGGACTTTTATTATCTTTAGGTGTTGGATTTAAATTAAGGAAAGGTGTTTGGTCTTCAAATCCTAATCGTAATTGAAAGAATACCCAACTATCATGTGTTTCACGTAAGTGTTCTAATCCAGTTTTATATTCATTTTCAAACTTTGTAAGGAAGTCTTTTGCAAATTCTGTGTTAAGATTATAACCCATTAGCCCGCATTCATCATATTCTGCAGGTCGTCCCAAGTAACTAATTGCTTTGTCGTCTGGTAATAAGTAATCTAACCATTTATGATCAATCATATTATGCATAAGCACATCAGCATCTAACCAAAATAATTTGCCACTATCATGACATTTTGCTTCTTCAAATATAGCAAAAGTTTTATGTGCAAACTTAATACCTTGCCATTTAAATGCTTTACTACTGCCTTCTAACTTACGACCAATTTGTCCGTTGTAGTGTGGATCTTCTTTGTGCTTGCCTATAAATTCTAATAATTCTTTACAATCATATAGTGGCTTAATAGATACACGAGGCTCTGGAAAAATACCAATATCAATATCTTCTTCACTGTAAATTACAATGTTTACATCTTTTGGTAAACATTCAACCCAACTATTAAGATTAACTTTGGAAGTTGAATTCCAATATGCTTTATTTAAACTTGTTACAAATGTGTACATTATACTGACGCATCCTCCATACCGGCAACTCTTAGTTTTACAATATTAGTTATCTGCCATTGCTTCTGGTCTAGGCCTTTTAAGACTCCTAGCCATTGATTACGCATAAGGGCAAATTCATTAATAATCTTTTCATAGTCGACAACGTCTGACTCGCCGTCGACATACTTTTCAACATCGCGGCTTGACAATGCACGTTGATAATTTTCTAAATATTTCTTAAAGTACGAACTACGCAACCTACGTAGTTCGATATTTAAGTAATTTAAAATGGCTTCAATTTCTTGGAGTTGATTAAACCGATGTTCAACAATTCCGGGCATAGCACTAGATGCACGTTCAACATTACCTGTAAGTTTTACTTCACGTTTTGCATCTGCTAATTCAGTATTAAAAAATGCAACTGCATCAGGTATCTTGCTTATATTTCTAGATACTTCACTATACCACATAGTTTATTCTTCCCAATTCTTGCCATCTTCGTCGTCAAACACTTCTTCTTCGTCATCCAAGTAATATTTTACTGCGTTGTCGAATATTGTACACCCACCCATAGATTCTATAAGGGTATTGTCTGCAATTCCGTAATCGGCTAATAGATCAACATATCTTTCAGCCGCAGTTTCAACGTGTTTTTTGTCAAGATGCTCTTTAAACATCATCCATATTTCTTGTATTTGTTCATCATTCATGTGCGGAAAGTTCCTCAATTTGATCTTCGGTTAATGTTTCATCACTATTACCGTCCTCGGTATTTACCACAGGTGCCATTTTTTCTGCGAATTCCGACATAATCAAATCAAGTTTATCTCCTACCATCCATGCTTTACGATATTCAAGAACTTCTTCGCCTGCTAGGTTAATATACTTGAGTCGATTGCCTTGCTTAACTAACAAGCCTTTCTTCTCAAACAATTCAACTAAGCCGCTATAAGGATTCATGCCAGTTTCATAAGGAATCTTAACTTGTACAGCCTCAAACGGTTTTGCATAACGGGTTTTCATTACCTTACACCCTGCTCTAATACCACGTACTTCTGTGATCTTGTTACCGTCTTCGTCTTCCTTTAGTTTCATTTTCTTCATTGCAACAACAATACTTGATGCATAAACAAAACCTTGGCCACCACTAATCTTGTCATCTGGGTCAAACATATCTTGCGATGCGTATGTGTGGTTAGTACA
>TARA_B110000090_G_scaffold66055_1_pt1 | contig 11520 bp, 11 predicted proteins | sample TARA_B110000090 | Tara Oceans TARA_B110000090 (sample SAMEA4397239) | marine metagenome | biome: Polar Biome; feature: [SRF] surface water layer (ENVO:00010504); material: water (ENVO:00002006), including particulate matter (ENVO:01000060) such as... | depth 5 m
CCAGACCTATGCAGGTGCAGCTATTGCTGGCGCAGCATTCTCTCGCACTTGCAGCGTCGCGCATTTGGCAGCGCAGCAGATTTCACCAGAGCGGCTATTGAGAGGATTAAAATTGGGCGCTCTCAAACCAATCTTTCGCCGCGCACGGCTCCAACGATCGGGACTCGGGCTGTAGATATGTACGGGCTCTCGGGACACCTGCCGACCCGAATATCTACGCTCGGAGTCGAGAACATGCCCGTGCCCGGTGGCTCTTCTTCACGTTGCCTTGAAACAGGCGACAGCCCCTAGATCACTTTCAACCATGGGGGGAATATTGGCTTTGCAATGGGCATCTGCCAGCGGACAGCGGGGATGAAATGTGCAGCCAGACGGTGGCGTGATCGGGTTAGGGATTTCACCCGCCGCCTTCACACGTGTCCGCCCTGTCATGTGCAAATCAGGCACCGCTTCAAGCAGCATTTGCGTATAGGGGTGGCGCGGATTTCGAAACATCTCTTTGCTGTCAGATACTTCAACAAGGCGGCCCAAATACAGAACCCCAATCCGGTTCGCCATATGGCGCACAACTGACAGGTCGTGACTGATAAACAGATAGGTCAGCCCAAAGTCATCCTGCAAATCCCGCATCAAATTTAGAATTTGCGCCTGAACAGACACATCAAGCGCAGAGGTCGGCTCATCACAGACAATGAATTCCGGCTTGGACGACAAGACACGCGCAATCGCGATCCTCTGGCGTTGGCCGCCCGAAAACTCATGCGGAAACTTGCTGCCGTCTTTGGCGGACAGACCGACAAGTTCCAACAACTCATCGACACGCTTCTGCGAGCTGCCTTCCATGTCACCCATGCCAAATTTCCGCAACGGCTCTGCAATGATGTCGCGCACACGCCAGCGCGGGTTAAGACTGGCGAACGGATCCTGAAAGATCATTTGATAGCGACGACGGATGTTCCGCATTGCGGTGGGTGACTGTTCTGCCAAATTGACGCCGTCAAAACGAATCTCACCACTGGACGCCGCCAATAGACCAACAATCATCTTGGCGATGGTGGATTTGCCCGAACCGGATTCCCCAACCAAAGCAAAGGTCTCGCCGCGCTTAATGTTCAACGACACATCATTGACCGCGCGCAACAATCGTCTGTCTTCGCGTTCGATCAATCTGTTCAACCAAGGTTTTGAAATGTCGAAAATACGAGAGAGGTCTTTGATTTCAAGCAGATTGTCGCTCATGACGCGCCTCCTTCGGTCTCAAGATGACACGCAACTTCGCAATTGCCGACGGAGCGGATTGCCGGTTGCTGACTGCGGCAGATGTCCATGACGTGGCCGCAGCGCGGGGCAAATGCGCATCCCTCAGGACGGTCCGTGATCCGGGGCATCGTGCCGGGGATTTGGGTCAGCCGGTCGTTGGTTTGGGTTAGTGTCGGGATCGAACGCATCAGCCCCTTGGTATAGGGGTGCTTTGCTTGTTTGATGACCTCGCGTACTGGGCCAATCTCGGCGATGCGGCCGGAATACAGAACCGCCACACGGTCCGCTGCCTCCGCGATAACGCCCATGTCATGGGTGATAAGAATAACGGCTGTCCCATGTTCAGCACACATGCGTTTCAGAACGTCGATGATCTGCGATTGCACCGACACGTCCAGCGCGGTTGTCGGCTCATCCGCAATGATCAGCTCTGGTCCGGCGCATAAGGCAAGTGCGATCACAACACGTTGCCGCATCCCACCAGAGAATTGATGAGGATAGTCGTCGATCCGTTTGTCAGCAGCAGGGATGCCCACCTCTTCAAGCAAACCAATTGCGCGGGCGCGTGCCTGCTTTTCGGTAAGATCCAAATGGGTGCGGATGGTTTGGATCAACTGCTTTGCGATAGTGTATAGGGGGTTCAGCGATGTCAGCGGGTCTTGGAAAACCATGCCAACACGCTTGCCGCGAATACGCCGCATCTCCTCCATGCCGAGATTGTCGATACGATACCCGTCAAGATGGACAGTACCACCAGAAATATGGCCGGGCGGTTCGATCAACCCGATAATCGCGGCACCCGTGATCGATTTGCCCGCACCAGATTCACCAACCAGTCCCAAAACTTCGCCACGCGACAGATCAAAACTGACATGATCCACTGCGCGCAAGAGACCATGGCGCGTCGGGAAGTCGACGACCATGTCGCGCACGCTTAAAAGAACATCACTCATGTTTGTCACCTCAGCTTTGGATTGAGGGCGTCGCGCAACCAATCGCCAAGCAGGTTTACAGCCAAGACAAGCACCGCCAAAAGTGCGCCGGGAAAGAGTGTGATCCACCACTCGCCCGAAAACAGGAAGTCATTGCCAATACGGATCATCGTGCCAAGTGATGGTTGGGTCGAGGGTATGCCCACGCCGAGGAAGGACAGGGTTGCCTCGGTGATGATGGCGAGTGCGAGGTTGATCGTTGCGATCACCAGCACAGGCCCCATGACATTGGGCAGCACATGACGCAGCATGATTAGAAACGGGTGCAGCCCGATCAAACGCGCGGCCTGAACATATTCCTTGTCACGCTCCACCAGTGTCGAGGATCGCACAGTGCGCGCGTATTGCACCCAAAACGACAGGCCAATAGAAATCACCAACACGGTAAATGCAGTCTCCTCGCGGTTCACACCGCCCGTGAGGCCGCTGATCGTGCCATCAATCAGCAGCGCAATCAGGATCGCTGGAAAGCTAAGTTGAACATCGGCCACCCGCATGATTACCGCATCAACGGCACCGCCCATGTAGCCCGCGACCAACCCAAGCGTAATCCCAAGCACGGCGGCGAAGGTCACGGAGGCAAGGCCAACAGCAATGGAAATCCGTGAGCCATACAGGATTGTCGACAAAACATCCCGCCCCTGATCATCGGTTCCCAACAAGTAACGCGGATTGCCCATCCCGGTCCAGGACGGGGGCAGAAGGGAATCCATCAACGACAAGGATGCCAGATCAAAAGGGTTATGTGGCGCAAGCAGCGGTGCCAGCAATGCGGCCAGAAAAATGATCAGCGCGACACCTGCTGCGACCATCGTGACTTTTGATTTTTTGAAGGAATACCAGATGTCGGAGTCCAGCACGCGACGCAGCAGGCTCTTGGATTCATTCGTTTGGTAATCGGTGCTCATCTTCAGCTTCCTTCCAGACGAATGCGCGGATCAACCACGACATAAAGAACATCCACGATCAAATTGATCAGGACAAAGAGGAATGCGATCATCAGCAAGTAAGCCGCCATAATCGGCACATCTACATTCTGGACAGCTTGCAAAAACAACAGCCCAGAGCCGGGCCATTGAAACACTGTCTCCGTGATGATGGCGAAGGCGATGATCGAACCGAATTGCAAACCGGTGATGGTGATGACCGGGATCATCGTATTCTTCAGTGCATGGCCAAAGTGAACAACGTGGGTTTTCAAGCCACGCGCCTTGGCGAACTTAACAAAGTCGGTGCGCAGGACTTCCATCATTTCTGATCTGACCAGTCGCATGATCAGCGTCATCTGGAACAAGCCAAGAGTAATCGCCGGCAAGATGATTGCCTTGAGTCCCGTGGCTGTAAGCAAACCGGTGGACCACCACCCAAGATCAACGACCTCGCCGCGCCCGAAACTGGGCAACCATTGCAGATGGACCGAAAAGATAAAGATCAGCAGGATACCAACCAAAAACGAGGGGAGTGAGATGCCGATCAGGGAGACTGTTAGAAAAATGTTGGACAGCACACTATCTCGATAGAGCGCTGTGTAGACCCCCATCGGAATACCTGCGGCGATCGCAAATATTGCCGAGACCAAAGCAAGTTCAAGCGTCGCAGGCAGCCGTTCACCGAGGATTTCGGAAACCGGCCTGCGATATTGATACGACGTGCCAAAGTCACCCTGTGCTGCATTGCTGATGAAGTGCCAGTATTGCACGATCAGCGGCTGATTGAGGCCAAGTTGTTCGCGCAATAGTTCGCGGTCAGCGATGGATGTCTCGAGTCCGACCATCTGGTTGACCGGATCACCGACAAACCGAAACATGACGAACGCGACCAAGCCGACGACCATGATGACGATGATCGACTGAATAATGCGGCGGATTACAAAGGCTATCATATAAAATCAAGAGCCTTGCCGAAACAAGGCTCTCCTTTCTTGCTCAGCTGCCGACTATTTAGCAGCTGTGATCAGTGAGAACCGGAAGATGTTATCTGCACGTTGTGCAACGCTGAACTTCTCGGATACGCCCCACGCCAAACCTTGCTGATGCAATGGCAGATAGGCGACGTCATCTGTCGTCATCTTATAGGCTTGAGCGATCAATTCATCCCGTTTGGCCGCATCATTCTCGACCAGTACTTGCGCCGCCAGCTCATCAACCTTCAGGTTGCAATACCCACCGATGTTAAACGGCCCCGTACCCTCATTCTGGGTCCGGCAACCATGTAGCTGGGTCAACACATTCCAGCTGTCGAATGAACTTGGGGACCAACCCAGCAAATAGAAAGACGTGTCATATCCACCGGCAGCCAAGACGCGTGCGAAAAACTGCGCCTTTGGTTGCGCATTCACATTCACTGTAATTCCTGCGCGTGCCATCATTGCGGCTACTGCCTGACAGATCGCTTCGTCGTTCACATAGCGATCATTCGGGCAATCCAGCTGAATTTCGAAGCCATCGGGATACCCCGCGTCTGCCAGCAATTGCTTGGACAGTTCCGGGTCATAAGCCGGACGTTCAAACGCACCCGATCCCGAGAACAGCGACGGTGCCAACATCAGCGCCGATGGCGTCGCCTGCCCGCGCATGATCCGTGCCGAAATCGCTACGGCATCAATGGCGTGATAGAAGGCTTGACGTACACGCACGTCCTGAAGCGGATTTGCATCTGTTACGTTGGAATACGTCAGGACATCACGCGCCTGATCCATCCCTAAGAAAATCGTGCGCAGCTCCGGCCCGACCAAAGCACTTGTGGCAGCATTAGATTCGACGCGCCCAATATCCTGCGGCGGAACTGGGTACACCAGATCCATCTCACCTGACAAAAGAGCGGCGACGCGGGTGGCATCCGCTGCGATGGTCCTGAATTCAACGCGGTCAACATTGGGGGCCTTTCCGTTCCAGCCCCACCAGCCTGCGTTCGCTGTAAAGTTCGTCTCGACGCCAGTCGTGTGCTCAGCAATCATAAACGGACCTGTGCCGTTCGTTTCTTGAGAAATTGTCGTTACAGACGTATCTGCCGCGGTCGTTACTTGCACGGAGTCTGTTGTTACCGTCCATTCCTGATCCACAATCATCCATGTGTGCCATTCAGAATGCAGGATTGGATTGGCTGAACTCAATACAACATCAACGGTATGGTCATCTACGGCTATGAACTCCGCATCTGTGGGAATACGCGCCTTAAGGTCTGACCCTTCAGAGCGCACCCGATTTGCCGAAAAGACAACATCGGCGGCCGTAAAGTCATTGCCGTTGTGAAATTTAACACCTTGCCGCAAATTGAACCGCCAGCGTGTTGGCTCGATGATTTCCCAGCTTTCAGCAAGACCGGGTTGAATTTGCAGGTTTTCGTCGCGTCTGGTTAAGCCCTCATACACATTTGTGAGGGTGCCCAGCGTAAAGGTTTCACTCAGCGAGTAAGGGTCAAGTGATCCCAGAGAGCCTTGGAAACCGTAGCGGAATGTTGTTTCAGCAGCCACCGCCGAGGCCACAACGCTTGTTAGTGCCGTTGCCGACAACATGAGTTTGATGGTGTTCATTTTCTTCTCCCTATGAGGTGATCGCGCGTGATCGTCGCAAATCCAAACGGGCAGTAGGCTTCTCGACAGATGTCGGACAAAGCGGCACAGCCGTTGATTGCGTTAACCCTATTCTTCGATGCACTGGTTTGGTGACGTGGAAGAATTATTTAATATCTGCGATCAATGGGTATGTTAGGGTTCGTGTGGAGAATTGGTGTGAAAAAAAGGATATCACGGTGGAACTGCGTCAACTTCAGGCATTTGTTGCCGTCGCTGAAGAGCTGCATTTTCGCGCGGCTGCGGATCGCGTTGGCATGGCGCAGGCCGCATTATCGACCAAGATCAAACGCTTGGAAGAAGAACTTGGATTTCCACTCCTTTTCCGCACGACACGCCACGTCAGCCTGACGCAGGCAGGAACAGTATTCCTCAAAGAAGTACATGCAACACTTGCCTGTTTGGAAAATGGTGTTCGTCAGGCAGAGCTTGCCGCGGATAGCCGGTTCGAGCGCTTGAGAATCGGGGGCATTGACGCAGCTTTGATTTGGTATCTCCCGCCCGTTATCGAAGCGTTCAAAGCACGCCTGCCAAACCTCAGCTTGCCGATGACCGAGGTGTCGGGCTCCGACGAGCAAATCACAAACCTGCAATCGCACCGCATTGACCTTGCGTTCTTTCGCCCGCCCACCAATGCGCCCGGGATCAAGTTTGAAACCTTGGTCGAAGAACATGTTTTGGTCGCGTTGCCGAAATCACATTACCTTGCCGAAAAGAAGGAAGGTCTGACCGTAGAGGATTTGGCCGACGAACCTTTGATCAATTTTCCTAGAAATGCACGGCCCTACCTCCACGATCTTGTAATAAAAAGCTTTTCCGAAAAAAACTTGAGACCCAAAATTGCAATGGAAGTGACGGAAAAGCTGACCATGATGCGTCTGATCGAGCTGGAGATGGGCTTGGGTCTGGTCCCGGAATGGATTGGCGTCCTACGACCCAAGAACATTGTTTTCCGGCCTTTCCTCGCAGCAAATGCGCGCTTGAAATTCGGCGTCGCATGGCGCGAAAATGAACGAAACCAAACCGTGATGGAATTCCTAGAAATTGTCAAAGATCATGCGGATCTGGCACAGAAAGAGCTTAAAAGAACCTGGAAACGGCACACGTGACCTACTGATTTCTTCCAGGTTATTATTTCTGAAATACGATCAATTGCCGTTCCGGTTCATGGTTTATTGGTCGCGACAGATGTATGACTGAAACGAAATAGGGTCGCCCGTATGAAACCGCTGGAATATTTCAACCAACATCACGCCGAGATCGCCGAATGGCGTCAAAATCTGCACCGTCGCCCGGGTCTGCTTTTTGATGTGGCTGAGACAGCTGATTTCGTGGCTGACAAACTGCGCGAATTTGGTGTGGATGAGGTGATCGAAAATGTTGGGCAAACCGGTGTTGTCGGCATCCTGAGGGGCGCGGCAGGTACGGTGAACCACGCGATCGGGCTGCGTGCGGATATGGATGCGTTGCCGATCACTGAGGCCACAAGCCTCCCCTACCAATCCGAGATTGATGGCAAAATGCACGCTTGCGGTCATGACGGCCACACGTCGATGCTGCTGGGTGCGGCGAAATATCTAGCGCAGACCCGCAATTTCAGCGGCACGGTCGTGCTTATTTTTCAACCCGCCGAAGAAGGTGGTGTCGGGGCAAAGGCGATGTTGGACGACGGGCTGATGGAACGGTTCGGAATTGGTGAAGTCTATGGGTTGCACAACCGTCCGGGGATGCCTGTGGGAACCTTTGCAAGCCGCCACGGTGAGTTGATGGCATCAGGCGATAATTTCACAATTGAGATCACTGGCAAAGGCGCTCACGCAGCCCGCCCGCACCTTGGTGTTGATCCGGTTCTGGTCGCCAGCCACATTCACACAGCCTTGCAATCCATTGTGTCGCGCGTTGCGGACCCTATCAGCAGCTTAGTGGTTTCTGTCACGCAAATCCACGGTGGTGATGCATACAATGTCATCCCACAAACAGCCAAAATGTGTGGAACAGTGCGGTCACTGGACCAAGCATTACGGGCGCAGGCGGAGGCGCAATTGCATAGCATCGCACAAGGCATTGCCTCTGGCATGGGTGCCACGGTCGAGATTGATTATCAAACTATCGTTCCTGTGACAGCCAACACACCAGAATTCGCCGAGATTGCTATGGCTGCTGCCGCAAATGTTGTTGGAGTGGCAAACACCACTCTCGACGGCCCGCTGAACATGGGCGGCGAAGATTTCTCATTCATGCTGCAAGCCCGACCCGGCGCGCATATCTTTCTTGGCCAAGGAGACACGGCGGGGCTACACCACCCAGAATATGACTTTAACGACGAGATCATCCCTTATGGCTGCGCCTATTGGGCCACGTTGGCCGAGCAGCGCGGGCGCGCTTAGGCCCGCTACTTCAGGACACTCACCCGCATTTTGTCGCCCAGCTTGGCCTCGAAGGCGCGGATCGCTTCGGCATGTTCCAACGTGTCCAACGTGTCGTCACCACCGCGTATTATGGACGCCTGCGTGGCATCGTCCATCTCGAATGGCACCGACATTTCGCCCGCAATGATATTGCGGTTCTCGATGTCGATGGAAATTTCAAGGCCATCGCCTGCTGCGGCAAGGTCCAGCATCGCATCCCGCGCCTCACGCGTTACAATTGGCAATACCAGACCGTTCTTGCGGGCGTTGTCATAGAAAATACCCGCAAACCCTGTGCCAATCGCAGCCGTCAGACCCATCTGACCCATGCCCCAGACGGCGTGTTCCCGGCTGGATCCGCAGCCGAAATTATCACCGACGATCAGGATAGACGCGTTCTTCCAAGGTGCCTTGTTCAACACAAATTCAGGCCGAATGTTCCCCGCCTCGTCAAAGCGCAGATCGGCGAATGTGCCTTCCGCCAGACCCTCGCGCGTGATGGTGATCAAGAACCGCTTGGGCATGATCACATCGGTATCGACATTGGCCAGCGGTAGGGGGGCGGCAAGGCCCGTGACTGATTTGGGCATCTATTCCGGCTCCGGTGTAAAGCTACGCACGTCGGCAAGATGGCCGGAAATTGCGGCTGCAGCGACCATAGCAGGACTCATCAGATGAGTGCGTGCGCCACGCCCCTGACGCCCTTCAAAGTTTCGGTTGGTTGAGGACGCAACACGCTCACCGTCCATCGCGATGTCGTCATTCATCGCAAGACACATCGAACAACCGCTTTCAGGGCGCCAATCGAAACCGGCATCGGCAAAGATCTTATCCAGCCCCTCTGCCTCTGCCTGCATCCGCGTTAATGTCGACCCTGGCACGATGATGGCCTGCACACCCGCCGCCACTTTACGGCCTTTCAAAACCTTCGCAGCGGCGCGCAAATCCTCGATCCGGCTGTTGGTACATGACCCGATAAAGGCGCTGTCTATGCGGATATCTTGCACGGATTGCCCAGCCGTCAGTCCCATATAGGCGATTGCGCGGTCCAAAGCGGCCTTTGCTTTCGGAGTCATATCGGCGGCACCGTCTGGCACAAATCCTTCAATAGACACGGATTGATCAGGACTGGTTCCCCAGCTGACCAAAGGTGGGATTTCGGCGGCATCAATGGTGACGATACGGTCAAATTCTGCGCCTTCATCCGATGCCCATTGCTCACTGTCGAACGCCAGTCCATCGCTGTGGGGCTTACCCGCGGCCATGCCGTAGGCCTTATCATCCGCCGCAATAAGCGCTGCGCGCCCGCCAAGTTCGACCGCCATGTTGCAAATCGTCATCCGCCCCGCCATGCCCTGTGCACGGATCGCGACCCCAGCGAATTCCACAGCATAACCGTTGGCACCCCCGGCACCGACAACCTGCACCACCTTCATGATGATATCTTTGGCGGTAACGCCAGCGGCCAAATCACCCTCAACCTCGACCAACATGGTTTTCAGACGTTTATAGCGCAGTGTCTGCGTGGCCAGCACATGTTCGACCTCAGACGTGCCGATGCCAAACCCGAGCGCGCCAAACGCGCCGTATGTGGTGGTGTGGCTGTCGCCACAGGCGATCACCATACCTGGCGACACCAAACCCTGCTCGGGGACAACCACATGTTCGATGCCTTGCCGGCGATCCCCAAGCCCGTAAAACGCAATACCGTGTTTGGTGCAATTGGCCTCAAGATTGTCGATCAACACCTTGGAGGCCGCGTCATGGGGTGCCCGCGACCGCGTCGGGTTCACATGATCTACGACCGACAAATGCGCCTCAGGTCGCCAGACCTTTAGCCCCTTTTGCTCTAACCCGGAAAATGCCTGCGGACTGGTGTATTCATTCATGATATGGAAATCGACATACAGCAGTATGTCGCCGCCCGGCAGATCACAGACCTTATGCGTATCCACCAGCTTGTCATAAAGGGTGCGGGTCAAAGTGCTGCCTCCTGAGCGGTATGGCTGCGGTCAAAGAAATCCAACAAGCGAGCAACAATCACGTCCGGTATCTCTTCTGCCATGTAATGGGAGGCATCAACTTCGTCGAACTCCAAGTTTTCCGCACGGCTTTTCCAAAGGGCTGCCGCATCGAAGCAGTGTCCTATGACACCCTGTTTTGCCCAAAGCGTCAACAGAGGCATCGTCAGTTTCGCACCTGCATCGGCATCATCGTGGCGGATATCAATCGTGGCTGCTGCCCTGTAGTCTTCGCAACTCGCATGGATCACAGCAGGGTCCCGAAACGCCGACAAATACTCCGCCAATGCAGCTTGCGAAAACACATTGTCCCCACCCGCCTGATTGAAACATTTGAGCTTCCAGAAACTATCCGAATTCTCACCGATAATCGTCTCGGGGAGAGGATGTTTCTGGATCAGAAAATACCAGTGCCAATAAGCTTTGGCAAAATCATGCGATGTGTTGGCGTACATTTCACGCGTAGGCGCGATATCCAAAAGCACCATACCTTTAACGCGGCCCGCATGGTCCATCCCCAGACGGTGCGCCACGCGCGCGCCACGGTCATGCGCCCCAACCAAGAATTGATCATGGCCCAGCGACTGCATCACCGCTACAATGTCATTGGCCATGGCACGTTTTGAATAGGGCGCATGTTCAGCGTCTGTGGCAGGTTTGCCAGACCGCCCATAGCCCCGCAAATCTGGGCAGATCACGCGATAAGTTTCGGCAAGTTTCGGGGCCACCAGATGCCACATGGCCGACGTCTGGGGATATCCATGTATCAAAACCAACGGCTCAGCATTTTCAGGACCGCCTGACCGAACGAAGATATCAGTCCCGTCGCCCGGTAAAACCTGCTCTGTAAATCCTTCAAACATGTCTTACCCGCCTCTCATTCTACCAAGCCTAATGTTACAGAATAGGCCAACGAAATTGATCGTAAATACGGAACAGTGAAAATGAACAATGGGCAGGGTTTAGATGAAAACGAAGAACGTGCGTGTTGGCTGTTCAGGAACAACTTCAATAGTCTTGCAGCAGCACGGTTGGGTCTCACTCTGCGGACCCTAGTGCAACGCGCATCGACAGCTATTCTGTGGGGCGAAGCTGCTATTCATTGAACATGCATCATCCGTCAAACTGAGCTCAGCGCCGCCATAGAATGGCATGCAGCAATCACGACTGCTTTGATATGAGGAACGGCGTGCAAATTCGTAGTCTTCCTATAGATTTGCATCACTTTTTTCGGTGCATGGAATGGGTCCCGTAGCTGCTGGGTTCTA
>TARA_B110000090_G_scaffold122880_1_pt1 | contig 11466 bp, 10 predicted proteins | sample TARA_B110000090 | Tara Oceans TARA_B110000090 (sample SAMEA4397239) | marine metagenome | biome: Polar Biome; feature: [SRF] surface water layer (ENVO:00010504); material: water (ENVO:00002006), including particulate matter (ENVO:01000060) such as... | depth 5 m
CAAAATCTAACGATTTTAGGCTTTTTTTTGACATCAATTTTGAAGTTGTATATTTACAATACATACAATAAGCATGAAAAAATTATTAAATATCATTTTAGGAATTTCTATTTTATTTGGATTTTCTCAATGTGGAAACGGTAAAGACTTAACATATAAATTACAAGAAGAGATTTCGTTTAAAGTACTTGATGCAAATTATCAATCTTGGATTGCAGGAATTAGAGGAGGTGGAAGCGGTCTTAATGTTAGTTTTTTGGCCTCCAATTTAGATTTAAAAGACATTGACATTGACAGTTTGTTTTTTAGAGGTCAGATTGCGAAAGTTGAGAAAAAACAAACTGTATATATTGCTAGATTTAAAACAAATGTAAATAAAGTGCTAGATTTAATAATGCATGGAGAAACGGATGCTGAATACGGAAATAAACCACCAATAAAAGAATCAAATTTTCCATTCAAATTAGAAGATGATGAAGCAACTGTAAGTTATAAAGAAAAAGGAATTCTGAAGTATTTTAAAATAAAGTTGAATAAGAAAGCACCAGCACTCTATCCATAGTAAGCATTATAAAAAAACAAAAAAAACCGATTAAATTTTAATCGGTTTTTTTTGTTTTTGAAACCTCCAAAACAATCTTTGGCACAGAATTTGAAATTCAATTAACTGTAACGATAAAAATGAAAATTATGAAAACAGTAAAATTACTTTTAGGACTGGTAATAACAGGAGTGTTACTTACATCTTGTATAATAGAAGATGACTATTATGACAACAACGGAGGGGATGCTGTAGAACAAATATCGTTAAATACTTTAATTACCGATTACGATTTGTGGTATGTAGACTTTCATAGAACAACTGGAACAGGTGATGTGCCGTTTATGTCAAAAGCCTTTACAATTTCTTTTTTAAATGGTAGAGTGTATGCAAACAACAATCTTGTAAATATAGGGTTTGCTGGAAATGGCTTAGGAATCCAAATTGGAAATTTTAGCACATTTAATGAAGAGTTACAAGTAAATCATTCTTTAGATGGAGGTTATGAATTTGATGTAGTTCAAGTTTCTGGAGACGAAATAAAATTGATTGATAGGTTTGAAAATGTGACGTATTATCTTGAAGGATATAATAAGAACGTATTTGATTATGATAAAATATTTTATGAAAACATAGAATATTTTTTACAAGAATATGTTGGATGGGAAAAGACCTATACAAGTGTAGCGGGAACTATAAATGAATTTGATAACGAAAATTATTTAGCATTTACCCCAGAAAACATTACAACTTTTTACTCATCAGAAGATGACCTTGGCACAAATATTGATTTAGTTAATTGGGATTATATAGGAGCATATGAGATCTTTGACGTAACAGGATATGAGAATCTAAAAATTTTAACATTAGATTATGATTTGGGAGACAATGAAGAGTTCGAATTAGTCGTTTTAAATGATGGAAAGATAGAATTGTATCATGTTGATTCTGATTCGATATATGAGTTTGAAGGAGCAGATTTTATTCAATATTTAAAACAAGCAGGAAAGAGTTCAGAAACTGTAAGGAAAGACGGAAGAAAGCGTACTAAAGTTATACGTAAAACAAAAGAGAGAAGAAAGCATTTAAAATAAGGTTTGGTTAGTTGATTTTTGGTTGGCTTTTAATAGCCAATTAAATTAGAAACCGTCCGCGATAAGCGGACGGTTTTGTTTTTCACCTATTTTTAATGTTTATTTCATACACCAAATCTATATTTTATATCTTTATAATTCAATTTTTTTATTGTGATTAATAAACGCTTACTTATCAAAAACCTCTTGACTCATAATGATGAGAATAGTTTTTATGATAAAAAGCAAGAGTTAGACATCAGTAAAAAAATAGGGAAAGCAAAGTTTATCAAACATATTTGCGCATTATCTAACTCCAATCCAGATAACAATTCTTATATATTGATTGGCGTTGAAGATGAATCTAATAAAATTATTGGCGTAGATTTCTTTGATGACAGTAAAATTCAAAATCTAGTAGATGCTTATTTAGAGAATCCGCCTAAGATTCAATATGAAAATGTTCGATTTCCAAAATTACCCAAATATAAAGTTGTTGGACTGATTACTATTCACCCTTCAAAGGAAATTAGTTCGCTTAAAAAAAATTCATGGAAATATAAAAGAGAGACTGCTTTTTATAGAAGAGGAAGTAATTCAATGCCTATAACAGGGACTATAGAGTTAAACAATTCTAATAAAGCAATTGTAGATGATATAGAAAGGAATGCAAGAAACAATATTAAATTAATCTTAGATGGCGTATTTGACTTTATCAATAGCCATAGCGACGAGTACAACCCTCAATATTCAGTTTTTAAAGAGCAATTTGTGTTGTGTTGGGCAGGAAAACTGAAAAAAAGTGGTGATGAGGTATTCTATTCACGTGTAGATATTGAATTGATGAATGAACAAGTTCGTTTATTTTATTCCTTTTTAGACGAAGTACAAATTACTTATAACGAACAATCATTTATTGTTACAGAATACATTTCACTTGGAATAGATAAAAAAGAAACACACTACCCGTTAGAAAAAACAATTATTCATTTTAAGGATAATGGTAAACATGATATTGTGCATGAATTTATGTTTGAACCGCCACAATATGATCAAACTATTTTACAGCATATTTATGAAAATAACAACACTATAATTACTAAGATAGAAAACAACATACCGCTTTCAGTTTTAGAGCACCAAGACGTGATGCGCTTGCCGAAAAGTTATTTGATTTGTTACCTCAATGGTTTTATAGATGCTAAAGATCAATTGAAAAAAGCAAAAATTTATATCAAAGGTTTTGATGATAAAACCACGTATATAAAATATAAAGAAGTGATGCGTGTTTTACGAAAAGTAGAGTATCATTGATTTCTTGGTTGACCATAAAGTCAGGAAACAAACTTAATTTATTACTAGAAAACGGCGAATAAATTTATATTTACCTTCAAGAAACTAAACACATTTAACTGTTCAACTAATCACACATTCTTAACTATATTGAAAACATGAGATTTGGAGAAAAAATAAGACATATTGCATACTGGTCTGCTGACGCTATAAAAGGAGGTAATATTCGTAAGCATTATAATGAGATTAAGCACCTTATAGAATTTCCTAAAGATGAATATTCCATAAAAAAAAGTCAAAATTCTCTTAATAAAGTATTAACACACTCTGTAGATTCGGTAGATTTTTACAGGGGTGAAGACGCTTCTAATATTGAAAATTTTCCAGTGATTAATAAAGAGATTATTAGAGGTTCCTTTGATAATTTTCAGTCTAAGACTTATAAAAACAGAAATAAGATAAGTGTAACCACAAGTGGATCTACAGGAAAATCTTTTGAAGTGTTTCAAAACATCAATAAGAAAAATAGATGCAGTGCTGAAATTATATATTTCTCTGAGTTGGCAGGTTATAAACTGGGGTATAAATTATATTATTTAAGGTTTTGGCATATGTTTCAAAAAAAATCTCAAATGTTAAGGTGGGTTCAGCATATTAGTACTATTGATGTTTTTAATTTATCTGATAGTAAGATAAAATCACTTTTAGAATCTATGAAGCAAAATTCTTCCAATAAAAGTATGATTGGTTATGCTTCCATATTTAAAAAAATAGTAAACTATTTAGACTCAATTAATTCTCAACCTCTTGATTGTAATTTCAAATCACTCATTGGGATTTCAGAACGATTAGATCCAGCAATAAAAGTGTCTATAAAAAAATACTTTAATGTAGATATGGTTTCTAGATATTCTAATGCAGAAAATGGAATGTTGGCTCAACAACCAAAAGATAAAGAATATTTTGAGATTAATTGGGCGAGTTATTATATCGAAATTTTAAACCTCAATAATAATATACCAGTTATTATAGGTGAACTAGGCAGAATAGTGATTACTGATCTTTTTAATTATTGCATGCCAATTATTCGTTATGATACTGGTGATGTTGGAATAATGGATATTATAGATTCTAAAAAAGTATTAACTAAAGTTGAGGGTAGAATAATGGATATGTTAAAAAACACTTCTGGAGAAATACTATCTACAAGTGTTTTAATGGTCATAAATAAATATACTGAAGTATTACAAAGACAAATTATTCAAAAAACAAAGAAAGAGTATTTGTTTAAACTAAAAATTGAAAACGAAACCTTTGAACGTCAAGAAGATTTTGTAAACGAATTTAAAAGTTATTTTGGTGAAGATGCTATTATAAAATTTGAGTTTGTAAATGAAATACCACTATTACCTTCTGGAAAGGAGCAAGCAATTATTAACGAGGTTAAAGGGTAGTTTTTTTCTTTGACTTATATAGTGTCCACCCAAAAACAATACTACTAATGATAACCTGCCAGAATATCTTGCAGCATACCTAAATGTTTCTTCAATTTCAGGATGCAAAAAAGAGGAGGTCAAGAAAATGATTAATTCGGCTATAATACCAAGAGTAACTAATTTTTTAAAAGAGTATTTCATCTTGACAAGTTACAACTTTTTAAGATTTTGATTCCAATAGCCTATTTTGCTCTCTTATTAGCTCAGTCAATTCGTTTAAAAGTTCAATGTCTTTTGGCGTTTTTATAGTTACATCTTTTGGATCTTCTGCTCTATTTCTCAACACATTGATAAACTTCACGACTAAAAAAATAGTCAAGCCAACAATCAAAAAATCTAAAGTCACTTCAAACAGACTTCCGTAAGCTATAGCTACTTCTTGAACTTCGGTAACGCCATCTTCAATCATTCCTTTTCGAAGAATTATTTTTTTGTTTTCAAAGTTTATCCCATTGGTTAATAATGATAATGGAGGCATTAAGATTTGTTTCACCAGCACATCAACAACTTTGTTAAATGAAGCGCCAATAATAACTCCAATGGCAATATCCATCATATTTCCTTTGACGGCAAACTCTTTAAATTCTTTTATTAAACTCATTTTAAACTTTTTGAATAAAGATTAGTCCTGCAATATTACAAGAAATAAAAAAAACCACGCAAATTGCGTGGTTTTTTTATTAAATTAACTTCAACAGAAAAGATAAAGAAGAACTACTTAAAACCTCTTAGAGGTCAAATTTAATCCCTTGCGCTAAAGGCAATTCATCAGAATAATTAACCGTATTAGTTTGCCTTCTCATGTATACTTTCCAAGCATCTGATCCAGACTCACGTCCGCCACCAGTTTCTTTTTCACCTCCAAAAGCACCACCGATTTCAGCACCAGAAGTTCCAATATTTACATTTGCTATTCCACAATCAGAACCTGCATAAGACAAAAACTTTTCTGCTTCTTTCAACTCATTGGTCATAATTGCTGAAGATAATCCTTGAGTAACTCCGTTTTGTTTATCAATAGCATTTTCTACTTCACCAGAATATTTCATTAAATATAAAATAGGAGCAAAAGTTTCATGCTGTACTATTTCAAAATGGTTTTCTGCTTCAATAATTGCTGGCTTTACGTAACATCCAGACTCGTAACCTTCTCCTTTAAGAACACCACCTTCTACCAATACGTTTCCACCTTCTGCCTTTGCTTTTTCAATAGCAGCCAAATATGTGTTTACGGAATCATGATCAATTAATGGACCTATATGATTCTTTTCGTCTAGCGGATTTCCAATTGTTAATTGACTGTAAGCCCCAACGATTGCATCTCTTACTTTATCGTAAACAGATTCATGAATAATTAATCTACGTGTAGAAGTACAACGTTGTCCACATGTTCCAACAGCACCAAATACTGCTCCAGGAACTACCACTTTTAAATCTGCAGTTGGAGTAATAATAATTGCATTGTTTCCACCCAATTCTAATAAAGATTTTCCAAAACGCTCCGCTACTGTTGCTCCAACGATTCTACCCATTCTTGTAGAGCCTGTTGCAGAAACTAGAGGGATTCTAGTATCTTTTGTCATCATTTCACCAACCTTGTAATCTCCATTGATGATAGAAGAAATACCTTCTGGCAAATCATTTTCTTTTAATATTGCTGCGATAATGTTTTGACATGCTACAGAACATAAAGGGGCTTTTTCAGAACCTTTCCATACACAGACATCACCACAAATCCAAGCCAATGCTGTATTCCAAGCCCAAACTGCTACAGGAAAGTTGAATGCAGAGATAATACCAACAACACCTATTGGATGCCACTGCTCTCTCATAACGTGTCCTGGACGTTCAGACGGAATTGTTTGACCGTTTAATTGTCTTGATAATCCCACTGCAAAATCACAGATGTCAATCATTTCTTGAACTTCTCCGTAACCTTCTTGTAAAGATTTACCCATTTCGTAAGAAACTAATTTCCCTAATGGCTCTTTTAAATCTCTTAATTTATTTCCAAACTGACGTACAATTTCTCCTCTTTGTGGAGCAGGCATATGTCTGAATGATTGAAAAGCAGTAGTTGCTGCATCCATAACTCTTTCATAATCTTCTCTTGTAGTCGTTTTTACTTTTCCAATTAATTTTCCATCAACAGGTGAGTAAGATTCTATAATTTCTCCGTTAGAAAAATTATTTGAACCTGTAGAAGTTCCTTCGTTTATGTCTTTTAAGCCTAATTGTTTTAGTGCTTCTTGTATTCCAAAATCTGTTGCAACTGCTGGCATGTGCTATAGAATTAATGTATTAATAATTTTTTGCCAAATGTACGATTAATTAGTCAAAAAAAGAGGCTAAAATTTATAGATATACTATTGTAGAAATTCTTTCTCTATCGTTTCAAAGTAAAATGTCCTGAGCGACGTTCACCTTCAATTATAATAACATACCAATAATCTGAACTTGGTAAAGGATTATCATTATGGAAACCATCCCAAGAGAATGTAGAATTAATAGCGCTTTTTAAAACTTTCCCAAACCTGTCATAAATATAAACTTCAGATGAATTATAACTTTCAATCCCCTTTAAATCAAAAGTATCGTTTATACCATCATTATTTGGAGTAAAAAATTTAGAGATATAGAAATGTAGGTGCTCATCTGTAACGACTTCATTACAACCATTTACCTTTACATAAATAGTATACAATCTATTCTCAATATTTGGAAAAATAGCACTTGATTGGTAGATAATTCCATCTAAAGAATATAGAAAGTCCCCAATATTTGAAGTAATTATAACAATAGAATTACCGTCTGAAGAAATAGTTTCAATTATTGGTTGCTCACCAATTATTTCCCAAACACAAGTTGTTGTATTAAATGTTGCAGTTTCCCAACATTCTAATCCAGTTGGTTGCGTTGGCTGTGTACCTGTACCTTCCCACAAACAAGTTGTATTGTTAAACGTTGCAGTTTGCCAACATTCTAATCCAGTTGGTTGCGTTGGTTGAGTACCTGTAGTTTCCCACGAACAAGTTGTACTATTGAAAGATGTTGTTTCCCAACATTCTAATGTCGGTTGCGTTGGTTGATTGCCTGTAACTTCCCAAGCACAAGATGTATTATTAAACGTTGCAGTTTGCCAACATTCTAATCCAGTTGGTTGCGTTGGTTGAGTACCTGTAGTTTCCCACGAACAATTAGCGTCATTGAATGTTAAGGTTTCCCAGCATTCTATAATTGGAGCAACGGGAATTGATTCAACAGTTAATTGAAAAATATCTGAAGTAACATTGCATAAAGCATTGTTAAGATTTGAAGCAGTTTCTCCAACTTTTACCCTATAAAAACTACTTGTAGTTATTCCAGAAATAGAAATAGTTTGTGAATTTTCACCTGGAATATCTGTCCAATTAATCCCGTCTGTACTTTCTTGCCATTGATAAAAGTGAGTGCTAAATACAGAATTATCAGGCGTTACAGTTAATGTTTGAGAGAAAGGAGTATTAGTACTACAAATCGTAATACTACTATTATTTACTTGATCACTAATAGAAATAAAGTCACCACAACTTTTAAAAACAATATCATCAATTGCTAAATCATTTCCGCAACCGCCAATTCCATTATTTATCATTTTTAATATTACAGATGTTTGACTTGGCAATGTTTGAAAAACTAAACCATATTGCTGCCAGTTAGGGGAATTAGATCCAGAAATATTTCCGGTATCTCCAGAGGCCAATAAACTTGTATCTGCAATATCCCAAATTTGGAATTTTACATTTATAGGAATTCCATTACCACCACAACTAGAAGAAGGCAATAAATTTAAGAGCCATGCCGAAAATTCATAAGTAGTATTTTCACACAGCCCATTAATTGTTGTTCTGTAAAATTCACCTGTTATTAAATCGTCCGCGTTTACTATTAAACTTTTGCCATTTGTATTTCCTACAGTATGGTCTGTTGTATTATGCCAATCAAAATAACCTGTATTATTTGATACAGTATAAAATCCATCTTGAGGATTTGTATTTGCAAAAGTATAGGTTGTAGTTCCTGCAGGCAAAGGGGTGTTTGACGCTCCTGTTCCAAAAGTTTCTGTAAAAATTGGATCTCCCGAATTTCCGTTACAGAATCCTAATTGAGCGATTACTATTTGTGAAGAAAAAAAAGCACAAAAAATTATGATAAAATTAAGTGTACAAAAGTATTTTTTCATGAATAGAAACTTAGAACTATGAGATCAATATTAATTGTAATTATTTAATGAAGCAACTTTTACACTGTCAAATACATCTATGTATAGTCTATGTATAGGTTAACTAAGTTGGATGATTGACTATAAAAAGAAAATCCGTCTATTAAAAAATAGGCGGATTTTCAACGTTTGACCGAAATCAAACATACTAACCAACTAAAACCTATAGTTTATGCCTGTATAAACTCCAAATAGATAAGGCTCAAAGTTGTTACCGCTATTTGAAAATGTTTTTGTGTGTATTTTTAGCATTGGCGCAACATTGATATATATTTTTTTATTGATTTTATAATCAATATCAAAACCAATATTTCCACTAAAGTTTACTTTATTTAGATTGTTTGCCTCACCTAGATTAGAAGAAAATTCAGAAGTAGAGACAAATACTTCGTTTTTATTTAATAACAATGTACTTAAACCACCAATTAAGTTAACACCCAATTTTTTAGAGGTGTTCGTTAATGTGTATTTTAATTCTAGTGGAATTTCTATATAACCAAAACTTTGATTTAACTCTCCAGTTAATGCACTATTCGAATTTGTCTCAAGGAATACATCATCTATAAAGCTTTTGGCATTTACGTTTAATATTGTTGCTGTATTCGTATAGTTTACGTTTGTTAATTTACCTTCTAATTGACTTGTTGGATTTATAAAAACATTTCCAATTTTATATCCTACATCAATTTTTGAAACTCCAGATTGAAGCGTTAATTTATCATTAAGCCTATATCCTATTTTCACACCGTACGCAACAGATTTACTACCCGTTTTTGGACTGTCTTTAAATTGTAAATCTAAAGGAGAGCCTTTTGTATTAAATGTATTGTAATAAATGGGAGCAATAGAAGATGCTATTGACCATTTTTTAGCACTCTCTTCTTTTTCTTTTTCTTTAATGTCTTCTGACATATCAGAATTTAAAAGGTCATCATACTTATTTGGAATGAAAGCGACTTCTTCTTCAGTTTTTAAAACAGTCTTTTGAATAGTATCTAAATTACTTTCTACACTATACTTTTCTTCAAAATTCTCTTCTTTAGATTGAGTAATTGCATTTTTATTAGTATTAAAGATACTTTGTGTATTGCTTTTCGAATCAGAATTGGTTAATTCACTTGTGATTTCTGAGTTACTATTTTCTTCTGTTTTGTTGAATTTTAAAAGTTTCTGGGTGAACTTTTCTTTAGAACTTATAATCTTTGTGTTATTAGATTTGTTTTTATCTATTAGAGCAACATTAGATTTGGTAGATAAAGATGTACCACTCAATTTCTCTAAATCATTTTTAGAATTAGAAAATGTAGACACTTCACTTATGATACTATTTTTAGGAGTTGAATTAAATTGAATTTGTTTTCTTGTTTGAGTGTTGTCAACTTTTAATGTTTCATAAGCAGCATTGTTATTTTGGATAACCTCTGTAACTACAGAGTTGCTTTTGTTAGAATCATTTATTGCTGGATTTAAAATGCCGTTTTCATTTACAGGAGTATTCTCAATGTCATTTGAATCCGTAATAATAATATCATTAGAGATTTTATCAAAATAATTGACTCCACCAAGAGTAAGCAGTAACAAGATTGCAGCCGCTCCAGACATTCTAAACCATAACGGAAGAACTCTCTTGGAATTTTTTTGATGAAGATTAGATTCAACACCTTTCCAAACACTTGCTGGTGGCGAAACTTCAAGATCCTTGAGTTTTTCTTGAAACAATCTATCTATGTTTTTAGTTGTTTTCATTGTATTAGTTTTGCATTTTTAGCGCAATAATTTCTTGTTGATCAAACTGGTTTTTTTTTAATTTTTCTTTTAAAATCAATCGGCCTCTCGATAAATTTGATTTTGAGGTGCCTTCGGTTATTGATAATTTTATTGAAATTTCTTTATGAGAATATCCATCTAAAACATATAGGTTAAAAACCATTCTGTATCTATCTGGTAATTCTTGGATTATACCTAATAAAAAATCTAACGAAACAGTATCTTCATCAATTTCAATAATTACCTGATCTGGAATTTCTTCCGTTACTAAACTTAAAATATTTTTACTTCTATATTTTTGTAGTGCTGTATTTATAACAATACGCTTCATCCAACCTTCAAAAGAGCCTTTTGAATTGTATTGTCCAATTTTGTTAAATATTGTGATAAAACCGTCTTGTAAATTGTCTTGTGCTTCTACATAATTTTTAGAATACTTAAGACATAGTGCGAATAGTTTACCAGAAAATAGTTGGTAAACCTCTGCTTGTGCTTTTCGATCATTATTAGCACACTTTTCTATGAGTTTTTTTAAACCCAAATTATAAGTTGGTTTTATATGACAGGAATAATAACGGTTAAATATTCTCCTTCTCCTTGCCAAAATTTAAACGTATACACCTCTTGCTGTCGTGCTTCGACGTTTATAGTGTATTCTCCTTCAATGATTGCTTGTGTACATGCAACTTCATCATTTACAATTGCTATTGTTCTAACCTCTCTGGTTTCACCTTGATATACATAGTCATGGCTATAATAGCCATAACAATCGTTTGGTAAAGCGTATTTTACTTTTATTTGATGCACTTCATTCAAAATGAATTGTTCAGGCGCTTCTAAACTTACAACTGGAACATACTCAAAATGATGATCTATTGGATTATCAGCATTTTGTGAGCATGACAATAAAATAACGCTAAACAAAACTATAACTAATTGTTTCATCTTCTACTGTTTTTGTGGGTTTATTGTATATATTAAGATGCCAAAAAGTATGAAAGGTTGCGTAAAATTACACTATTTTTGCCTTGTTTT
>TARA_B110000090_G_scaffold13729_1_pt1 | contig 11443 bp, 12 predicted proteins | sample TARA_B110000090 | Tara Oceans TARA_B110000090 (sample SAMEA4397239) | marine metagenome | biome: Polar Biome; feature: [SRF] surface water layer (ENVO:00010504); material: water (ENVO:00002006), including particulate matter (ENVO:01000060) such as... | depth 5 m
AGTATTCTAATTATATCATAATATGAAATTGCATCTCCTATTGGTGATGATGGGTTTGATATAATTACAACAGAATTTTTAGTAATAGACTTTAAGAAAGATTCAATTGGAAACTGTATGATGTTATATGGTATGGATTGTATCTTTAAATCATACATTTGTCCATATACGCCAAACATAGGAAATGTAGGTTCTGAAATTATTAATTTCTTTCTTCCCTTCAACCAATGTTTTTTTGAATTAGATTGTACAAAGTACTTTATACATCTATCCGAACCAAATCCCATTAAAAAATTATCATTTCCATAAAACTTAGATAATGGTTCTTTGAGTTCTTCTGTATTTGGATAAAACTTCAAATCATTTTCTGTAAGTGATTTTTTATACATTCCAAATATAACTCCCCATGGAGTATTTCTTTCTGCTGAATGTAATCTCAGTTTTTTGTGAGATATCGGTGGGTTGAATTTTCTTTTTATCATGCAAATCGTCCTCTATAATAATCGTGATTGTGTTCTTGTTGTTTATTGAACTCATTAATTTCTATATATTGTTCCTTCTGACTTAACATTGAGAATCTTTTTAGTTCTGCCAACATTGATGGTGTCATAGATACTTTACCATCTCTAGTTTCATCTATTTCTAATATTGTGAAATGCCTTTCCAACACATCAATACCTTGGAATATAGCTAACTTTGCAGTAAGTAAATTATCATCATGTGGGTTTGAATGGTCACTATATCCAATTCTATCTAAACCAAAATAAAATCTATAAAAGTCTATATTTTGTAGATTTGCTTTTTCCAATGGAGTTGGATAAACACAAGTACATCCCAAGAGATAAAAGTCTATATTCATTTCTTTAAGATTGATTACTGTCTTACTTATTTCATCTAATGTTAAACTTGATGCAGAAAAGTATAATGTTTTAAAATTTATATCTTTTAATAGTTTACCATATCCAAATGCAGGTATGGAGTATCCAGATAATTTTAAATTATCATAACCCAATGAATTAAAATATTCTGTGTGATTGGGTGTGAATAAAGTTGTCATGGATTCCACACCATGTTCCTTACATTTATCTATGAAGAATTTTTCATCCTCCCAAGATAGCTCAATCCCCTTCAATCTTTTATACTCACCTTCGTACGGTCTAAACTCCTCATACTCTTCTCTCTTGGTTAGTGTATCAGCTTTAATAGATTGTATTTTCAATATATCGCTATCAACTGCAGCTGCCTTAATCATAGATTCTAGAATAGACCTATCTCCATTATGATTTTGACAAAGTTCTGATATTATTTTCATTGATTTTTTTATTTTAATGCGTGAGTTTTATATTTTTTTACATCATCTACTTCCAATTTATACTGTTTTGTATTTTTATAGTAAATTATATTTTCACCCCTTCCATCCATAAAGTATGGAATTTCTTTTCCTATATAATCTACAAATAGTTCTAAGTTTAAAGTTACCCCAGTCTTCGTTACTCTTTCATCAGGACCATCTATTATAATAAATTCTACATCTTTATAAGGTTCTAAGTCGTGTGTATAGGTAAAAAACTTTCCATCCACAATGGCATCCTCAACGTAAACTATATTATTATATTTATTCGAACCATCGGAATTATGATAATCATAAAATTTTTTATTTTCTTCAAATGCTACTATTTTTCCACCATAATTTAACTCCTCAAGTAAGGTACTTAGTATTAATGTACTTCTACCACCCCCATATTCTAGTATTAGTTTGGGCTTGTTTATTATTATGTGATGGATTGCTGAAAAGTATTTACCATCACTTCCTAGTAGTGATTTATATAAATTATAATTTGTACTTTTTCTTAAAAACTCAAATGTTTCTTCCTCAGAGTTGCTTATACTTATTTTTTTGATTACTCTACTATATGCTTTTTCTTGCGATTCCAAAGCAGTACCACCAACATGTGGTGTTATTATAATTTTATTGCTTTGGGTTAGTAATAAACTAGAATTTTGAATACTGTGTTCATTCTGAATAACATCAGTTGCGTATCCTTTTATTTTATCTTCGTTTATTAAAGTTGATATATCCAATTCATTAACAAGTTCACCTCTACTTGTATTTATTATATATATTTCTTTTTTGAATTTTGATATGTAGTTTGAGTTTACCATACCAATATTTTCATCACGTAAATCTACATTTATACTTAAGAAATCAGTTTCATTAAAAAATTTATTATCCGTGTAATCTATATCTGATGTGTATATGTTTTTGAATATTGGCTTACATATGTGTTCAATCATTTTACCCAATCTACCATATCCAAGAATACCAAGAGTTTTTTCATGTAGTTCTACAATATTTCCTATATTTCTTGGCAATGTTAACATTAAATACAAATTATGTTCTGCTGTTGACCAAATGTTTTCTAAAACTTTATCATTTTTAATTGAAATAGTGGGTATTGATACATTTATATGATTCGTTCCAGTTGATGGTGATATTATCATCGTTATTGGTGTATCTTTTATAAAATCATCTGTTATTTCAAACTTTTGGTAATTTGGTGCAGAAAACAAATAATCACTATTGTGTATGTTATTTTTTTGTTCCAATTCTGATAAGTTTGATAAATCCAAACATTCATATTTAGATTCAACAATTTTTTTAAAATTTGGTAAATGCTTATATGGTGTTAAAAATGCGATTTGTTTCATGGTGTGTAAAATGATTTTGGTAAAATCCATTCTTTATAATTTTTACCTGTTTTCCAATATTCGTGTTCACAATTTATTATTGATACTTTACTATCCTTACTTCGTGTCATAGATACTTCAGTATTTATACAAAATAAAAATTCATGTATATCTCTATCATTTATTTGAATTACCGAATCATGCATATATATACAAATTCCTGTATATTCATTTTTTATTACCAATTCTTTCCACATATGCACCGTTCCCAAATTTTTTATATCGAAGTCTACTTTTTCTACGTGTGGTTCAAAAATAAAAGTTTTAGAATTTTCAAAAATCTCTTTTAATAATTCTTTATTTTTTGATAAAAAAAGTTGGTACTCTTTTAATAATTTAATTTCAGTATCCGAAAACAGAGTCTCTACATTAGGAAATAGCTTTTCCCACAGTCTAGGGCTTATTTGTAAGTTATTAAAAACTAAATTCTGATAACTTTCATATGAATCTGATTTGTTTTTTTGATAGTCTAAATCACAATCTGCAGTTTTATTATTTTTTTTATAATATAAATTTGTTTGATTTAATTTATTTTTATTAGATGATTTAGCTAAATTACTAGTATATAAAATAAATCTATTATTTGATAATAACTTATAAAAGTTATTAATTGATTTTAGTGATTTATAAGTATAATTAGCAGATGCGTGATATGACTTTTTGATTCCTGTTGTTAGTAGATTGTAGTCATGGATATGAAATGCTTTAAATATAGTAATACCATGTTGTTTGTGTGTTTTAAATCCACCATCATAATCATCACCTACAACTTCTGGTGTTGAGAAACCAATTGTTAGATTATTACCATCTGCAACATTTTCATTTGTCCTATAAGCCTTAATCAATTGTTCTAGTGATTCAATTTTTGTAATGTATTTACTCGAATTCATTATTACATTAACATTATGTTTTTTATTTACATAAAGTAACGTATTTTTTAAATTAGTTCGTGTAAAAACACTAGCTTGGGCTCTTGTCTGTCCAGGGTGAACTATGAAACTATAATTATTTATTGAATCATCATTAAGATTTAGTGTTGTATTGTCATACGAGTCATCATCAATCCAATCAGGAATAAATTCGTTATGCTTTCTTTCTTTTATTAAAGCTTTTGCATCTGGTTTGATACTCACATGTAGTGGTAAATTTGTATCAAAATCACAATCAAATAATTCATTTACTATATTAATTCGTTGTCTTAATGTAAATGGTGAATCACAACGTTCTAAGTATTCATCTATACGTTTGAATGTATTTGAATAATCATCAAGTGATTTAAAAAACCCGGTATTATCATACATCCACCTATTTCTTAATGTAGCTTTGTTTTGCATTTGGTTTGGTCCACAATCTCTAGACGCAACTTCCCATGGTAATGATGTAATGTGATATACATCTTGTTTTGATAAAATTTCATTTATCATAGATTTATCATAGTCTGATACAAACATATTTTATATTTAGTTACTAGTTTTTATATCTTCTAACATTGGAACAAGTTCCTTATATGAACAATTTTTACAATGAGATGTTGGATTATTCGTGTTACATCCTTTTTTTACATTTTGAAAATCTTCTGAGTTTCTTATATCATCTAGGCTTTCTTCAAATAGATTTCCAAATGGTTTAGCTCCTGTATTCATACAACACATTTTTACATTACCTTCTACGGTTGTGTATAATCCCTCATTAACCCAATAACAATCTTCATAATCCCATTTAGATTTACCTTTAACATTATCTCCCCATGATTTAAGATAACTCAATTGTTCATTCGTATATCCACCTGGTAATGATTTATCTGCACTCCAATCCTGTGCAATATTTAATCGGAGCTCCTCCAATCCATAACCATCTACTATTTCATCACTTACTCTCTGAATATCACTTACATTTTGAGGATTTACAACATAGTTACAAGTTACTCTACATCCATTTCTATCCATATCTTTAAAATCTGCAAGAAAACTAAGCAATCGTTCCCATTTAGCAGGTGACCTATCTCTTTCATAACTCTCACCATACCCATCAATTGAAAAGTATAATAAATCTATATATTGTAAGGCATCTTGAAATCGTTTCCTTAAAGGTCTTCCTTCACCAATATTATATTGGCAATTAGTAGCTACTATTAAAAATGCATTTGGGAAGTATTCTTTAAATATTTTACAAACTTCATCAAACTTTGGATGCAACATTGGTTCACCCATGCCCATTAACTTAGCTTCTGTAATTGGATGGTGTTTTATACTTTCCATTAGTGTTCTAAACTTTTCAATAGGCATGTGTTTCAATGCACCGATTACTTCATCTCTATTGCAAAATGAACAAGCAAGATTACAGTAGTTTGTAGTTTCTAAGTAAACATATGTAATTGGTTTATTCATTATAAATAAGTTTAGCTAATTTAAAATCTAATTCTTCATCCACATCAATCAATTCATTATCACTCCATTCTATTTCAATAGGATATGGTTCATTTTCTATGTTAGGAAACAATTGCCACCTATCTAACATGTATTGTTTTTCATAAAATACAAGAGAATGAGTTGCTGAGTATAACCAAGGTCCTGATGTTGTTGATAACCTATCATTTGGTAGAAAGTTAGATGGGGTTCTATTACCATCCCAAAAGAAGTTTCTTTTCTTCTCAACTGTTATTGCACTTTTACAATCAGATTCTTTAAACCAATCTATTACCCTTTGTAACTCCTCCACTTTAACAAATGGCTGACATGGATTATAGTTAATTATATAATCAGATTTTACTTTATTAAGATGGTCGTACATTATATTATGTGGTGCATTTCCTGGTTTAACAGATTCGTAACTTCTATGTAATATATCAACCCCATCTATGATGTGTTCTTTAAGTTCCTCATCATATGCTGCTAGATACTTTTCATCTACATTCTTTAGTTTAGATACATTTGATAATGCAATATCAATTAAAGTATTACCATCACCCAAATCACGTAAGTGTTTATTAGGACAACGGGTACTATCTTTTCTAGCATGTATTATAATTGCAATTGTTTTCATAATAATTTTTCTATTTTAATAACATCTTCTGGTGTATCTACCGAAAGACCGTTATAATCTACATTTATACATTTTATATTTATTCCATTTTCAATAAATCGTAATATTTCAACATCTTCTATTTTTTCTAATGCTGATTTTCTATATTTCCCCGCTTCGTAAAATTTATGCAAATCTGTTTTTAAAAATCCATAAATTGGTACGTGCTTATACGCATTTATAAAATTTTTGTTTTTTGTGGTTGGTATTGGTGCTCTCGATGCGAATAATAAATTGTCATTCACATCAGTTACCATCTTTACAATGTTTGGGTTTCTAAATCCAACTTCATCGTATATTTTTGTCTTGCATGTTATTGTGGATTTATTTAACTTACCATATTGATATAATTGTAATATTTCATTCTGTGTAATCATTGGCTCATCGCCTTGAACGTTTATTATATACGTATCATCATTAAACTTTTTGGATGCCTCAGCAACTCTATCAGTTCCAGTCAAACAATCACTAGATGTAAGTATAACATTGTAACCAGACTCCCTACATATCTTTTCAATTCGTGTATCATCGGTTGCAACATAAACAGCTTCTTTACCAAAAGAAGATTCACAAGACATACATGTTCTTATTATCATAGGGATTCCGTTTAATTTAATTAAAGGTTTCCCAGGCAATCTACTTGATTCAAATCGTGCAGGTATGATGATTACTGGATTCATATTAGTGGGTTGGTTGGTTTTTTTACTTCAACAATAGGTTTAGGTTTAGGTCCAATTGGGTTTATTAAAATTTCACAATCTGGATTATTTTTTTTAATATGCGCCGTTACTATATTATCAAATAATATTTTATCGGATATCCGTACCTCCCTGTGAGTTGTTGTTGGGGATATGATTGATTTTTTTAGAATATTTGTTTTTATAAAGTACACCTGTATTTTCTTGTTTTTAATATCAAATAAAAATATAGCGTGTTCATTATTTCTAAAAAATGGTGGTGTAAATGTAAAAAACGGATCATTGGTTTTAATGTCTTTACTACATGGAAGTATTTGTAGATACGGTACATCCTTTTCAACCATTGCTCCGTACCCTAATCTATGTGTACCATCAAAGAACATCTGCCGTGAACTATTTATTACAGGATTATAATATCCATATTTTTTAATCGAATATACCATTCCAAATGATAAATCAAATCTCCATTTATATATATCCACAGGGGTATATTCATTGCCGCCGTTTGGATGTTTTTTTGTTTTACTATGGATACTATCTACAATATCCTTTGCCTTAATCATATTCTCAATCGTTAAATTGTGTTTAATGAAATCATACCAAAGACGAGTATTTTCTAAATCAGTAGATCCTAATGTTTGTGATAAATTCTCATTTATAAATTTATGTGGAAATGTAAAATATACAAATGAATCTATTGTACTAATATCACGTATTGTACTTTCTTTGATAAGTTTCGAATAAATTGTATTTTTTGGTTTCCATGTATTACGTAAATTATTAACATCCTTAGCAATCGGAGTTAATGAATACAATCGTATATCTCCTTGGTTATAGTAAAATTCTTTTGAGGTGGGTGGTGTTTCTATTGTTAATTGGGTGAATTTGGATGATGATGTTTGTTTCTGGTCATCATGTTCGGCTTTACTCATTGACTTTTCTAAATTGTAATCAATATTAGGTGTAGTTGATACATCCATTACTGTAGTTACATTGGTGTGTAACATCTCAATCAAATCAGTACCACCATATATGTTGAAATTATCAAGTTCTTCTAACCCATCACCCATAAAATGGGCTTGGTTACTATAATATGTTTTCATATAAATACTTTTTGGTATTTTTCCAATTTTCAAAATGATATCCCTTATCATCTATATATATTTTTGCATTTGGTTTTCCCCAAACAACATCATCTACACAATCATCAATTCCATATTTAGTAAGCCATTCCCATACTAACGTATTACCATCCTTACCATTCATCTTAGGTCTATCTGGATGTCCTTTAAAAGAATAGATGATAATATCATAGATAGTTGATAATTCTCGTATGGATTCAATTGCACCATCCAATGGATTATCATAGACAGTTCCATCGTGATATCCTTTTGAATTTTTATGTATCACACCATCGAAATCAATTGCAATTACATTTGAGCCATTGTATTTTTGCAAGTCATCCCATTTTTTAATTTCTTCTTTATTCATATGTTTCTATTAATTTATTATTAATATAAAATTCTAATTTTTTATTTTCTTTATCTATAATCATTTTTGTTTCATCTTCACCAAAATAATTACCCAATTTCATTTCCCATTGTTTGTTTGATAAATCGTCAATAGTAAGATAGTTACTAAATTTCTTATATGGATATTGTACAAAAATTGGAACTGAACTACCCAATGATGATAAAAATAACATTCTATGTGTACCTCTATCTAATATACAATCTGTACTATTATAACAGATTGGATATATTATACCATTTTTTTTTATATTAACATACTGTCGTTCATCTAAATCAATTCTCCATGCCAATTCTTCATAGGTTCTGAAGAAGTTTTTTATTGGTATTTTTTCAGGATACTTTATATCAAAATCCGCGGATATTATATCAATCGATTCTTTGGTTAAATCCGTTTTATTAATCTCTTTTATAAATTCTCTATATATTTCTATGTTTGGATTTGAACATACGGATTTCTGATATTTATCAAAGAATATGCTTGGAATTTCTAAATACATAAAAGAATCCCATGCTTTATTCAACCCAGTCATATCCATTGATACCACATCTGATTTAGTTACAGTTTCCGTATTATCATCATTTCTAATCCAATGGCACTTTGGTGGATACCCAAACCAAAATCCATCTTTTTCAACTTCATCTACATCAGAATTAAATGGAATAGTATTAGTTCCATCATTTTCTTCTGAGTTCATTGTATTCTGTACTTTAAGTTCTGTTTTATTGTATAACTCAATAACCTCCTGATATGGTATAATATCAAATGGTTGAAGTTTTTCAAATACATCAAATAAATATTTTACTTTATTTTTTTTCATTTATATATCTGTATAGTTCATCTGCAAATAATATATGCCCATCTCTACTTGGATGTGCAGGTGTTTGTTCTTTAGCTTTCCATTTATCTTTTTCAAATAAAGATTTATCATTAAATTCGTGTAAAAATGATGAAATAGTTTTTGAATCAAATTCCCAATACTTTGTTTTATTTATTAAATCTATTCTATCATAATCTCTAGAATATATCATGGATTCAAATGCATCAATCATTAGATAATCTATGTTATTATATTCTAAATATTTTTGAAGTATTAATATAATATTTTGATTATACATTGAATAATAATACTCATCATACATATCTGTTATGTAAAATTTCCTATATTCCTCTTTAAATAAATCCACAGAGTTAGTTAAATGTTCTGTTGTATTGTTTAATTGTTCACTTAACTCATTCTTGCTAAATGAGATAGTATTGTCTGCTGTTTTTTCATTAAATATGGATGGAAAAAACGATGGTGTATCTCTCAATGATGATGTAAATGATATTATAACAAAATCATCAGAGGTTATAGAATGTTCGAATACTTTATTCATTATTTTACTATTAGAACATCCATTTTCTCCTAGATTTAGATAATCACAATTAAATTTATCTGATAGAAATTTTGTAAAAGAATTTTTTCTTCTAAATTCACTACAAAGGGCTCTAGCCTTTGTCTTATCATCTCCAATACAATCATCAAATATTTGTTTTTCGTGTTCTCTATCAGTTCCCAATCCTGCTGTAAAACTGTCTCCGAATGATACTATTCTTTTCATATTTCTAAATACTTTATCATATTATCAAATTCTAATAAATTATAATTTTCCCAATCACAACTTACATTCATATTAGTTTCATTAAAATCATCCCAACTGTCTAATACAACTATTGGGAATATTTTACTATAAAAATCAACTAAAGGATTCGTAATACATACTGGTATAACCTTAAGGTATAATGATTCCCACATTCTATATGTATCTAATCCATTTCCTGCAGGACAAATAGAATATTTAAATTTACTTAAATTATTTAAATATTTATCAAAACTAACATTTTCTTGAAATGGTATGTTGTTCCTATTCATTGCAATTTTACATGGTGACCTATGTTCTGAACGTTCTCCACCATGTTCTGTAAAGTTTACAAAAATATTTTTTGTTTTAGTTTCTAAATCAGTTTTTAATACATCTATAAACAAATCTAAATTTCCCCATTTCCACATCGAATTTGCAATACCAATTGGTAGTGATATAACATCTTTGTGAACTACATTCATATTTTGTGTATATATTTTTTTGCAATTTAATATATCTAATAATACCAAATGTTCTTTATCAAAACTTTGGTCTGAATTGTGTAATATTAATCTAAATGGGTTTTTAAATTGTTTTAATTTATCATAAATTTTAGATTCTATTAATCTTGGTTTATATAAATTTATCAATGAACTATTAATGTATATTAGTTCATCATTATCAAAATTAGTAAAGTCATAATTATCAATATTGATATTTATGTTGATATTATTTGATTCAAACTTCTTGTGTTCTAGTTTACTAACAGATATATTTGCAAGCTCTTGGAAATTTTCTCCTGTTAATATTTTCATTAGAATTTTTTATTTTCATCGATAATAAACTTAAAAATATTTAGATTGAGTTTTTCTTTTTCTACAAATGATGATAGAGCAGATACATCTTTTGGTAAACACGAACCACCAAACCCCTTAAACTCTGTACTATAACCCAAATATTCTTCCTCTCCTACGTTTTCTAATAAAAATGCATTTAGTACGTTTTTGTAATCTACACCCAAGTGATTACTAATTTCTCCATATGTAGTTGAAAAGATGGTTCTTAAGGCTTTATAAGAATTAGAATAGTATTTAGCAAGTTCTGATTCAGATGGTTTTACTTGTGTAACTGTTTTTGGATAATGTCCATGAGAATTAACTACATCCAAGTATGCTGATTTATGAGTAGTACCTACAATAAGTACATTATGATTTTCTGTAAAATCTTCGTATCCACATCTTTCTCTTAAAAATTCTGGTACATGTGCTAACTTTAATTTTTTAAATCTATCTTGTAGTTTTGTAGTAGTACCTGGTTGTGTTGTAGATTTTATGGCTACAGTTCCGTCATACTCATACTCTGCTAATTTACTTATTATTTCTTCAACTATAGAAACATCACATGAACCATCTTTGTTCTGTTTGGTGGGTACACATATATAAATTATATTGCTATCTAACGTTTCCTCTAATGAAGATTCTGGTATATTTATATCATAAACATACACAGAGTGGTCTAATTCTCTAAATGCTTTTGTAATTGCAGTACCCACCATTCCATATCCTATAACTCCTATTTTCATATAACCTTTTTTAAATAATCAGATATTTTTTCATACGCATTAAATTCGTATGTTTTTCTTTTATATAAATATATATCTAATAGATTTTGTATATTTTTTAATGAGAATTCATCACTAATATCATGAGAGATACCAAGTCCCATTTTTTCTATTAATTTTGCAGTTTCTATTATCTCAGA
>TARA_B110000090_G_scaffold210056_1_pt1 | contig 11417 bp, 9 predicted proteins | sample TARA_B110000090 | Tara Oceans TARA_B110000090 (sample SAMEA4397239) | marine metagenome | biome: Polar Biome; feature: [SRF] surface water layer (ENVO:00010504); material: water (ENVO:00002006), including particulate matter (ENVO:01000060) such as... | depth 5 m
GTAGCAGAAATACTTCCTCACAGGCACCCTTTTTTACTCGTAGATAAAATCGTAAAGCTAACAGCTACTGAAGTGATAGCTGTGAAAAACATCACAGGAGACCAATACTTTTTTCAAGGACATTTTCCGGGTGAACCACTTATGCCGGGTGTACTGCAGATAGAAGCAATGGCTCAAGCTGGTGGAGTACTGGTACTCGCAGATAAAGAAGACCCGAGTAAATGGAGCACCTACTTTGTCAAGATAGAGAACGCCAAGTTTAAAGATAAAGTGGTGCCCGGAGATACACTAGTACTGCGTATGGCTTTAACTGGCCCTGTACGAAGAGGACTTTGTATGATGAAGGGAGAAGCATACGTAGGAAATAGACTCGTGTGTGAAGCCAATATGATGGCTCAAATAGTAGAAAACAGATAATATGATTCAACCATTAGCATACGTAAATCCAGGAGCTAAATTAGCTGACACTGTAGTTATAGAACCTTTTGTGACCATTCATAAAAATGTAGAAATAGGAGAAGGAACTTGGATAGGAAGTAATGTCACCATAATGGAAGGTGCTCGAATAGGTAAAAATTGCAAAATATTCCCTGGTGCAGTAATATCCGCTATTCCTCAAGATCTCAAATTTAACGGTGAAGTTACTACTACCGAGATAGGAGATAATACGACCATAAGAGAGTGTGTCACTATCAATAGAGGTACCGTGGCTAAAGGTAAAACAGTGATAGGTGATCACTGCTTACTTATGGCCTATAGTCACGTGGCACATGATACCATCTTGGGAAATCACGTGATCATAGGCAACGGAACTCAAATAGCAGGAGAAGTTATAATAAACGATTACGCCATTCTCAGCGGACTAGTAGCTGTGCATCAATTTGTAAATATAGGACCACACGTCATGATAAGCGGTGGTAGTCTAGTGCGTAAAGATGTACCACCATATACCAAAGCTGCTCGTGAGCCGCTCAGTTATGAAGGAGTAAATAGTATAGGACTGCGTAGAAGAGGATTCACTGCAGAGAAAATAGGTGAGATTCAAAAAATCTACAGAACGCTATATCTGCGTGGGATGAATAATTCCAAAGCTCTTATTATCATAGAGACTGAGATGCCTGCAACACAAGAACGTGACGAAATAATAACGTTTATTCGAAATTCTGACCGTGGTGTTATGAAAGGATACGGATCAAGATAGTGCTGAGCATTACTTGTACTCATATAGCCAAAAGATACGTGAAAGAGGTGCTTTTCAAAGACTTGTCTTATACATTCTCAGACCATAATAAATACGTATTACTGGGGGCTAACTCTACAGGAAAAAGTACATTATTGAAAATCATAGGCGGTGCTGTAGTTCCTACCAAAGGGACTGTCCACTACTCACTACCTAGCGAAAAACATAAACTATTTAGCTTTAGCAGTCCAGAAATGCATCTGCTAGACGACTTTACTGTAAAAGAACTCTTTGAGCTTCACTTTCAGTTTAAAATACCAAAGATTACACTCAAAGAACAATGGAATCAATCTAACCTGACATCCTTTTTAAACAAGCGATTCGCTGAGCTATCCTCTGGCTTAAAAAATAAAGTAAAGCTAGCACTCGCTATTTTCACAGAGGCTCCTGCCCTACTGCTGGACGAACCTTGTACTAACTTTGATACTACCAATACCAAGTGGTATCAAGATATGATAGCAAAACACTGTATGCACCAATTAGTGATAGTGGCAAGTAATCAAGAATCAGAATACACTTTTTGCACAGAACAATTAAATTTGAACCAATATAAACCAACACCATGAAAAAATTAATCATACTCACCTTAGCAGCTGGACTATTTGCAAGCTGCGGAACTAATGAAGCTAACACTGTAGCTGGAAACTACGGCAATACAGCATGGGATACTACTGAGGCTATCACTGGAGAGCAACTGATGGAACAATTATCAGGACAAGACTCTGTATATACTACGGTAAGTGGAAATGTAGCTGCCGCTTGTCAAGCAAAAGGATGCTGGATGAATATGAATATAGCCGGTAATGAGATGTTTGTAAAGTTCAAAGATTACGGGTTTCTCGTACCTAAAAACAGTGCCGAGCATAATGCCATCATCAAAGGATGGGCTTACCAAGATACCATATCTGTAAAGGACAGAATAGAATATGCTAGAGATGCTGAAGCTACTGAGGAAGAGATAGCTGCTATCACTGAGCCAGAAGTGAAACTTACTTTTATGGCAGAAGGTGTGGTTATGAAATAACTGCGTTATTTAAATTCCAAAAATCAAGAACCAAATTCCAATCTGAGGAACTGCGTTATTTAAATCCCAAAAATTAAAAGTCAAATTCCAAAACAACAACTACCTTATTTGGCTTTCAAATACTTAATTAAAATTCCAATGAAATATATAGTATTCGTATTTATTGCTCTATCTATTTTCGCTTGTAGTCAAAATAGCTCCTCTGAAAAAGCAGATATGTACGAAGCCTCTGAGCTGAGCACTATGATGCGTGAGATGGTAGTGTGGAGCAAAGAAGCTAAGGCTACACTAGCTGCTGGAGATACCATAGAGAATGTACCTCAGAGCTTCTATGATCTGGCTACACAAACTGCTACTCGTGGAGAACACGATGAAGCTGCGTACAAAGGAATGGTACCGTTGTATACTAATGCTCTTCAAGGCATAGAAAGAAGAGACTCACAGCAGTACTTCTATACCGCTAGCATCCAAGCGTGTAAAAGCTGCCACGGCGTATACTGCGGTGGACCGCTGGATGTAATAGGGCAGTTATAGGATAGTAGATCACCCCCTACTTAAACAACACCCTCAGATAAAACATTGGACTCGTAAACTTTTTGCGTAAGTCTACATCATCAAACATAAAGGTGATGGTCTCACGGAGTTCATCGTTTCGCTTGATCTTGCGTATCATCCAGTTAAATAACCACGGATATTTAATGAGTTTCTGCATAGCTGCACTTACCTGTAGCTCCCCACCTATTTTTTTGTAAACAGTCTTATCATAGGTACTTAGTTCGTTAGCAGAGAAGTCATTAGCTGCTATGCTATCGCGTGCTTGCTCTGCTGCCCACTTGCCGCTAAACATAGCATTACCTATACCTTCTCCGGTAAATGGATCTATCAGTGAGCCACTATCTCCTACTAGCATGAATCGATTACCGCTTATCGGTCTATTCTTTTTGCTACCTAGCGGTAGTCCCCAACCCACAATCTTATTTTGTAGTGTAGCATCTTTAAATCTTTCCTTGAATTTGGGACTTTCTATTACATCCTGCATCACCTTCTTCAGATTTACTTTCTTCTTGCTCACATACTTACTCAGCATTCCTATACCCACATTGGCTTGTCCATTGGGCAGCGGGAATACCCAGAAGTATCCTGGCAGGCTCTCCTTCACGAAGTGTAACTCTATGAATCCTTGCTCATCTAAGCCTGTGACTCCGTCATAATACGCTCGTAGACCTGCACAGTGGTGCTGCTTCTCTAGTTTGAAATCTAGGTACTTCTTAGCTACTAGGGCTCGTGTACCTTCTGCACTGATAAGTAAGTCTGCCTGTATCTCATACCCCACCGAAGTCACCATAACACCAGCATTATCTATAGTTATGTCTTTCACTTCCTCCCCTTGAAGGATTGTCGCAGTGCGCGTATCTAACTTCTGAAAAAGCCAATGGTCGTAATCTACACGCTTGGTTACAAAACCCGGACTATGAGCAGCTTCACTTGGTTTATGTTTGAATGGGATACCTATCTCATTGCCATCTGGTGCGGAAAAGACCACTCCCCAGCTGGGTATATAATCTTCTGATAACGCTTTTAACTCTGTAATCCAATCTGGATTGAGCTTTTTGAGTTGGTTTACGACCTTACCACTGAGAGCATCTCCACACACCTTATCTCTAGGATAAGTCTCTTTCTCTATCACTACGTGCGGTATACCAAACTGTGACAAATACAGAGAGGCACTGCATCCTGCGGGCCCTGCCCCTATGATTACTACGTTGGTTTCTAGCTTTTTACTCAATGTCTGAATCTATTGAGTTACAAATTAAATACAGAATACGAGACTCTGAGGCAATATGTCTTAATTACTAATTATTAATTTCTGCGTAGCGTAAGTAGTATTTCTATCCTTCACATCTACGAAGTAGACTCCACTGCTTAACTGGCCTAGCGTATGTACAGCAGTTCCAGACAGCGTATTGCCTTCTATTACAGTTTTACCAGTAAGATCTGTCACTCTATAGCTAAGTGCAGCAGCTGAATTAGCGTAAATGGTAAAGTCTCCATTACTTGGATTAGGTGCTAAAGTAAATGGCTGGCGAGTAACTCTACTCGTAGATCCGATAAGTCTAGCTACTTGTCCTTCTATGTAGTGCAGCCCGCCTCTGGAGTTACCTATAAGTATATCTTCTATCCCATCTCCATTGAGATCTGATACAGTAGGATACGTTCTGGACCCCCAGTCTTTTGTATAAGACCCTCTATCAAATTCTTTTTGCATATAAGACTCATGCTCTGTGAACTTAGCAGTAAAATCATCGGCTACATCAAATATTCTAATTACGCCTTCATCTCCACCTACGGCGATACACTTAGAGCCATCTGACCAAGTCACTACTGCAGGTGCGGAATAGCCATAGTAATTAGGTACCCATACATCTATGAGTGTTCCTTCAGGACCTATCTCGCTAGTTCGTATAAGCTCATTTATCACTATACCTCCTAGAGAGTCAGTAAGCAGACTAAATGAAGGTACACTGGCAGTTCCTATATTTTTATAAAAGTGTATGTTACCATCGTAAGTACCTACAAGTAAGTCTAGAGTACCATCTTCATCTAAATCATAGAAGTACGGTGCTGCAGAACTGTGTACATCAATATTTGCATAGTTTTCCGTTTTGAGGCTAAAAACAGGTGTGTTAGCTGTTCCTGTATTCTCATATTGAGCGATAGTTCCATCACTTTTACCTAAGAAGAGGTCTAGATTATTATCACCATCTAAATCTGCAAAAGCAGGAACTAGACCTGTATACTCAAAAGCCTTTATCCCTAAGTAATCTTCATCTATTAGTTTAAAATCTGGACGTATGCTAGTACCAATATTTTCGAAATACACCAAAAAGTCTGAGGTATCTCCAGTGTGAAAATGATCTCCATTGGTAGCTAGGAGTAAATCATCATCCCCATCACCATCTAAATCTCCAAAAACTGGTGCAGTGTGAGCACCAAAATCTACCATATCTCTTACTAAAAAGTCATTGTACTGAAAATTAAAATCTGGATCAGTAGTCGTATTTTCATTTAAAAAAAGCAATACATTATTCTTTTCATGGACTGGGTAGGAACTTTTATCCACCTCATTAGTACTTAGTATGAGATCTAACTCTCCATCTAGATTAACATCTACATAAGACATAGCTGGTGCTGTAGGTATCTGACTCTCTATCATTTGAGGAAAGAAAGAGGTATCCATACTAATAAAAGAATCTTTGTAAAATCCTAAATCAGCTTTCCCATTTTCAAAATAATAGACGGGGTTCGTCTCACGCTCACTGGTCCCATAAAAAAGATCTAGATCTCCGTCATTATCATTGTCAAAAAACAACAATGTTTTGGTTGCCGTGTGCTTTTTCATTCTATATCCTTCATTGTAAAAACAAGGAGCGTTGACCATTAAATCCGTACCAGTTTCATCTATTCCTCCGTAACATTTATCTAAAATTTCAAACCCTATATCTTCCAACGGCAGATTATTATCGGCACTGGTATTACTAAAAAGTATCATTTGAGAGCCTATTACATTCAGATTAGCGATGTAGTCTATGTCACTATCATTATCTATATCCACTATCGCTGGCAGACAGCCTTTCACATGAGAAATACGCTTATAAGGCCTAAAGTCAGACGGCTGTACTCTATCGAGTGAGCTTAGACCTCCCAAGTAATCAAACTTAGGTGTAGTCAGCGTATTATTCTGATATAGCACTACAGAGTCTCCATTATACATCCACAGGTCGGGTTTCATGTCTCCATCATAATCCTTGAGCTGCATAAACTCACTGGCTTTAGGAAAAAACTGTTCATAACTAGGGTCGTACCTGTATTTAATGGTAACGTCACTATTACTTGTACCAGTAGTAGTTTCTGATATAAACACCAATACTTTGTTGCCTGTTCTGTCAAAAACAAATAGATCTACGTTGCCATCTCCATTGAAATCAAAATTAGAAAACTGAGGCTGATTTAATCCACCAGCTAGTGCATTGGTGTAAACATCGCCTTGATTATTTCGAAATATAGGATCATCAGAAATCTCAAACAATTGTGCATTTACAGTACATACCGAGAGCACTATAATAAAAAGTGTAAGGAGTTGTTTCATAACGTTATTTTTTAACAGACTACTAAGATACAATTTATGTTGCACAATTTTTAAAAAAAACAACGCCTAAGATTTCTAAAGCAATAAGCGAATAGAAACTTGCCCAATTAATGAATCATTTGCATAACAATAAGTTATGTATGATAATCAGATATCCTTAACATAAATACAGTACACACCAACAGCTGACAAAATCCAAATTAGCAACCGAAGAATCGCTCAACGGCAAATAATATGGAGATACACACCTTAAATATGGAATAACCTAAACCCAAAAAGTTAACCCGATACGGCATATACAGAAAGCACTATACTAGACGGTATGCACGTGTTTTTCATAAACTCCCCTTTAATGATACCTCTAAAACACGATTTTTGTTGCCTATAAATATTAAAGAAGTGAGTTTAACAGAATTTTACAAACTCTTGGTACATCAGGAGTATAAATTTACTACAGACAGCAGAACAATATCTGAAGGTTGCATCTTCTTTGCTCTCAAAGGGGATAATTTCAATGGCAATACTTTTGCCAATAAAGCACTAGATCAAGGAGCTGCTTATGCAGTGGTAGATGAACAGATAGGAGACGATGACCGTTTAATTCTAGTAGATGACGTGCTCACCTATATGCAGGAGCTTGCGCATTTTCACAGAAAGTGCTTCGACATCCCCGTAATAGCAATTTGTGGAAGCAATGGCAAAACCACAACTAAAAATTTAATCTACACTGTAGTTGCCCAAAAACACAAGACACACTGCACCCAAGGGAATTTCAATAATCATATAGGAGTTCCTATCACATTGCTAGAAATGCCGCAAGATACAGAAGTAGCCATCATAGAGCTGGGAACCAATAGCCCGGGGGAGATTGCAGAGCTTTGCACCATTACAAACCCAAACTATGGCTTAATAACCAATATAGGTAAAGAGCATCTTGAAGGCTTTGGCACTTTGGAAGCGGTAGCCAAAGAAGAAAGTGAGATATACCATTACTTGCTCAAAAACAAAGGAACTGCATTTATCAATAAAGATGACGAATGGCTTGCGCGTATGGGCCGAGGTTTAGAAAACAAAGTCACCTTCACTAAACAAGATTGTGAAATCACATCACTCGTACCTGACATTTCATTCAGGTATAAGTCCGTAGATTTCATCTCTCCACTTATGGGTGACTACAATTTGGATAATATCCTTACAGCTATTTCTGTAGGAGAGTACTTAGGCGTTGACTTAAAGGATATAAGAGACGGAATAGCCGAATATCAACCCGATAATAATCGCTCACAACTCATCCGTAAAAATTCAAATACAATCTTATTAGATGCATACAATGCTAACCCTAGCAGTATGCAAGTAGCAATCCGCAACTTTGCTGAAATGCCTCAAGAACATCAAGTACTAATCCTAGGGGATATGTTTGAGATGGGGGTGACAGCAAATCAAGAGCACGACGAACTATTGCAATGGTGTGCTCAGTTTAAATTCACTAAAATATATACGCTAGGGGACCACTTTACCGCAATATCAGAAAACAGTGGAATTACTACCTCTTCGAGTATGGAAGAGCTTGGAAATACCATTAAATCTGTTGATTATCAAAACACTGCCTTCCTAATAAAAGGAAGCAGAGGAATGAAGATGGAACGGGTGATAGAGTATTTATAAAGGCTAAGTTTAAAAACAAATCAAGTTTAGCCATAGTCTGAAATATCCGGAAAAGCGTGTTCCGATGTACTATATGAAACCTGCCAAATTAGCTAATAGAAGATTTGCTACACCAAAACCCTTTTGGGTTTATCCAGATAGCTATCAGCATGAACTTTCCTATCCTTTCAATAACTCCTTACTCTGCTCCACCGCATGCTCCGTAAGGTTATCACCGCTGATCATCTTGGCTATTTCATTTATCCGCTCGTCTCCTCTGAGTGTACGCACTCGGGTCTCTACAGTTTGGGCATTTTCAGACTTGTATACGAATAGATGATTAGTCCCTAGTGAGGCTATTTGTGGCAAATGTGTGATGACTATGACTTGTTGGCTATCAGACATTTGCTGCATCATCCCTCCTACTTTACGAGCTATCTCTCCGCTTACCCCTGTATCTATCTCATCATAAATACTACTCGGCATTTTCACAAAGTCTGCGAGCACACTTTTTAAACTTAGATTAATTCGTGCAAGCTCACCACCAGATGCCGCTTTCTTCAGGTCAGTATACGTATTTCCTTTATCTGAACTTAGTTGTATCCTGAGTTCATTACATCCATACGGGTTTAACGTTGTGGTTTCTTCCAGTGAAAATTTGAAACGTGAATGCTGCATACCAAGTTGTACGAGCAACTCGTCGATACTTTTTTCTATTTTAGATGCCTGCTTTATTCGTTTATTGCTGAGCTTCTGTGCATTAAGGAGTAGTTCCTTTTCTTGTTTTACCAAGCTCTGCTCAAGTATGGCTATCTCTCCAGTCAGATTTTGAGTCTTGCTGAGCTTAGTCTCTAAGTCATCACGCAGCTGTATAAGGTCTGCTACATCACTCGCCCTATGTTTTGATCTGAGGTTAAATATCTGCCCCATTTTGTCATTTACTTCCTGCAGTCTTTCTGGATTCACCTCTATCCCATCTACCGTTACATTTACTTCATTGGCTATATCTTGTACTTCTATCAGCACAGAATTGATACGCTCCGTGAGACTGTTTGTAAGTGCTGTTTTTTGACTTTTTAGCAGGTTTCTTAGTTCTTGTAATTGTCCGGTGATAGCAAAGTCTGCACTACTCAGTAGCTGATCTGCCTCATTAAAGGTACGTATTAGCTCCTCTGCATTTTCCAGCAGTTCCTGCTCTTCCGTCAGTTCCCCTTCATTTACTTCTTCCAGTTTAGCCGTACCCAGTTCATCATACAAAAACTGATTAAAGTCAGACTCCTTAGCAAGCTCTGCTTCCTGACTTTTAAGGTCTTCCAGCTCTTTGCTTTCCTTTTTCCATCCGGTCAGGGCCAATGAATAACTACGCTGCTCCGAGAGGCAACCCGCCAATATATCTAAACTATAATACTGAAAATCAGCTTTGAAGAGCTGTAGATTATCATGTTGTGAGTGTATTTCTATAAGATTAGAACCCAACTGATTTAGTGTAGCAAGATTCACTGGCGTATCATTTATAAATGAGCGACTCTTACCGCTACTCGCTATCTCACGACGCAGTATGGTCTGCTCGTCGTAGTCTAAATCGTGCTCATCATAGATGTGCTGTAGCTCATATCCTTTTACATCAAAAGTGGCCTCTATCACACATTTACTCTCCTTATTACGCAGTGAAGATATATCTGCACGCTTACCCAAAGCGAGGCCTAGTGCTCCTATGAGTATGGATTTTCCCGCACCAGTCTCACCTGTGATGATATTCATTCCCTTATCAAAATGCATGTCTACATCTGATATCAAGGCATAGTTTTTTACTTTTAGGCTGAGTAACATTCTACGACAAAAGTAGCTTAATGTTATCAATAATTTTGATAATTATATTATCAATCAAATGCTGAACATTACATACCAAATTCGCGGGTATTTGAAGTTATCAATAGCAGGAATTTATTTTATGCTTACTCCCTATTTTTTTACTAAACACATTAATATTCTATCTTTGAATCCCTGAAAAATTGGCGAACTCGTAGCTAAAAAAAAAAGAAGACGCTACCCTATCTGTACACAGACATTGCACTGAGACATCAAGGAGAGTACTTTTTCCATCCTCCCTTAGACTACCTTTGATTTAAACTTATACTTAATATTAAACTTTCCTAAATTCGCAGACCAATCATGAGTACAAAAAAACCTTTAATATTAATAAGCAACGATGACGGTATCACCGCACCGGGGATACTAGCTACCGTAGAAGTGATGAAACACTTCGGCGAGGTAGTAGTGGTGGCTCCAGATAGTCCACAGAGTGGTATGGGACATGCCATTACTATAAATAAGCCACTGCGTTTAGTGAAAAATCAGCAATTTGGCCCAGAAGTAGAAAGCTACCACTGCAGTGGAACACCCGCAGACTGTGTGAAGCTAGCTGTAGATAAGGTGATGCATCGTAAACCTGATCTGCTCATAAGTGGATTTAATCACGGAAGTAATGCAAGTATAAATGTAATCTATAGCGGTACTATGAGTGCAGCTATGGAAGGAGCGATAGAAGGAATTACTTCTATCGGATTTTCACTTTGCAACTTCAGCTGGGATGCAGACTTCTCTGCGAGCAAGGTCTATATGCATAAAGTAGTGAAACAAGTGCTAGAGCACGGTCTGCCAGAAGGCACACTCCTGAGTGTCAACATACCAGATGTGCCTGAGAGTGATATAAAAGGTCTAAAGGTATGCCGCCAAGCACGAGCCAAATGGGTGGAAGAATTTGACCATAGACAAGATCCACATGGCAGAGACTATTACTGGCTTACTGGTAAATTTGTAAATATGGATAAAGGAGAAGATACAGACGAATGGGCTCTAGCCAATAACTATGTGTCTGTGGTACCAGTACAGTACGATCTTACTGCTCACCACGCTATCCAAACTGTCAATTCTTGGAACTTTTAGATGCAAAAATGGGATACTATAGTAACAGGACTGCTAGTAGGAATCATCAGTCCTCTTATCATTCTCTACGGTGTAAATGTGTTTAATTTTGACCACTTGAGCTATGCACTATTTCTGGAAACGGGGTTCACTACTGGTAGTCTAAATCCATTCTTAAAAATAGCCGCTCTCTTTAACCTCGCTCCTTTCTTCCTTTTTATCAATATGAATAGGATCCGAACAGCTCAAGGAATCGTATTCGCTACTATCTTAGTAGGATTAGTAATCGTCTATTTCACCTTACTATAAGGCTATGAGATATTACATCATATCTGGAGAGACATCAGGAGATAACCATGCTTCTCGGGTAATTAGTGAGCTAAAAAAGCTTGACAGTGACGCTCATTTTCGTGGTATGGGTGGTGACCAAAGTGAAG
>TARA_B110000090_G_scaffold37539_1_pt1 | contig 11410 bp, 10 predicted proteins | sample TARA_B110000090 | Tara Oceans TARA_B110000090 (sample SAMEA4397239) | marine metagenome | biome: Polar Biome; feature: [SRF] surface water layer (ENVO:00010504); material: water (ENVO:00002006), including particulate matter (ENVO:01000060) such as... | depth 5 m
CGAGCGCTGTTATCCCTGTAACTTTACAAAACAATGACTAGGATATCTAATGCCAGCCAAGTGCTGGCGCCAAATGTCAGACACTGAGCCTGCTTCAATCAGCATATTTAAGGCACCATCAAGTGCAGATTTCAATTCGATTTGATGTTTTTGCATAGCTGCACCCCATAAATTAGCACTGTTCACAGTAAAGGCAAGCTTATAACGAGGGTCAGTTAGGAGGTCCCCAAAGGCTGGCTCGTCATCCACAACAGCGTCAACCTCTCCAACTGTTAAGGCGTCAATCATGTCTGCAAAAACGTCGTCAGACTGACCTGAAAAAGAAATTTTTACACACCCTAACCAAGATTCTGCTAATGCCATATTGGTACTACCATCGATGGCCGCCACTTTTAAGGCTTTTAGGTCTGACGGACTAGATATGCTTGAATTACTGCGCACCAACACAGATTCATCAAAGGCTGCGTAGGGCCTAGAAAAGAGCAAACGTTCTTCTCTAGCGGGGGTTATAGCACAACCACACCAGATGGCATCCGCTTTATTGTCTAACAATACAGTTTCAAATTCAGACCAGCGAGTAAATAACCAATTGAGCTTAAGGCCCAAATGCTGGGCTAATATTTGGGCCACTTCTGGTTCGTAACCAAAACGCTTGCCCTGAGGGTCAGTGCTAAATAGAGGCATTGCGTCTAAGTCTGCACAAATTAATGTTAAGCAGCCGTCTTTTACTGTGTTTATCATACTGGCCCTGGAGACGCTAAATAGTCATCAAGGGCTTTAGTTCTGCTGCCATCCTCATGCCACAAAATTGGAAAATAGTTTTCGTCCAATTGATTGTCTGCTAAATGTTTGTAACGGCTGTAAGTAGGACCTATTCCCTGCTCAAACTTAGTTGGGTCATATTCTGCATCACAGCGCATCAAATGAAGAACTAATGCACGTCTGGGCAAAGCAGAGTCATTTGCTCCCGAACCATGCCAAGTCCAGCCATGATGAACAGAGCCTCCACCAGCTTTCACTTCAACGTACGCAATTTGCGGTTCCACTCCTTGGCTCTCAGCAGCATGATGCATTGGTTGCCGGTAATCATCTGGCCCATGGAATTCACCCGAAGGTGAATCCTGTTGCCACTCATGCGAATGCGTCACAAATTCCAACGTACCACCAGATCGGGTGGTATCGTCAAGGGCAATCCAGCAGGATATGAGATCACTTGGGCTAAACCATGACAAATAGGCACTATCTTGATGATAGCCCAAGGACCTCGCACCTGGTGGTTTCGAAAGTAGATTGTCAATCATGATTCGAACCCCAGGCCAACCTGCTAATTGAGCAACACTGCGACCTAAGGCTTCACTTAATACCACCCGCGCAATACTTCGATTGGCCTTCCAACCATTGCAGACCTGACGAGTGAGACTAGGGTCACCCGTGCCATACTGCCAGTTTACCTCGTCGGGCGTTACACCTGTTTCAAAGGTTCCGTTAAATACGTCATCAAAAGCTTGGTGCAGCTGCAACAGTTGTTTGGAAGGGAGTATTTCATCGACAACAAGGAACCCTTGTTCACTATAATCTAGCTTATTACGATCCGTTGGCGTGAATAGCATAATGATCTTAATTCCACTCTTACTTGAATGATCAGTATATATAATAAGAAACAAACAGTTCAACTGAAGAATTAATGGAATAAAACGAACCTAAGTTATTACTCTATCACTAAGCTATTTAAGGGTGTTTTTATTAATATCCTGATCCATTAGAAGTTTCAGGTACAGCGGCATTGGGCTTGATTACTATATAATCAGCGCAACTTAACTCTCTGTTTTTAACTTCCTGCAGAAACTGAGGGTTGTCTTGTTGGTTTGCGGCAAGCCTGCAAATAGTCTTATCAGACCAGCCTGATATATCTTGCGATAACACGTGTGTCGTAATCAACGATGCAGTCAATAAACACACAACCCGAAGCCTGAAATTCAACATAACCACCTCTACTAGCTTAAATTTTACGGTAAGTAACATAAATACTACTTCCATAAAATCGTTATAGCTATAGGAAGGTCTAAGCGGTCACAGCTTAATGCCGATCTCAACAGCTTATTTGGGATTCGGAATTTTTAGGTAATCCGAGGCTGATATTTTCACTATCCCTTTCAGAAACATTGCATCACGCATATCCTGTGGCAGGTCTTGAATGGCTTGGTTCACCGAGTCATAGACCTGATCTACATCCAGTGTCAGCGAGGTGATCAAAGGCAGTACCGGCGTGCTAGGTGTTGTCCTCTCCAATACCCGCAGCTTTGATGAAAACGCATCATGTCGCTCGATCAGCATCCATGTCACGGCATCAATTGCAGCAATATCAGCCTGCCCGTTCACGACCATTTCAGCAGATTTCACATGCCCATGAGATTCAATTCTGTTGGTAAAGCTGACCCCGCGGGCTGCTGCATAATTTAGAGGCGCGGCAAATCCAGATTGGGAGTTTTCCATATTATAAGCAAATATTGCTTCGGCGTAGTCCTTCAAAGCCTGGCGTGGATCACTTTTTCGCACCACAATTGCACTAAAGTAATGGCCCGGCGGACAGTCAGGCAAGCCATAATCCGGCGTACCAACAAGTTGAACTTTGCCGTGTAAAACATTGCGATATGGCATGCCGCAGGTCTGACTTAAAACTAAACCTGGATCCAACCAACTGCTCAGGCCTTCTGCATCCTGAGATAGGGTTTCCGGTGCTTTAATGCCTTTGTCGTTCAGATTTTTACGGATAAGATCCCATAAATACGCGATGGCATCGTTTAATTCAGGACGAGCATACATTGGTAAGCTGGCAATCATGGGGATTTTCCCAACAGTAATCATACAGGAAGTTCCACGACAGTTTTTCTACAACAGCAGGAAGACGTGATCGCCAAATCAGTTTTTGAAAGAGCCTCCATCAGCAGACTTTGCAACAGGCTGCATTCAGTTTCTTCATTACGATGTTTCAGACATTCAACTATTCCATGCAAAGCCCAAACGTTGTTTCTGTGTTGGGCACAGCGGGGCACGGCATCGTTTAGCCCCAAATCAGAGCGGTATACGTCTTCCGCTTCTTTATAATGGCCCTGCTCTAACAATAAAGCACCCAGTGCATGACGTGGTGGGTGCATCCATGGCCATGGTTCTGAATAATGCAAATCATCGCAGCGCTGAACACTCTCGCGTAGGTGCGCATATGCTGTCTCATAGTTCCCTTTGTAGTATTCCAACTCTCCCAGCAGCATCTTTTCTCCCACAGCCAGCGTTTTGAGGGCGGGGTTATTGAATAATTTTCTGCTAGGGGAAATGCGCTTCAGAGAGTTGTAAAATGCCTCTTTCTCTTGTTCGGCTTGGTCAAAATTTTTCAGTGCAGCATGGGCTATCGTTTTGCCATAATGGTGCATGCTGGTCGAAACACAATAAAGTTCTGGTCGTTCCGGCATCGGTGCATCAACGATTTCCTGCCATTTTCCAAACCGCACAAGCACATGTATTTTCATGGCAAAATACCCCTCCATCGTCCCTGCGATGAAAGGTTTACCTTGCAGATCGATGACATCCGGAGTCAGATTTTCACATATCTCTTTTGCGGCAGCCATGGATGGTTCAAACTGACCAAGCAACATGCAGGTATACATCATCAGATGTAGGTCATGGCACCGCGCTGCTGTATAGTAGTTATAGGGCCCTGCATAAAACAGGTACTTGCGATTGACCCGAATGGCAGTCTCGCTGGCAATTTTTGCCTTTTCATACTCTCCACACAAAACATAGATATGGCCAGGCATATGGTGAATGTGCCCAGCATCCGGACAAAGACCGACGAGGCGGTTGGCAGACGTCATTGCATGTTCTGGTTCTGTCGACATTTCCATCAAGTGAATGTGAAAATGCAGTATGGCGGGATGCTGTTCTTTATCATGTTGGTCGGCCAACTCAATGGCATTTTCACAAACCCAGATAGCCTCGTATGTGTCAGCACCCTTGGGGGGTAAGCAGGTCTTTACATCCCACATGTTCCAGGGTGTACGGGTCATCATCGCCTCGACGAATAAAGCCATCACATCCTGATTATCTGGAAAATCAACATTCACCTGACGCATGGCAGTTGCATAGGCATCATCCCAACTACCAAATTCTAACTCAGACACTACATAAGCCTTTTGCACACGCTGCGATAGTGCGTTAATCAAAGCCTTTTCAAGCGGCGTAGCACTTTCTGACAGCGAGAGAGATTCGTCTATGTGACCACGGCAAAAAGACGTACATGCCACTGCTTCTGCATGGCTGAAATCACCCCATGGCATATTGTAGAAAGGGCCCGCCGCATAGGCGACCCCCCAATGTAGCATTGCGCAGCACGGATCATCCTCCAACGCCTTCTTAAAACAGGCAAGTGCTTCTTCCTGATTAAAGCCAAAACACCAATTGAGTCCTTGATCGAACAAGCGCTGCGTATCTGGGGAAGTAGCGCTTACTTTGAAACTGTGCGAACCAAGATCAAAGCTAAGCATGTCATATGCCATTGCTAGCTCCTAATTACTAATTTCAAGACAACAACTCTTTAAGGCTCTTCACTAGCGCGCCAGAGGCATTTTCTTCAAGCTTATGACAACCGGAAGCAACCACCTGTTCTCCTGCCACAAACACGTCTTTCACTGGGTTGTGATTAATACCAAAGGTCCAGCGGTTAATGAGTTGTTCGGGCTTAGCTGTTGCTAGTAGCGGATGGCTAGTATCAAGGGTAATAAAGTCAGCCCGGGCACCTACCTCTAAACCAGTATTGATGTTACAGGCAGCATTACCACCGGCAGCACTGGCTTGGTAAATAAAGTCACCTACGCTAGGTTGGTCACTACTATAGATACGATTACGCTGCTGATCACGCAGGCGCTGACCGTATTCCAAAGTACGTAACTCTTCGGCGACTGAGACACACACATGGCTATCGGAACCGATACCTAATCGGCCACCCTGCGCCACTAAGTCTGTGATAGGGAAAATGCCATCGCCCAAATTAGCTTCAGTGCTAGGGCACAAACCCACTACGGCTTGGCTGTTGGCAATAGTCTTTACCTCCTGCTTATTCACATGAGTAGCATGGATCAAACACCAACGGGCGTCAAAGCCAACTTCGTTAGCCAACCACTCCACAGGACGCTGGCCACTCCACGCAATACAGTCATTCACTTCTTTCATTTGCTCAGCAATATGAATATGTACAGGCCAATCTAGCGGTAAGCTAGTGAGTGCAGCTTCAATTTGTGATTTTGTGACAGCACGCAATGAGTGGAAACACAAACCTTGATTATGCCTAAGTTCATCCATGTTTTGGCCAAGCTGCTCTTGCAAGCATAAGTAGGCGTCTAGGTCGTGGATAAAGCGCGCTTGTCCAGAACTTGGGGCTTGACCATCAAAACCTGAGTGACTATAAAGCACGGGTAATAAGGTTTGGCCAATCCCCGTATCAACAGCTGCTTGGCGCACTTGTAAGGCCATTTCTGCTGGGTTGTCATAAGCTTGGCCATTTTGCTGGTGATGCAAATAATGGAACTCAGCCACTTGGGTGTAGCCGGCTTTAAGCATCTCAATATAGAGATAAGTGGCAATTTTTCGCACTTGATCAGGAGTTAACTTAGCCACTAGACCGTACATAAGGTCTCGCCAGCTCCAAAAGCTGTCTTTGGGATCTAAACACACCTCTGCTAAGCCTGCCATGGCGCGCTGAAAGGCGTGTGAATGTAGATTGACCATGCCCGGCAGCACTGGGCCATTTAATAACTGGCACCCTTGGCTAGTTTGATCTGCTTGGATGTGGCTAATAACCCCGTTAGTAACAGATATTTTTACATTGTTAGCCCAGCCTGAAGCCGTTAAAGCTTGGTCGGCAAAGTAAAATTTGTTCATCATTAGCGATCTCGTGATAGTATAGACTTAACTTGTATAGACAATACATGAATTGGCGCAGTCAAGTCAAGATTGTATACTCCCAGCAGCACTAAGAGCCATGGACCTATTGTGAATATACGCCAATCAGATACCATTCAAAGCTTACTCAACGCCCTACCCCACACCAATGCGCCTATTTATGCACGCTTAAAAAGTGCAATCTTGGAGAATATCGATTCATCAACTTGGATACCAGACCAACGTCTGCCATCCGAAGCGGAAATGGTCAACGCATTAGGAGTAAGCCGCATGACAGTAAATCGAGCGTTGCGAGAACTGACCGCTGATGGGATCCTTATCCGCCAACAAGGAGTGGGTACATTTGTAGCTCCCAAAAAAGCTCACTCATCGTTATTTGAAGTACATAATATCGCTCAGGAAATCACTGATCGTGGTCACCATCACACAACAATAGTTGTTGAATTACAACAAGTTAAATCAAACACAGATCAAGCATTAAGACTCGGCGTACGCACGGGTGAACCTATTTTCAAATCGACTTTAATCCACTTTGAAGACCAAAAACCTATTCAATTAGAACAACGTATCGTTAATGCTTTTCTGGTTCCAGACTATGGTGAACAAGACTTTACACAATTCACACCTTTCGCATATTTAAATACAGTAGCACCCATTACGGAAGGTGAGCACTTAGTGGAAGCAGTTACTCCAAATGCCACAGAGGCAGAACAACTAGCTATACACTCAGGTCAGGCCTGCCTACAAATCAAACGTCGAACATGGTCTGGTCAGAAGATTGTAACTAGTGCTAGGTTGCTTTCTCCAGGCCATTTATTTCAGTTATTTGGTCATTTTGGACGCCCTTAATACACAAGTTTTGCTTGCCAGATTATTAAAATGGGCGTATGTTTGATTACTTGTATATACATGTAAAGGAAAACATTCATGCTCAGTACTGATGAACTCAAGGCACGCCGCACACGTAGTGGAGATATCAAAGCACCTACTGGCACCAAAATCACCACCAAAAGCTGGCTGACTGAAGCACCCTTGCGCATGCTGATGAACAACCTAGACCCAGCAGTAGCAGAAAATCCAAATGAGCTAGTGGTTTATGGTGGCATCGGCCGCGCTGCTAGAGACTGGGCAAGTTATGATCAAATAGTCTCCTCGCTTACTGGCCTTGAAGAAGACGAAACGCTGTTAATACAGTCTGGCAAGCCTGTGGGGGTATTTAAAACCCACAGCAATGCTCCAAGAGTGCTGATTGCCAATTCCAATTTGGTACCCCATTGGGCAACATGGGATCACTTTAACGAGTTGGATGCCAAAGGCTTAGCCATGTATGGCCAAATGACTGCGGGCAGCTGGATTTATATTGGTAGCCAAGGCATCGTCCAAGGCACTTATGAAACCTTTGTTGAAGCCGGACGGCAACACTTTGGTGGCAACCTCAAAGGCCGTTGGATGTTAACCGCTGGATTAGGCGGCATGGGTGGGGCACAGCCATTGGCAGCGAGCTTGGCAGGCGCCTGCTCCCTTAATATTGAGTGCCAGCAAAGCCGTATCGACCTGCGTTTACAAACCCGCTACCTAGATGAACAAGCCGTCGACATCGATGATGCCTTGGGGCGTATCAAACATTACACTCAAGCCGGGGAAGCCAAGTCCATTGGTTTACTGGGTAATGCAGCAGACATTTTACCCGAGTTAGTACGACGTGGTATTAAACCAGATCTAGTCACAGACCAAACTTCTGCTCACGATCCTTTGAATGGTTACCTACCCCAAAATATGGATTGGAATACCTATCGCCAAAATGCCATTGATAACCCTGCGGCAACAATTAAGGCCGCCAAAGCATCAATGGCCGTTCATGTTAAAGCCATGTTGGCGTTCCATCAGCAAGGTATTCCTACAGTAGATTATGGCAACAATATCCGCCAAGTGGCATTAGAAGAGGGGGTAGAAAATGCCTTTGACTTCCCAGGTTTTGTGCCTGCCTATATCCGCCCTCTCTTCTGCCGCGGGGTTGGTCCATTTCGCTGGGTTGCACTATCTGGTGACAAGGAAGATATTTACCGCACTGACGCTAAAGTTAAAGAGCTCATCCCAGATGATGCCCATTTACATAACTGGCTCAATATGGCCCGCGAACGTATACAATTCCAAGGTTTACCAGCACGCATTTGCTGGGTTGGCCTTGGACAGCGTGCCAAACTAGGTTTAGCTTTTAATGAAATGGTTCGCAGTGGTGAACTAAAGGCGCCGATTGTCATTGGTCGTGACCATTTAGACTCTGGTTCCGTTGCTAGCCCCAACCGAGAAACTGAAGGGATGCTGGACGGGTCAGACGCAGTGTCTGACTGGCCGTTACTCAATGCCTTACTCAACACTGCTTCTGGTGCCACATGGGTATCCTTGCACCACGGTGGTGGCGTAGGTATGGGCTTTTCCCAACATTCGGGTATGGTTATCGTGTGCGATGGCACTGACGAAGCTGCTGCACGTATTGCGCGCGTACTTCACAACGATCCAGCCACTGGTGTCATGCGCCATGCAGATGCCGGCTACAACATTGCCATAGATTGCGCCCAACAACAGGGTTTAAACCTTCCCATGATCAAGCAGAACCAAACACACTGAGGCACGCTATGTACAAGTTTGAAATACAACCAGGGCTTCTAACACTGGCGCAATTACGTCAGGTGGCAAGGCGCCGTGTATGCGTATCTATCGCTAGCGATGCTCTGCCAGCTATTCATAAAAGCCAGCAACTGGTCAATCAGGTCATTGAAGAGGATAGAACTGTATACGGCGTCAACACCGGCTTTGGGTTATTGGCCAACACCAGAATAGAAGTGAAAGACCTTGAAGAGCTGCAACGTTCCATTGTTTTATCTCATGCCGCAGGTATTGGTCAATTGATGGACGACGCTACTGTTCGCTTGGTTATGGTACTCAAGGTCAACAGTTTAGCCCGTGGTTTTTCTGGCATTCGCTTAACAGTCATCGAAGCCTTGATGAGCCTTATTAATAGTGAAGTTTTTCCCTGTATTCCAGAAAAAGGTTCAGTTGGTGCATCTGGTGACTTAGCCCCTTTGGCCCACATGAGTGCCGTTTTATTGGGCGAAGGTGAGGCTCGCTACCGTGGTAAAATCATTTCTGGCCAAGCGGCATTAAAGATTGCCGGTTTGGACCCAGTGATATTAGCTCCCAAAGAAGGTCTGGCTTTACTCAATGGCACTCAAGTCTCTACAGCCTTTGCACTACAAGGGTTATTCCACACTGAAGACCTATGGGCTTCAGCCACAGTATGTGGGGCACTCTCTGTAGAAGCTGCCTTAGGTAGCCGCAGCCCATTTGATGCTCGTATCCATCAGGTGCGGGGGCATAAAGGCCAAATAGACTCTGCTATGGCCTATCGTCACCTGCTCACGCAAAGTAGCGAAATAGGGATCTCACACGACCATTGCCACAAGGTACAAGACCCCTATTCTTTGCGCTGCCAACCTCAAGTTATGGGTGCATGTTTAGAACAAATTCGCCATGCAGCTGGTGTATTGCTGGTAGAATCCAATGCTGTATCAGATAATCCCTTAGTATTTGCCGACCAAGGAGATATTATTTCTGGCGGTAACTTTCATGCTGAGCCTGTAGCTATGGTGGCCGACAATCTAGCCTTGGCCATTGCCGAAATTGGTAGTTTATCTGAGCGCCGTATGGCTTTGCTAATCGATTCAGCCCTGAGTCAGTTGCCACCTTTCTTAGTAAACAATGGTGGTGTGAATTCTGGGTTTATGATCGCACAAGTGACTGCCGCGGCCTTGGCCAGTGAAAACAAAACATATGCTCACCCTGCCAGTGTCGACAGTTTACCTACCTCTGCCAACCAAGAAGATCATGTGTCCATGGCCACCTTTGCCGCAAGGCGGTTACGGGACATGAGCGAAAACACCCGCGGCATTCTAGCAGTAGAAATTTTATCCGCGGTGCAGGGCTTGGATTTCCGTACGGGGTTAAGCACCAGTCCGTTACTAGAACAAGCCCGCTCTGGATTGCGTGCACAAGTACCTTTTTATGACAAAGACCGTTACTTCGCCACGGATATCGCTGCTGCCAATGATTTATTGGCCACAGCTTGCCATAATGACATGATGCCAGCTGGAATAATGCCGAGCTCGGTCTAGCAACAGAAACAACAGATCGTTCGCACTAAACAGGATTAAAAACATGCCCTCATTCGATACGGTTTATGTTGGTTTCCATGCAGCTACTATGGTGTCTAGCATCGATTATGACTCTATCAAGGATGCCGCTATAGCTGTAGAAAACGGCCATATTGCGTGGATTGGTCCAGCCAGTGAACTACCTAACCACGACGCTACTGTTGTTAACTTGGGTGGCGGTTGGGTCACACCAGGATTGGTTGATTGCCATACCCACCTCGTGTTTGGTGGCGATCGCAGCGCCGAATATGAAATGCGTTTGCAAGGGTTAAGCTACGAAGTTATTGCCAAATCGGGTGGAGGCATTGTCTCTACGGTTACAGATACCCGTAAAGCCAGTGTCGAGGAACTATTAACCAGTGCTAAAAAGCGCCTACAAGCTTTAATGGCAGACGGTGTCACCTGCGTAGAGGTGAAGTCTGGTTATGGCTTAGACCTAGCCACAGAAGAAAAAATGTTACGTGTCGCCCGTGCATTGGGTGACCAGTTATCAGTGACACTCCGTACCACATGCTTAGCAGCCCACGCCCTACCTCAGGAATACCAAGGCCAGGCCGATGCCTACATTGACTTAGTATGTGAGGAAATTATACCCACCATCGCCAAAGCTGGCTTGGCCGATGCAGTCGATGGCTTCTGTGAAGGCATTGCCTTTTCAGTAGCACAAATTGAGCGGGTATTTAAAACAGCCCTAGCCCATAACCTGCCCGTGAAGCTCCATGCCGAACAGCTTTCCAACCTAGGAGGCTCTGGTCTTGCCGCACGCTACAAGGCATTATCGAGTGATCACTTAGAATACTTAAGCGATATAGATGCCAAAGCTATGGCCGCTGCAGGCACAGTTGCCGTGATTTTACCCGGTGCCTTTTTCTGCCTCAAAGAAACTAAGCTGCCACCCATTCAACGCTTGCGTGAGTTAGGTGTACCAATGGCTATTGCAAGTGATTCCAATCCAGGCTCTGCCCCAGTTTTATCGTTGCGATTAATGATGAGCATGGCCTGCACTTTATTTGGTTTTACACCACTGGAAGCCTTACAAGGGGTTACTCGTCATGGTGCTCAGGCACTTGGTCTAGGCCTAAGTCATGGCCAGCTTAAAGTAGGCTATGCCGCAGATTTTGTATGTTGGGACATTCAAAAACCCGCAGAGTTGAGTTATTGGCTGGGTGGACAGCTAGTTAAACATCGCGCTGTTTCTGGGCAACTCACTTGAGCAACATAAAGATAACCTCTCCAGACGACTTCAT
>TARA_B110000090_G_scaffold1425_1_pt1 | contig 11393 bp, 10 predicted proteins | sample TARA_B110000090 | Tara Oceans TARA_B110000090 (sample SAMEA4397239) | marine metagenome | biome: Polar Biome; feature: [SRF] surface water layer (ENVO:00010504); material: water (ENVO:00002006), including particulate matter (ENVO:01000060) such as... | depth 5 m
GAGCGGCTAACTCTTGGTCGTTACCCCACAATGACAATAGACCAGGCTAGGCAAATGGTTGCCCAACTCAATGGCTCTATTGCGGTTGGTAACAATCCAGCTGAAGATAAGCGGTCACTAAGGCAGGAATCAACATTAGGTGAAGTGTTTAAACGCTACATGGTCGAGTATGCAAAGCCCCATAAGAAGTCGTGGGAAATTGACGAGCAGCGCTATAACGTCCATCTAATTCACTGGCAGAATAAAAAGCTAAGCGCCATCAAAAAGCAGCACGTTCAAAAGCTACTAGTATATATTGCAGACCACCAACGGATGATCGAAGGAATAGATAAGGTTGGCAGGCGTAAGGTTAAAAAAGTAGGTGGAAAGGGCGCATCTAATCAAATACTTCGTTTGCTAAGGAAGGTCTTTAATCTAGCCATTGACTGGGGTTGGGATGGCTACAATCCATGTACCCGTATTAAAGAGTATAAGAGCAAATCTAGGGACCGTTTCCTTGAAGGTGACGAACGACCTAAGTTCTTTGAGGCACTTGGTGAGGAGCCTAATACAACGGCTAGGGACTACATACTAGCCAGCTTATTGACCGGCGCTAGGCGTACCAATGTTTTGGAAATGAGGTGGGACGAAATAAACCTGGAGCGTAAAGAGTGGCTAATTCCAGAAACTAAGAACGGCGAATCACAGCGCCTACCTTTAATATCGGCAATGCTTACTTTGCTTAAAGACCGAAAGGTAAAAGGTGGCGATAGTGAATGGGTGTTCCCTAGCCACGGTAGTACCGGCCATTTAACCAACCCTGACAAAACATGGAAGCGGGTGTTAAGTCGGGCAGGTATCGAAGATGTTCGTGGCACCTGGCTGCGTGATCTACGGCGCTCTATGGTCTCCTGGCAGGCCAATACAGGCGCGAGTTTGTCGGTCATAGGAAAGAGCCTGAACCATAAGAATGTCAATACAACAGCTATCTACGCTAGGCTGGCTCTGGACCCTGTGCGAGAGTCGATGGAGAAAGCCGCTATTGCAATGTTCGAGGCTGGTGGGATTAAGAAGGATAACGTAGTTAACATGGAAGTGAAGAAATGAAAGAATTTATAAGCGTGCACCAGATGGTGTTTGGTGGTCAGGGATCGATATCTGGTGGTTCTGGTGACGATTTTTTGTTTAAAAAATTTCCAGATGATTAAGAACACCAATGAGCTTAATGGTGCAGGTGTCTGTAGGCTTACATAGACAACTCCTCGGTGATCAAGGGCCATAAAGCAGGCCGTTTCTTTCCGCAACCCGAGGACCAAAAATACACTTACTACCAAGAAAATATACACTTATTAATAAAGGTAGAAACGCACAATCACCCCACTGCGATTGCCCCATTTGCCGGCGCTGCAACGGGCTCCGGTGGAGAAGTTCGGGATGAGGGCGCCACTGGTAAAGGCTCAAAGCCAAAAGCGGGTCTCGCCGGCTACAGTGTATCAAATCTGCGTATTCCCGGGTCACCCGCAACATAAAAACCTACCTTTCTCATAAATCAAACGAAATTTGGACTTTACAACCAAATTTTTGAACCCGTTGGACAAAACGTTTTTTTTAGCCCGAGTATATTTGTATTTGTATAGTTTACTAGAACTGTACTTTTTTTAATTCTCTGGAGAAATTAATGATAAATCTAAAACGCACTCTAGTTATGGCAGTAGCTGCTGTTGGTGTTTCTTTTGTTGGGGCCACTGCAGTTGTTGCTGCTGAATCGCCGACAATTCAGGCTATTACACATGCTGGTTTTGGTGGTGGAACAGATGTAACCACTAGAATGATGCTACTAAGGGCCAGAAAAGCTCTTGGTCAAGATATGCAATTAGTCAATAAAAAAGGTGGCGGTGGAGCAGCATCTCTGGAGTATATGATGAGTTTGCCTGCTGATGGACAACACACGCTTACATGGACTACCGGACATGCGGTGTCGATGGCATTAGGTAAAACAACGGTTAAGCTTAGTGATATGAGACCAATTGCAAGAGGAACTGACGACCCACAACTTTTTGTTGTTAGTTGTAAATCAGATCTTAAAGACGCTAACGTATTTATTGATAGGCAAAAGACTAAATCTTTAACTTATGGAACTACACACACAGGTGGTATTGATGATATCAGTGCCGTTGCGTTTACAAAAAAAGGTGGTTTAAAGGATCCTAGAATTGTTGCTTTTAAGGGTGTAGCGCCCATTAAGGTCAACTTAATTAAAGGCGACATTGATGTTGGTGTTTTAAACTTGGGCGAGGCGTTAACCGAAATCAATGAAGGCCAACTTTGTGTCGCTTTAGTTTTAGCAAAAAGTAGGATGGCTAAAATTGGTGATGTCCCAACGGCTTTAGAATTAGGCATTCCAGTCTCATTATCTACTGTTAGAGGCTTTGTGACTAAGGCAGGGGTTTCAGATGAAAGAGTGGAAGAACTTGAAGTGGGAATGCTGAAGGCCATGAATCATAACTATTTCAAAAATTTCTTAACTGAAGTGGGACTTGATGAAACCAGTGTTGTCGGGGCTGATGAGTGGGGTCAACAAATGCAGTCTATGGTTGATGATATGGCTGCTGCATTAAAAGACTTAGGCTATTAACCAGATGAGCAAATAGTTGCGTATGCGTATAGCTCCGTGATCAAAACAGATGCACGAAAACTAACCAAAAAATCACAGCAGAATATTCGTTATCAAACGATTGATCTGCATGCAAAAGGTTTCTTTAGGTGAAAATTTCTGACCTCTTGGGCGTAAGCCCATCAGAGGGTGTATCTGTATCGTTGGATTCTAAAAGCAAGCATTAAATTTGCTCCCACAGTGTGTAACAAAGAATAGCTATATAAAACTGTACTGGGACATATGTGCATTCTGCCCGCGTTGCGAAGTACTTTGAGCACCTTTCATTTTCTTATGCAGCTTAATCATATTTGCCCAACGGGTTAATGTACCCAATAATCTTAATTGTGACTTTAAGGCACTGAAATGGAACATATGCAAGGAAATAATAAGAGAAAAACTAACAGAAAATTACCCTCTTATTTTAATGATGCTTTAATAGTATCTTTGGTGATAATTATTATTTCTTCAATTTTATTTTATTTCACTTTTTATTTTGATGAAGTTCCTCAAATATTAAAGAGGGGAATGCAACCAGCCACTTTCCCTAAGGGATTATTAATAATAATAATTTCTTTAACTTCTTTTATTTATTTATTTTCACTAAAAAACCCCTGGAAGGAACAAGAAGATTTACCAAAACCTTTTTATTATACTTTTATAACTCTTATTTTTTTTGTAATTATCGCAAAAACACTAGATTTTTTCTTAGGACTTTCTGTTTTTTCTTTTATTGTCTCCTATCTTTGGGGCGAACGAAGAAAGCTGTTGCTTTTTTTTGTCGCAGCTGCTTTTCCGTTGTTAGTCTTTCTATTTTTTGAAACAATTTTAAATTTACGGTTTCCAAGCGGAATACTAACTGATTTATATTATAGGTAATATATGGAAAATTTTATATATATGTTGGCACCATTACTTAGTATTGAGCTTTTTCTCGTGCTTTTTTTTGGAACATTAGTAGGTTTGCTATTGGGAGTATTGCCTGGATTGGGACCAACAACAGGCGGTGCTTTAATATTACCTTTTACTATTGTTATGGATCCTTTGTCAGCAATCATACTTTTGACTTCAATTTATTGCGCAGGAACCTATGGAGGAGCAATAACAGCAATATTAATTAACACCCCTGGAACGCCGGCAGCTGCAGCAACATGTTTGGATGGTTATCCTTTGGCTCAAAAGGGAGAGGCAGGCCGTGCATTAGGTATTGCAACAATAGCCAGTGCTTTTGGTGGAATTTTTAGTGTTGTCATACTTGTGTTTTTTGCACCCTTGCTAGCAGAAGTTGCGTATCAGTTTGGACAACCAGAATATTTTGCTTTGGCTATATTCGGATTAACGATGCTTTCATCGATAGGAGAAGGCACCCCAATAAAAAACTTAATTGCTGCCGCTTTTGGTATTTTAATTTCAACTGTGGGTAAAGACTTTATGACTTCAGTTGATCGATTCACTTTTGGTGTGAATATATTAACAGAGGGAATAGGCTTTATACCCGTAGTTGTTGGACTTTTTGCGATTAGTGAAATGTTAGTTCAATCAACTTTATTAAATCAGGCCTTCAATAGAGTTACTTTAGACGCCCTAAAGCTCCCTACACTAAATGACGTTAAATTAACCTGGAAAACTATATTAAGGTCATCAGGAATTGGTTCCTTTATCGGAGTGCTTCCAGCTGAAGGCGGCACTGTTGCCTCCTTGATAGGCTACTCTGAAGCCAAAAGGTGGTCAAAAAACCCTCAAGAATTTGGTAAAGGTTCTATTGAAGGTATTGCTGGTGCTGAAGCAGCCAACAACGCTGCTACTGGCGGAGCAATGGTTCCCACTCTAGCATTGGGAATACCAGGAAGCGCCACTACAGCAGTAATATTAACGGGTTTAATCGTTCATGGAGTTAGACCAGGTCCCTCTTTATTTAGAGAGCAGCCAGATTTTCTCTACGGAATATTTGGAGCAATGTTATTTTCAAACATTATATTCTTTATTCTAGGTTTTTTTGGCGCAAAAATCTTTGCTAGGGTGACTTTAATACCAAATAAATTGCTTTGGCCAATGGTTTTTGTGTTGTCTGTTTGTGGAACATATTCACTGAATCAATCTGATGTGGATGTTTGGATTATGTTAGCTTTTGGAGTTATTGGTTTTTTTATGCGAAGATTTGGTTTTTCTTTGGTTCCAGTAATAATCGGGTTAATTCTAGGAGAGTTGGTTGAGGGCACTTTAAGACAATCGCTAGTAATTTTTGATGGAAACTGGCTACTGTTTCTTACAAGGCCAATAGTTGTCACTTTCTTAATCTTGTCAATCGCAGCTTTGCTTTTTCCCTTTCTTAAAAGGGCAAGAAATAGCATGACCAAAAAATAGATAAGATTTATTCATCAAAAATAAATCTAATAAAATTGAAAAAAATTATTATTAATAGTTAATTTAACTGGAGTTAAAAATGATTAAGCCACGTATTGCGATCGTGCCGGGGGACCCCTCAGGAATTGGTCCAGAACTAATTGCAAAATTGTTGAATGATGCGGGTGTGAGGGATGCTGCTAACATTATTTTGGTTGGTGATAGCCATCTGTGGTTGCAAGGCGCAGAGCAGTCAGGTCTGCCTGTCACATTGAACACTATTGCTGAGGCAGACATCTCCAGTCAAGAGGGCACCCATCACATTGAGATGTCGACCATAGTGCCACGTGATATGCAAATTGCGACAATAACTGTAGCAAGCGGTCGTAGTTCGCTGCGCTGCTTGGACAAAGCGTTAGACCTAGCCAAAGCTGGTCTTGTTGATGGTGTGCTCTTTGCGCCATTCAATAAGGCTTCAATGGCCAGTGCTGGACTGAACGCCGAAGATGAGCATGTATATATGGCTCGCTATTTAGGCTTTGACGGCTATCATAGTGAAATCAACGTGTTGGATGATCTGATGACTACACGCGTTACTAGCCATATAGGATTGAAAGACGTTGCTGGTAACATAAGCCAAGAGAAGATCTTGCAAGCAGTAAATCTGGCCAATGACACCCTACGTCTTGCTGGCAAAAAATATCCCAGGATTGCAGTAGCGGCACTGAACCCACACGCAGGCGATAATGGTAAATTTGGACGCGAAGAAATAGATATTTTGGAGCCAGCTATTGCAAAGGCGAATGCTAACCAGATAAATGTCACGGGCCCTTGGCCCTCGGATACTGTTTTTTTGAAGGCAAAACGGGGTGAAGTGGATGCGGTCGTTACGATGTACCACGACCAAGGTCAAATAGCAATTAAACTTTTGGGATTTGAACGGGGCGTGACCGTTGCTGGCGGCCTACCCATTCCAGTGGCAACGCCAGCACATGGTACTGCCTTCGATATTACGGGAAAGAATAAAGCAAATGTTAGTGCAACGCGACAAGCTTTTACTCTGCTTGTGAGCATGGCGAATATACATCGCACAGAACGCGATGCCAAACTAGGGAGGGGCACTTATGACAAAGATTAAATCAATCCGTACTCGAGTTTGGAGCTGGAAGGGTCCAACCGTCCCACCGTTGGATAATTTCTGTACCAACGCCTCGGATGCACTTTGGGACAAAGGTGATGCGATGGCGTCTTTCCGTTTTCACCAGTGGCTGACCTGTGAGATTGAGACTGAAGATGGAACTATTGGCATAGGCAATGCAGCTCTTGCGCCGACAGTTGTAAAGAAAGCAATTGATGACTGGTATGCACCTATGGTGATTGGCGAAGATCCGTTTGACTATGCCTATATTTGGGACAAAATGTATCGCCGTACCCATGCATGGGGCCGCAAGGGCGTGGGTATGATTGCGATTTCGGCTATCGATCTTGCTATCTGGGATCTGATGGGGAAACTGACAAAAAAACCAGTATTCAAGCTGCTTGGTGGGCGTACTAAAAATAAGATCCCGGTCTATTACTCCAAGCTATATTCTGGATCAATTGAATCCATGCAGAGGGAAGCCGAAGCAGAAAAAAAACATGGCTATCAGGGATTTAAAACACGTGCTGGTTTTGGTCCAAAAGACGGCATGAAAGGCATGCGTGAAATCCTCAAGCGTATTGACGCACTGCGTGAAGTACTTGGCTATGACGTTGATTTAATGCTTGACTGTTACATGGGGTGGAATCTAGATTACGCCAAACGCATAATTCCTAAGCTGGAAAGGTTTGAACTACGTTGGCTTGAAGAGCCTGTTCTTGCCGATGATTTAAATGGGTATGCAGAACTAAATGCGATGGGAATTATTCCTATTTCAGGCGGTGAGCATGAGTTTTCAGTCATTGGTTGTCAGCAGTTGATGGAGAAAAAAGCTGTCAGTGTTCTTCAATATGATACCAATCGTGTAGGAGGAATCACGGCGGCACAAAAGATTAATGCGATTGCTGAAGCTTACCAGATACCCGTTATTCCACATGCGGGCCAAATGCACAATTATCATCTGACGATGGCTAATGTGAACTGCCCAATTGCTGAATATTTTCCTATCTTCAATGTCGAGGTCGGTAACGAATTGTTCTATTATATTTTCGAGGGTGACCCTGTCGCTGTCGATGGTTGTCTGGATCTTGATGATAATATACCTGGCCTTGGCATCACTATCTCAGACCAATATCTGCACAACTTTGACATCAAGGAGTAAGTAGGCATGAACTTTTCTTACAGAGGTATCTGGCCGGTAGCTCCAACCCCGTTCAACCTTGATGGAACGCTTGACCTCCAAGGAATGAGACGGGTACTGGATTGCATTATAGATCAGGGTGCCGATGGTATCTGTATTCTTGCCAATTTCTCAGAACAGTTTCTGATTTCAGACGCGGAGCGTGAGGTGTTGACAAGGTTGTCGATCGAACATATCGCAGGCCGCGTTCCAGTAATTGTTACAATTAGTCATTATGCAACACAAATTGCCGTGGAACGGGCGCAGTTCTCTAAAGATCTGGGGGCGAGCATCGTCATGATGATGCCACCTTATCATGGAGCACTTCTTAAAGGGAATCCGCAGCAAACGTTTGAGCAGTTCCAGGCGGTGGGTGAGGTTGGCATTCCAATCATGATTCAAGACGCGCCACTGTCTGGCGTCGATCTACCTGTGTCGTTGTTAATCAAGATGGCACGTGAAATCGAAATGGTGAAGCTATTTAAGATTGAGTGCCCGATGGCTGCGAATAAATTACGCACTCTCATTACCGAGGGGGGTGAGCTGATAGAGGGGCCGTTTGATGGTGAAGAGGCGATTACATTGTTGGCTGATTTGGATGCTGGTGCGACGGGAGCTATGACCTCTGGCATGGTGGTGGATCAAATCAAACCGGTAATTGATCTCTACCACGCAGGCGACATAGATGGAGCAACAGCAGCTTATGGTCGGGTTGCCATGGTGATTAACCACGAAAACCGTCAGTGTGGCTGGCGGTCATGTAAGACCGCGATGGTCGATGGTGGTGTGATTAAATCTGAATTCTGCCGTCACCCAATCGAGCCCTTGCATCCTGAAATTCGCGACCGCTTACTTAGCCTTCTAAGACCACTTAATCCAATTGTATTGAACTGGGGAAAATAAACCAATGTTGACAGGAAAAAACTTAATTAACGGTACTTGGCAAGGGTCCAAACAAACGATCACTAGTGGTGATCTGGCAAATATGTCATTTGCTCAAGCAACCCTCGCGCAAGTAGAGGCTGCATGTTTGGCTGCACGTCGTGATTTCCGCGGCTATGCTGCGACATCTGGCATGGACCGGGCTATATTCCTTCGAACTATAGCGCATCAAATGGATATTTTAGGTGATGAAATCACTAAGATAGGCTGCGCTGAGACCAGTCTACCGGAGGCTCGTCTCAACAGTGAGCGGGGCCGGACAACTAAACAATTACTCATGTTTGCTGACCTTATTGAGGATGACAAACACCTTGATACCCGGATTGATGCTGCACTGCCAGGCCGTATGCCTATGCCGCGGTCAGATCTGCGTCTGACACATCGCCCTATTGGCCCTATTGTAGTCTTTGGAGCGTCCAACTTCCCACTGGCATTTTCTACCGCAGGTGGTGACACCGCGAGTGCTCTGGCTGCTGGCTGCCCCGTTATCGTTAAAGGACATGGGGCGCACGCGGGCACAGGTGAGTTAGTGGGGCAAGCGATTGCAAAGGCTATTGAAATCTGTGGTATGCCTGTTGGCACCTTCCAAATGTTACAAGGCCCCGGTCGTGTGATTGGGAACGCGCTGGTACAGCATCCTGAAATACGCGGTGTTGGGTTCACCGGTTCTTTTGCTGGGGGTAAGGCGCTTTATGACATCTGCCATAGCCGTTCTCATCCGATCCCGTTTTATGGTGAGTTGAGTTCTGTGAACCCAGTTTTCTTATTGCCCCAAGCCATTGAAAAGCGTGCGGCAGTCATGGGTGCTAGCTGGGTTGAGTCGTTAATCATGGGTGCGGGTCAGTTTTGTACTAACCCTGGTATTGTTGTGGGTGTGCGGGGAACGGGCCTTGACATATTCGCTAAAGCTGCTTTGACCGCGCTCAAAGATGCCCCGGAACAAAAGATGCTCACCGATGGTATTCATGAGGCTTATCAAAAGGGTGTGCTAGGCTTTGCCGAACTTATGGAAGAAATTTCGACCTGCGGGCGTTCTGATAAGCCAAGACATACGCTGCCTGTGGTCTTTAAGATTGATGCGGGAAAATGGATGTCGACTCCTCGGTTGCAGCACGAAATCTTTGGAGCGGCTGGGGTTTTGGTGGAATGTGAGGACGTGGCTCAAATGGTAGCTGTGGCCGAAGCAATGGAAGGTCAGTTGACTGCGACACTGCATCTGGAAGATGGGGATACGGAATTGGCAAATGGCTTAGTCGTCGTTCTTGAGGAAAAAGCTGGGCGTTTACTGTGTAATGGTTTCCCGACGGGTGTTGAAGTATGTTCGGCCATGATGCATGGCGGGCCGTACCCTGCTAGTACAGATGCACGTGTAACCTCCGTGGGCACTCTTGCTATTGCCCGTTGGCTGCGCCCAGTTTCCTATCAGGATTTCCCAACAGCCCTGTTACATCCTGAGTTGAGAATCATTAAAGGTGTGTAAAAACTAGTCGGACGTTGTGTGTAGGCACCATCTTTTAATGATTAATAATGGTTATGGTGCCTTTAACTAAGCGGCTGGTTTTTTCTATATATCGTAGGCGAATCACCGAACTTCTTTTTGAATGCTTTACTATAGTGTGATATGTCAACAAATCCAGAGTCTATCACAATATCTGAAACCCTTTTCTCACTGCTTAAAAGCAAAAAAACTGAATAATCAAGTCTTTTGTTCAGAAGCCATTTTCCTGGTGATTCACTGTATTGGGATTGAAAGTCTCTCTTGAATGAAGAGTAACTGCGGTGGCATAATTGTGCAAACTCATTCATTGACAAGTTTTTTCGAAAGTTTAACTCCATCGTTTCTATTATTGAGGGTGACCTGAAGTGAGTCAATGACTGGAAATAATCTGTGATATCATGATTATCATCGCCAACATAAATACTCATAATTAGCTCTTTTAACTTTAACAATAATATTGAATCGTGAAGCTTATCTTTGCTGGCGAAATAGGCTGCCATTGATTGAAAATAAGAGGCGAGTCCATTATCAATATTGAGTTTTATTTCTGATTCTTTGGGAATGTTATCAATCGTCTGATTTGCTCTATTACCGACTAGCTCGTCTACAATGCCCCTGACAAAATCATTTGTAATAAAAAAAACCATGGCGGAATAATTTTCATCACAAAATTTTTCTACTGTTCTCACACCTTTTTTAATAAATACCGCTTGCCCTTGCTCGGCAGTAACGGTGCCAGATGACGAGCGCCAAGTTTTTCTCCCACTGACAACATACACAATATGGTCGGTAGACCTCCATGGTTCAGTAATCTTCACGGCTTCTTTGCGGTAAAATTTTGCAAAAAGTAAGTCATTAATTACAAACTCATTAGCATTAACTCTTTCGAGAATTTTATTATTAAGGTTATCCATAATCCTAGTGTTTTTTTGAAATTCTAAATTAATCGATTAGGCCTACTTAAAACCAAGAAAAAACATATAAATTATAAGGTTTTTCTGCTTGACCTTAATGAAACTTTGATTCCATCACTTTCTGTCACGCTTTTTTTATGGTGGCCGTTTAGGTCACTCACCTAATATTAATTTTTAGGCTAAAGGCTATTGGAACTATTTCTCTAATCTGGAAATTTTGCCCTATGCTGAAGTTGAAAATCTTATTGGCTAATAGTATACCCGTTATATTCTATTAACTTAAATTAAATTAAGTTAAATTACTTGGACTTTGCAGTAAATTAAAAATATAAACCAACCATCGGAAGTTTATACAGATAAGGGCTCAATTGTTGATATGGTGCTTTTAAGAGTGTTGCTGTGACCGGTTGAATCCGTCTCCGTTATTTTCAGGGGGGGTTACCGATTACCTAGCATCTTCAATAAAAAACCTCACTACTATGATTGGGATAATACGACCCTTAGATTGTTATAAATATAGGAAGAATGCTGGTTTGCGCCTTACAGCATTTTCTAAGAATAGCTAATGAGCATTGGTAGCATTGCAGTGCTGGACGAGTGAACGCAGCTTAGAGTATGGCTGTAAGGTGCTTAATCGATATTAGAGCAGGTGTTGAGTGGTTAAGGGCTATGGCAGCTAAAGCTCGAGGTAGATGCTATGCTGGTTATGCATGCGAATAACCTAATGTGATAAAATGCACCTGAAA
>TARA_B110000090_G_scaffold124463_1_pt1 | contig 11376 bp, 7 predicted proteins | sample TARA_B110000090 | Tara Oceans TARA_B110000090 (sample SAMEA4397239) | marine metagenome | biome: Polar Biome; feature: [SRF] surface water layer (ENVO:00010504); material: water (ENVO:00002006), including particulate matter (ENVO:01000060) such as... | depth 5 m
ATTTATAATGCCGATGAATTGAAGAATATGAATCCAAATGAATTGGTTGAAATTATTAAGGACTTGAACAATTTCAAACATAGAGTTTTCTATTATGGTAAGGATGTTAATGCTGCAAAAACTGCATTAAACACATACCATGAAGTTCCTTCAGAATTGAAAGATTATCCTGTTGCCAAAGAGTATACTCAAAAAGAAACAGGAAAAGATGTATATTTTGCTGATTTCGATATGGTGCAAGCAGAATTGTTTTTTATTGCAAAAGGAGATCAATTTGATGCAAAGAAAATGGCACTATCTACAGTGTTTAATTCATATTTTGGACGTGGTTTCTCTTCAGTAGTTGTACAAGAAATTAGAGAATCTAAAGGATTGGCTTATTCGGCATCGGCTGGATATTCGAATGCATCTGATGCTAAAAAGAGTGATATTGTTTATGCATATATTGGAACACAAGCAAACAAAGTTCCTGAGGCTGTTGATGCTATGCTAATCTTGATGAACGATATGCCAGAATCTGAGGAACAATTCAATACTGCAAAAGAATCTGCATTAAAACAAATTGCAGCTCAACGTATTACTAAATCTAACATTTTTTGGAATTATGAAGGTTTACAAAAAAGAGGTTTAGATTATGACAATAGAGAAGAGATGTACAAGCAAATTCAAGATATGACTTTAGAAGATGTTCGTGACTTTTTTAACAACAATGTAAAAGGTGAAGACTTTTCTGTTTCTGTAATTGGAAATAAAAAAGATTTAGATATGGAAGCACTTGCGAAATTAGGTAAGGTTCATGAAATGGATATTGATTATCTATTTAACTATAAGAATACTGATTTAAAGAATTAATTTTTAAATTAAATTATTTAAAAAAAAACCGCCAATTGGCGGTTTTTTTATTTGTTGTTATTTATTCCGAAATACAAACTTTCCATCAAACGCATCAAGAAAATTCTAGAATCATTAGTAACTTTTTCAGCAAGAATTTCTTTAGACAATTCATTCAATATTTCTCATTGAATAAATATTTTTACCGGTCTTGCACAATCTGAGCTACCTTTTGTTGTATTAAAACAAGTCAAAATATATTGTTCTAAAGTCGATTGACTATAAATTGGTGTTTAAGAAAGGATGTAGTAAATTTACCGACCAAGAAAATAAAAATATGGGTTTGTTTAAAAATATATTCGGAAGTGATACTTCAAAGAGTGAAGAGAAAAAATTATTTATAAATTGGATTCCATTGAGTTCTTTATCTCAATTAGAAGAGATTAAAGAACAATCAAAAACGGAATCTATAGGTATTTTTAAACATTCTACAAGATGTGGAATAAGTAGAGGAGTGGTTCGTCAATTTGAAAACTCATTTGATGAAGAATTATCAACTCTAAAAGTTTATTATTTAGATTTATTGAATTTCCGAGAGATATCTAATGAAGTTGGAATCCAATTCCAAGTTCTACATCAATCACCACAATTACTAATGATTAAAAACGAACATACGGTTGCTCATGCAGCTCATTATGACATCATGAGTATCGATTTAAAAAAGTATGTTTAATTAAAATCTACAATTTTAAAAATTAAGTTTCCTTCTGAATCCATTCCATTAACAATAACTTTAATATTTTGAATTCCATTTTTATCAAACTTTAAATGGTTTTTAGAACTTGGTTTGATATTAAAATTAGGAAACCAACCAACTGTTCCGAAATATTGTTTAGATAATTGATTTGTAAACGTAAATTGATTATTATCATAATTACTTGGGAGATTAAAACCTAATTCCGTTTCACTTATATAAATATCTTTATTTGTTAGAGTTCTATATTCTGAAAATTTACTTTTTTTTGTGTAAAAATTAATAACGCCTCCCATTCCTACAGCACCCAGGCCTGCACCACTAGAATTCACATTTATAGCAATAAAATCACTAATATTTTTTGAGGCTAAATACTCAGTATCACTTAAAACGCCATCCACAAAAACAGTCATACTGTTTGATCCCGTAATTGATCCTTGCCCTCTAGTAGTTCTAATTGTAAATTCTATATTAGGATTGTCTCCAAAAACTTTAATTCCTGGAATTCTATATAAATAGTCAAAAACACTGGTTAATGCTTGATCTTCTTTAACTATAAATAGATTTGAAAAGCCATTATTTAATATTTCCGCTTTTATCCCAAGCTTTTTTAGTTCATTTTCTCTATTTTGTTTCTTAGTTAAATGTACAACATCTAAAAGGTTTGTCTCATCAAATAAAGTAGGAGTATAACTGTAGTCAATTTTAATCTCATCGTTAGTAAGCATCTTACTTTCAGTAAGTTCAGTTACTTCAATATTCTTTAATAAAACTTGATTTGGTTTATACTTTAGCAAATCCTTTTTTATTCTAAAGCCTGTTTTAATAATTTTTCCAGTAGCACTTAATAAAGCTAACTTGTATTTTGAAGGATACTTAAGTATTAAATTATTAAAAGAAAAAGAATTGCTATCTCCAATGGGTTCAATTAATAAAATATTGTTTTCTTCAGAGGATAACATTATTTTATAATTTGTTAAATCTTTTATATTGGAACTTACATTTCCTTTTATGGCTAACCCGTTTTCTGCAATTATGACATTAAATTGACTGCTAAAAGGTAAAGTATTCGTTCTAATCCCAGTTTTAATGAGGTAATCAATATTTAACTCACAATTTTTTGAATTAAAAAAAAGAGACAAGTTTAAATGAGTATTTTTTAAATAAGGTGCTAATAAGAAAGAGGTTACAATTGAATATTGATTGGTGTAAACCAATGTTTCTTCAGGTAATATAGAAACACTTAAGTTTGTATCTTTCAGTCCGTTTTTTAATCTAAACCCTAAAGTTAAAGAATCTAAATCATTATCTACCTTTACTATATCTAAATCAAATTTATTATAATCATCATGAAAAAAAGAGTACTCAGCAATGATTTCATTTTTTTTGTTAAATAAACTAATGCTATTTACTCCTTTAAATAAGTTGTTCTTTAAAATATTTATAGAATAATTAAGGTATTTTTTTTTCAATTTAATTGGAATAACCGTATTCGAAAATCCATTTCTATGTAAGACTGCAAATACTGTATTTTTTGAGTTTGAAGTTACAGTGTTCTTATTGCTTTTTAAAGTGAAACTAAGAACAGAATCAATTTCTTGATTATCGTTTTTAGTGATTAAAATTCCATTTGACATTGCTTTCTCTATTGGAATTGTTTTTTTAATTCCATTGTAATTTATGATTGCAGAATAAGATCTATTTGAACGATAAAAAAGTTTAAATCTCCCCATACCAAAAACAGTACTTTCAATTTTTGAAACAATAATTCCTGTAGTATTATCTATAATATCTCCTGTAATTTTTATCGGATAAGAATTTAACTTTGAAGAAAATGTAATTGAGTTTACAGCATCTTCTAATAATATTGAACTATCTGGAAAAAATTGGATGTTTAGAGATTCATTGAGATTCCCATTTTTCACTTTAGATACAACTTGTGTTTCAGATTCTAAACTTTCTTTTTGATTATTATCTATAATATTTATTGAGGAAATAGAGGAATTGTTCTTGAAATTTTGATTCCATTGAGTCGTTAATTCAATATAAAATTGGCCAGTATTTATGTCTTTTGGGAGTTCTATTTCACCATTCGTAATTCCGTTTTCAACTAAGTTTAATTGGCTTAAAACTAAATTTTTATCACTGTTAAATAAGTTTACTTGAAGATTTCTAGTTTGTAAAGAAGGTTTATTATCTATATCATTTACAACATACACTTTAAACCATATTTTTTCTCCAGGATAATAACTTGTCTTATTCGTATGAATAAAAAATTTTTCTAACTGATAATCGTGTAAAGATTCATTTGACGATAAAAAATCTTCGGCAATTGAATTATTTTTCTGTTGAGAAAAAGAATTAACTGTAAAGAAAACACCAAGAAAGAAAACAAGAACTCTAACAGGTAGATTTATTCTATTAGTTTTAGATAGCATAGCAATTTTAGTTTCAAATATGGCATCAATAATAATGCCGAAATAAAGATATAATAAACATTAAGTTTCAGGTATTTAAAATTCTATAAAAAATTATTTTTTAGCTGGTAATATCTTTCCTTCACATTTACCAAAACCAATTCTTACAGTTTCATTTTGACAATAACCATGTAAAATCACATTGTCACCATCATTAAAAAACACACGCTTTGTCCCATCTTTAAGTGTAAGGGGGTCTTTTCCAGCCCAAGTAATCTCTAGCATAGACCCATAACTATCTTTAGTTGGTCCAGAAAGAGTTCCGCTTCCCATCATATCACCAGCTCTAACATTGCATCCATTTATTGTATGATGTGCAAATTGCTGAGCCATGGTCCAATACATGTATTTGAAATTAGATTTTGATAATAGATTCTGATCTCCATTTTCTGTTTCTAAAATAGCTTGTAGTTTTATATCATAACTATTGTCTGTTCTTTTTTGCTGTAAATAAGGCAAAGGAGTAACTTCTTGTTTAGGACTTTTACATCTAAATGGTTCTAAAGCATCCATAGTTACAATCCAAGGAGAAATAGTAGAGGCGAAACTTTTCCCTAAAAACGGACCTAAGGGTACGTATTCCCATTTTTGAATATCTCTAGCACTCCAATCATTAAACATAACCATCCCAAATATATATTCATCTGCTTCATCTACAGGAATTGATTCCCCCAGATTATTAGCAGCAGTTGTAATAAAAGCAGTTTCTAATTCCATATCAACTCTTTGAGAAGGTCCAAAAACTGGCTGGGTTTCACCTAAAGGCAAAGTTTGTCCATATGGCCTTCTAATTGGTGTGCCAGAAACAACAATTGAGGAAGAGCGGCCATGATAACCAACAGGAATATGTAACCAATTTGGCATTAATGCATTATCTTTCCCTCTAAACATTATTCCAACATTTGTAGCGTGCTCTTTACTTGAATAAAAATCGGTATAATCTCCAATATCTACAGGAAGTTGCATTTCAATTTCATCCATTTTAAAAATGATTGTTTTTTGATGCGCTTCGTTATTTTTTAATGTCGAATTGTTTTCGTCAAATATTACAGCAATTCGATTTCTTATTAATCTCCAAGTAATACGGCCATCTGCTATAAAGTCATTCAAAGTATCTTGTAAAAACATATCATCTGTTAATGGAATATCTTTAAAATAACCTAGCTGGTGTAGCGCACCTAAATCTATTGCGTAATCTCCAATTCTTGTTCCAATTGTAATAATGTCATCACTTGTTAGAAAAACCCCAAAAGGAATATTCTGTATAGGAAAATCAGAATTAGACTCTACGTTTAACCATGATTTTTTATTTGGATCGTTTGCTGTTATTTTCATAATTTCTTATTGTATAAATTATTATTATTATAATTATTAGTGTGTTTTAACAACAAAAAAACAATATATAATATAATCACTTCAAATATATGAGTTTCTTATAATTTGACAAATGAAATTAGTATTTTTGCTTAATATTTTTAACCTATATAAATTGTACCAATTCAATGCAACGAGATCAACTAATTTTTGACTTAATAGAAGACGAAAAAAACCGACAATTAAACGGAATTGAACTAATAGCTTCAGAGAACTTCGTGAGTGAGCAAGTTATGGAAGCCGCGGGTTCTGTATTAACTAACAAATATGCTGAAGGCTACCCTGGAAAACGCTATTATGGTGGATGTGAGGTGGTTGATGTTGTTGAGCAAATTGCAATTGATAGAGCAAAAGAATTATTTGGCGCAGAATATGCTAATGTACAACCACATTCTGGAAGTCAGGCAAATGCTGCTGTGTATCATGCTATTTTAAAACCTGGAGATAAAATTTTAGGATTTGATTTATCTCATGGTGGACATTTAACACATGGTTCTCCTGTTAATTTTTCTGGAAAATTATTTAAAACATCTTTTTATGGAGTTGAAGAGGAGACAGGTATATTGAATTATGATAAAATCCAGGAAACAGCTACAAGAGAAAAACCACAATTGATTATCGCTGGTGCATCTTCATACTCTAGAGATATAGATTTTAAACGTTTTAGAACTATTGCTGATTCAGTTGGTGCTCTTTTAATGGGAGACATCTCACACCCTTCAGGATTGATTGCAAAAGGAATATTGAATGATCCAATTCCACATTGTCATATTATTACAACAACAACTCATAAAACATTAAGAGGCCCAAGAGGAGGAATGATACTTCTTGGAAAAGATTTTGAAAACCCTTGGGGATTAAAGTTGAAAAGTGGAAAACCAAAAATGATGTCAACTATTATGAATTCGGCCGTTTTCCCAGGAATGCAAGGAGGACCTTTGGAACATATTATTGCTGCTAAAGCGATTGCATTTGGAGAAGCACTAACAGATAAATTTTTACATTATCAAATTCAACTAAAAAAGAATGCTGCTGAAATGGCAAAAGCATTTGTGGATAGAGGCTATAAATTAATTTCTGGTGGAACAGATAATCACATGATGTTAATTGACTTGAGGAATAAAAATATTTCAGGAAAAGATGCTGAGAATGCTTTAGTCAAAGCAGAAATTACTGTGAATAAAAACATGGTGCCATTTGATGATAAATCACCATTCGTTACAAGTGGAATTCGTTTAGGAACACCAGCTATTACCACTCGTGGTATGGTTGAAAGTGATATGGAAGGAATAGTTGCTTTAATTGATGAAGTAATTATGAATCATGATAATGAAGACATTCTTAAATCAGTAGGTAAAAAAGTTCATAAGATGATGAGTCATAGGCCTCTTTTTGTAAAATAAACTTTTTAGATTTATATTTGACAAATGAAAAATTATATTTTAATAGTATTCTTATTTGTTGTTGGAACTAGTTATTCACAACTTTCATTTATTGATAGTTCCATATCATTAGGTTTAGATGTTTCTTATGGTGAAAGTACATTAGGTGGAGGGCTTTCTTTTTGTGATTTTGATGGAGATGGATGGGATGATATAACTTATTCTTCTACAGATGGAGAAGAAGTGTATTTCTATAAAAATAACGACGGAATATCTTTCTCATTAGTAGACTTAGGTATAAATGATATTTACCGAACAAAACAAGTAATTTGGGTAGATTATGATAGTGATGGAGATAAAGATTTTTTTGCTACAAGTATTACAGGATTAAATAAATTTTATCAGAACGATGGAAGCATGAACTTTACTGACATCACTGAGTCATGCGGTTTATTTACGAACAATTTGTTTACGTACGGAGCCTCGTTTGGAGATATAGATAATGATGGAGATTTAGATGTTTTCATTGCTAACAGAGATGATGTAGGCTATGTTCAATCAAATAAACTATATAGAAATGATAGTGGATTTTTTACAGATATAACCATTGATTGTGGTATATTATTAGATCCAGATTTATCTTTCTGTTCAGCATTTTTTGATTATGATAATGACGGAGATCAGGATATATATGTTGCAGTAGATAAATTAAAAAAGAATAGACTCTATCAAAATAATGGAGACGAAACCTTTACAGATGTTTCAGATATAAGTGGGACAGGAATAATAATTGATGCTATGTCTACAACAATATGTGATTATAATAATGACGGTTGGTTTGACATATACATATCAAATACGCCTGCTGGAAATCAATTTTTAAAAAACAATAGCGATGGTACTTTTTCAAATGTTGCAGATATAACCGGAACTGAATTTAATAGTTTTGCTTGGGGTTCAGTATTTTTAGATGCAGACAATGATGCTGATTTAGATTTGTACGTTAGTGGAATGCTCAGTTCAAATAACCCTTTGCCATCAGCCTTTTATGAAAATCAAGGTGATGAAACATATCAAATACCTTCATCAATTGGTTTTGAAAATGATGCTAGAGAAAGTTATGCCAATGCTATTGGAGATTTTAATAATGATGGACTTCCAGATATTATAGTTTTGAATGATACAGATAATAATTTTTTATGGGAAAACACTACATCTAATTCTAATAATTGGTTGCAATTAAAGTTACAAGGTGTAACAAGTAATAAAGATGGTGTTGGTAGTAAAATAGAAGTCGTTACAGGAAGTTTAACACAATATAGATATACTTTATGTGGTGAAGGGTATTTAGCACAAAATTCTAATTCTGAATTTATAGGTGTTGGTACAGCAACTAATATTGATCAACTTAAAATAACATGGTTAAGCGGAACAGAAGATATATTTGAAAATATTGCTACAAACCAAATATTAACAATAACCGAAGGACAATCTTTATCTGTAGACGAATTTAGTAAAATCCAATTGAATATATATCCAAATCCGGTGAAGGATAAACTTCAAATTAGATTAAATAATAATTTTAATGCTGAAACAAAAAACATTGAGTTGTTTTCATTATTAGGAGATAGAGTCTTACTAAAGACATTTACCAAATCAAATACTGAAATTGATGTGAGTAGTTTGTCTTCAGGAATTTATCTTTTAAAATGCTCGATAGGAAATCTATTAATCACAAAAAAAGTAATTATTAAATAAGGTTATTCATCTTCATTTGCTCTTTCAATAATAGCTTTAGGCAATGCCTTTTTTGCTTTAGCACCTAATTTTTTAATTTTCTCGACACTAGAAATTAAATTTCCACGACCATCTACCAACTTATTCATAGCGCCTTTATATTCTGTTTTCGCTTCATCCATTTTTTTACCAACTTTGGTCAAGTCAGTAACTAGACCTTCAAACTTATCATAAAGCGCTCCAGCTTGTCTTGAAATCTCAATAGCATTTCGTTGTTGCTTTTCATTATTCCACATAGTATCAATAGTACGCAATGTAGCTAGCAATGTAGAAGGAGTGACAATAACAATATTTTTCTCAAAAGCTTTGTTATACAGTTGGTTATCTTGGTTTATTGCAAGTGCAAATGCAGGCTCAATAGGGACGAAAAGAAGTACGAAGTCAGGTGATTCGATCTGATATAAATCTTCATATTTTTTATCGCTCAGTTGGCTCACATGGCGATTTAAAGAAGAAATGTGATCTTTTAAAAACTGTGCTTTTTCATCTTCATTTTCAGAATTCACAAACTGCTCATAGGCAGTTAATGAAACTTTAGAATCAATCACCATTTTCTTATTGTCTGGTAAATGTATAATTACATCAGGACGCAATCGTAGATGATTTTCATCATCTACATTGAAACTCTTTTCCATTTCATATTCTCGCCCTTTTTCTAATCCAGATTTTTCTAAAACACGTTCTAGTATCAATTCCCCCCAATTTCCTTGAGTTTTATTATCACCTTTTAATGCTTTGGTTAAGTTAATTGCTTCTTGGCTAATCTTCAAATTATTTTTACTCAATTCTTCGAGTTGCTGCTTTAATGCTGATGATTGCCTAATATTATCTTTATGTGTGTCTTCAACTCTTTTTTCAAATTTATCAATATTACTTTGCAATGGTTTTAGTATCTCTTGAAGATTTTTACTGTTTTGCTCAGTAAACTTAGTTGACTTTTCTTCCAATATTTTATTGGCAAGATTCTCAAATTCTTTAGTGAATTTTTTTTGTAAATTTTCAACTTCTTCTTTTTGAGTGTCTAATTTTTCTTTAAAATTTTTAATCGCTTCGTCTTGGCGAATATTGACACGAAGAATATCTTCTTTTTCAGTTTGTATATCTTTTGCTTCTTGTTTTAATTGATTGATGGTTCTTGAAGTGTCATTTTTTGTATCTTCTAGTGCCTTTTGATTATCTTTCAATGAGGTTCTTAAACTTTCAAGAGACCCTTTTGCTAATAAATTTCCAATAACAAAACCGATAAGTAATGCTACAATAATATATATAAGAATTTCGTTCATTTATTCATAAAAATTAGATTATAAAATTAAGAGTTTTATATTTGTCAACATAACCTTAAGGCAATTTTTTATGATGAAATTGATTTGTAAATTTATACTGTTCACTATTTTAAGATGGAAAGTTGAAGGTAATTTTCAGAAGGCAGATAAGAAATATGTTTTAATAGTTGCACCGCATACAAGTTGGGTAGATTTTCCAATTGCAGTTTTGGTTAATTATGCAACAGACTTAAGGGCAAATTTTGTTGGTAAAGCGACACTCTTTAAACCTCCATTTGGTTTTCTTTTTAGATCCGTTGGTGGTGCTCCAGTTGATAGAACTAAGAATAATAACGTAGTAGATTCTATTATTGAAATTTTCAACTCTAGAGAGCGTTTTATTTTAGGAATTTCTCCTGAAGGCACACGAAAGAAAGTAGAAGAATGGAAATCAGGTTTTTATTATATTGCAAAAGGTGCTAAAGTTCCTATATATACCGCCTCATTAGATTTTGAGAATAAGAAAATAACAATTTCAGAAAACCCCTTTTTTACTACTGAAGATAAGGAAGCAGATTTTAAATATTTGCATTTGTTTTTTAAAGGTGTCAAAGGGAAAATTCCAGAGTATAGTTAATATCTATATTTAACGCAGCATGTTTTGCCAGTTGATGATAATATATTAGTTGGAATCGTACAACACAGACTTATGAGTCGTTTTTATATTATATCTATTTTATCTATCCCTTATAAAAAGGCAACTTCACAACAGTTGCAGGAATTGCTTTTTTACGCACTTGGATATTTATTTTACTACCAGATTTCGCCATAATTCTCGGTACATATCCCATTCCAATTCCTTTTTTTAATGACGGACTCATTGTTCCAGAAGTAACGTTTCCAATTTTATGCCCATTACCATCAACAATATCATACCCTTGGCGAGGAACTCCGCGCTCATCTAATTCAAAAGCTACTAATCTACGTTCTGGTTTATGCTCTTTTTCTTTGGCCAATGCTTCACAATTGATAAAGTCTTTTGAGAATTTTGTAATCCAACTTAATCCAGCTTCTATAGGAGAAGTAGTATCGTCAATATCATTGCCATACAAGCAATATCCCATTTCAAGTCTTAGTGTATCTCGAGCCGCCAATCCAATTGGTTTTATTCCAAAATATTTTCCAGCTTCCATTACTTTGTTCCATACTTGTTCAACTTCTTCATTTTTACAGTATATCTCAAATCCTCCAGAACCTGTATATCCAGTTGCTGAAATAATAACATTTTCAATTCCTGCAAAATCAGCAATTTTAAAAGTATAAAATTTAATATCAGACAAATCTACCGAAGTCAATGACTGCATTGCTTCAATAGCCTTAGGGCCTTGGATAGCAAGTAAAGAATAACCTTCAGATAAGTTTTTCATTTCAGCATTCATAGAATTATACGATGAAATCCAGTTCCAATCTTTTTCAATATTAGAAGCATTTACAACTAA
>TARA_B110000090_G_scaffold192500_1_pt1 | contig 11372 bp, 12 predicted proteins | sample TARA_B110000090 | Tara Oceans TARA_B110000090 (sample SAMEA4397239) | marine metagenome | biome: Polar Biome; feature: [SRF] surface water layer (ENVO:00010504); material: water (ENVO:00002006), including particulate matter (ENVO:01000060) such as... | depth 5 m
CGACAGGCTCTGTCCAGCATAAGCGACCGTTTCGAGCTGCAAGGCGCTGACATTTTGTTTGCAACGTTCCGGAAGACTCAGTTCGTACCGCAGCGGTGGCAGCGGTGTGTGGGACAGGCTTGTGCTTTCGACTACCGGACTAGGGTGTGGCTTTCCGTTCATGGTAGACACATATGGTCGAAACAATCCTGGTTGTGACATATACAACTCACGCTGCTTTTTGTTTCTTGAGAAATTATTTTATTCTTACACCACCGCGCGACCACAGGATTGCGACCAAACTAAGGGTCAGCACAACGACTACTACAATCAATGTAACGGCTGTACCGTCGGCGCAGAAGCGCCGTGGCGGGGAAGAAAGTAGCAGGTACGAAGTAGCGTCGTTTGCGTCAGTGAGTCGACGATGGTTAAGTCGAGTGGCGACGGAGTTGTAGAAACTCAGGATACATCGCCGGTACGCCGCACCACTACTGACGGCATCGTTCACGTCCACTTGCGACAGCTCCGTCGTGAAGCTATGGCGGCAGCTTGCGCACGGCAAGTATGTGGGGAGATGGTACAACAGGGTGCGGTAAGATTGCTTCATGTGCTCAGACGGTGTTTCGGGGTAGCTGAGTGCCGACGCCCAGAGAAACGCCCACGTTTTACGTCCCCACACCGATGGCGACAGGTCGAGCCTGTCAGGATTCGGTGTCAAGGAGCAGGACATTTCAATTATGAGATGACTAGATGACGAGATTAAGTACAGCCTTTTCAGATTTCAGTTTGGCTTATTTTTTGGCTTATTTTACCAGTGTCCAAGAAAATATTGTGCCGCTGGTTAAGTACCTGCTCTTTCTCCTGCACAAAGTTTGTTACCAAAGAGGTGTACCAGTGATTTTAACTGAACATTCCTTAATAAGTCTTGCTTGCACTAGTAACTGTTAAGTACCTTATACCTGCTCTTTCCGCTTGCCGAGGGACTAAGGCTGCAAGAACAGAAAAAAAAAACAGAAAAAACCAGGGACAAAAGAAGAAAAAAAACACCCACATGGAAGAGCCGGCCACCAAAAAGAGAAAGTCCTCTCACGCCAAGCAAAAGCAACAGCCACCCCCGGACGCATCCATGACAATCACCAATCCTCAGTCGTTTCGACGGGTTCTCGGAATATTGAAGGGGATCATTTCTAAGGCGCACTTTCACGTGGAAAAAACCCCTGACTTTGAGGGAATTTCGCTGTTCTCAATTGATTCAGCATTTGTCTGCGCTATCGACATGAAGTTTGGGTGCAGCGTCCCGGTGTTCGGCGCTGCGGAAAACATGTCATTCTGTGTCAACACCGCTATATTTCACGACTTTGTCGCAGAAGTGGACCCCAAAGCCATTCTTGTCTTGGAAAAACGAGACAACAAGCTGAAGATGTTGGGCCAGGATGATTCTGGTAATGAGCAGAGCTTCACCATTGCTCTGATTGAAGGTGAATACCAGAAGCCGTGTCTGAAAAACATCATGTCTCTCATTGAAGTGCATTTGAACTGCAAAAAACTTAAGTCTTTTATCAAACTGGTTAACAGCATCAAGGCCACGGACGTGACGTTTCAAGTGTTGAGTGTTGGTAAAAAGTTGGCCTTTGTTGCCTCCGCGCAAGGCGACGAGCAAGCGACCGTGCAAATCAAGTTTCAAAGCCACACCACGGAAGACGACGAAGAAACGGGCGAGTTTGCCATTCAGCTCAAAGACCAAGACGTCGAGATGGACAACGCTGACGAGGCACACGAGGAGGAGGAAAAGGAAAAAACGAAGGAATTGTACCGAGAAGATTTTTCGGTGGACTACTTGAACTCTCTCACCAAGCCAATGGATCAGAAAGACGTTTGCATCAGCATGTGCCCCGACCAACCGCTACGATTGAAGGTGCCGCTCGGTGACAAATCGTACCTAACCGCGATTCTCTCTGCCAAAATTTCCGATGACTACGATGACGACTGAAAGAAAACACAGCGCAGCAAAGCACAGACCACTTTAAAAAAATAGTAATGCCATAAATAAAACAAAAAATAGCATAAAAAATGTACATATATGCTTCTGATAACTCCAAGCGGGGGACACACTCATCTTATGTGTGTCAAATTGTGTTGTACCACCCTCGATCGGTATTGCACCCGCTTGATTTTCCTGTGATAAGTGCTCGACCTGTGGCGGTAAAGCTTCCAATCTCCTGATGCATGAAATAAGGGTCGGCCAAAATCGCAACCAAGACCAGCATCAAAGTCGAGGCTGTGATTTCAGTGACCGAAAACATAGTCCAGTCGCCGTTGCGTTTGCTGTAAAACATGCTTACCAAAGCAACGACCTGAGCAATAAGCAAGCAGTAAATGAGAGGATTTTTGGTTATCATGGCGTACATCACGGTGTAACACACAATCATTACAAACAGTATCGCCGCCAAGTTAAAGTGGCGGTCGCTGGACGTATACAGCGGAGAAAACGCCACGGAGATCATCAGCGCGGCAATAATCGCGACACACGACATGCGGGGGAAAAAATGGCTCTGCTTTCTCGAGACTTCCATCAGCAACAGAAGGGTCGCGGTCAACGTGATTCCAAATTGCCCAGTTCGCATTGCCACCGTGCTTCCATCATTGGACTTGTTAATACTCTGCGACAGTGTAAAATTTCTCATTGTGATGTCGTGGCGGTACAGCGAAATGCAGTACGTGCTGCCAAAGGTAACGATCGCTGTTAAAATAAAGAGAAAGCTCCAAGAGGACGTGTCGTACAAATACCGAGACAATTTCATGTCAATTTAAACTGTTACAATTGTTCCGATTTTCTACGTTGTTGTTTTAATAATACCGCTACATTTTTTTTGGAAAAACAAATTCACCTTCTTGGTTGGCATGCCACCCCGTCGGTTTCAGCTTGCAAAAGAATGCGTCGCCGCCATCCGAAGTTGATTTAAAATGGTGGAATTGTTCCACCGCTCATCCTCAGTACTGCGCACGGCACCCAATTCGACGGCCCCAGTCTCATTCATCACCCACACTACGTGTCCTCCTATCAGCTCCCCGTCGATGTCCCACATCATTCCGCGTTGCACCTCTGCATGAGCGTAGTATCGACCCCCGTCTTCTGCGGAGCTCCTGTAGGGTGCACCCAATGTCGATCCGTACAGAAGAACGATTGGCATTCCGGTAGTCTTAACAAACATTTCACAAGCCTTAATCTCATCAATGTGTGGGAACGCCGGTTTGATTTCAACAAACATCTGCTGGTCTGGCAGAAAAAAGTCGGGTGTGTAGGTTCTTTTTGACAAACCTTCCGGAAACCGGCAGGTAAACACCTCGTACTTCCACTGCACCCCCACAGAGTCCATGAACACTGCGGTTCGGGCCTCGAGGCGTGACCGAAACTTTATACCACTGTAGTGAGTAGTCAGCGCCATGTCGGCCGACGTTTGGGGGTACGTCTCCGCTCCGGAGTTGGTGTTCCGACGCTTGCTCTGAGAGCGTGTTAACACGCCATCGTCGTCCGCCGTTCTTTTTTTTACCTCCTGCTTTCTCAGTTCGAAGTAGTGATTGAATTCTTTGTTGAAGTTGTATTTTCCCCAATCGTAATACGTTCCATCATTCTCAGCAAAGACCTTTACTTCATCTGTGTTCGACATCGCTTTGTTTATTCTTCCATTCGAACTCTTTTGAATCTCCAACACAGACATTACCTTATTCAAGTCAACTACTTGCACTTTCACCGAACTTATTGTGTCGCCGCAAATCGTCATTGCCCCGGAAGAGGTATGAACTTTGTAAAAGTTGGATGCGGCTATTTGCATTTAGACTTCTTTCCTGGTTTCCAAATAAATATGCAAAACTACACACACAAAAAGTAAGTACAAGTTATTTTTCCAGTTGTTTTTGTATGTTTATTCTACTGTCTCCGCCGCTTGCATGCTCTCTCGTCGTCGTCATCGTCCGTGTCGTTGTCACTATCGTCCGTGTCGTTGTCACTGTCGTATGTGTCGCTTCCACTATTTTTGTCACAGTCGTCATCGCCTTCTGTCATCCACGGACATGTGTTGTCGTTCTTCTCCCACTCACTGCCAGAACCCTCATCATGACCGTCCTGACCGTGACCGTCCTCGTTGTCCTCGTTGTCGGAACAAGTTTGCTCCTCTTCTGAGAAGACATCCAGGTCAAGAAAATGCATTTTCAGCACGTCCCCCTCGTCAGGGTGTACATATTTTTTTGTCTGCTTTCTTCTTCTCTTGCCTGTCAATATGTTTTGGCTTTGTACCTGGTTTCTCAAATTTATCGTTGGGTCTTGGTCATCTGTCACCATTGCTGTCGTCTCCGGCGATGTCGTGATGCTTCTTGTCATTGTTTTGTCGAACTGGGGAGCATCTTTCATCAGAAAAATAAATGAAAAAAAATGTTGACAGGTGGAAAAAAATAGAATCCTGGTTTTTTGTTTTTTTTACTGTGAGAATGCTGTCCAAAGAGTTGTGCAACTAGTGTGCAATGAGTAACTCTAAATATAATACATATATGGCCTGCACTCTGCACTACAAAACTCAGCGACGGACAGAGGGGGGTAGTCCTGCCCCTGAAGTTATTTAAATTTTAATCGTCTTGATTTCACTGACGTTGGCAGCATATGAACTGCCCCAGTTAAAGTTCCCAGAATTGTCAAACGATACCATTTCTTTTGTCAGCGGAGACACAAGTTGAACTCTCGACGGATTACCGTCGCTACCAACGTTGTACACTTCCAACCCGTGCCCTTCATATCCGTTTGTGCAGTTGTTGTGAACCTTAGTGTGTTCACCCATCAATAACAGTTTCGCACCGTGGCAAGCACACACTCCACTCTCGTGGCAGTGACGAACTTCGACATTAGTGCATCGGCCAACGACCGGGTTCGACACGTATGACAATGAGTATGCGCACACACCGTCGCCGCCGCACTTCTCTACAAGAACGTCCTCCATCGTGAAAGGGGACTGTGAAAAAACCCCGTGGAACTTCGCCGAACGCACAGTCAGGTGTTCCAAGTGAACATTTCCATTTATTCGCTCACGTGCCTTTATCCAAATGCCACCGACGATCACAATTTTTTTTCTCGGTACGTTTTGACGACCCACAAGGCGCACCGACGTGGCCACCTTTAAGTAGTTGCTTGTCACTCGGTGGTAGCCTTGACCTATTACAATGGTGTCGATTCGTTTGTCTAGGGCGACCAGAGACACTGCTTCCTCCAAATTAGCATCTTCCGGTACGTGTAACGGCCACGGCTCTCGTTGGTTCGTTGCTACCCAATGGACACACAAATAACGAGCGCCGCAACTGACTAACGCGTAGTCTCTGAAGCTGAAGTACGTAAACACATGAGTGGTTAATACGTGGTCGGGTAACCGCAACAACCAATCACGGGACATTTTTTTTTTGTCCTTTGGTGATAATTTAAGTAGTATTTTTTTTGCCCTGGTTATTTTAGATTTTATTTTAAAAAAAGGAAGGCTTTTTCCCCTCTTTGACTATCGTCAGACCTGTTTTGTTTGCCGAATTCTTCAGCAGCGCGCGCTCGGCCACGCCAACCACCGGTTGGTCGTCATCATCGTCATCTCGATTGTATTTGTCAGATAATCTCCAATATACTGGTTTACACATGCGAAACTTCGGCAAGTTGTGCTCAGCTTGATACCAAAATACACAGTCTTCGACGTTGTTGCTACGCACCGTGTTATCCAGAACCATACACTCGTATCCCTGTGTACACTTGTCAAAGACTTTTGAGAAACTACCAAGCGTATCAAACATACCGAAAAAAAATTGGTGCAGTTTTGCACGATTCGAAATGATGTTTTCTCGGAGAGCGAACACGTAGTCCGTGTTGCATCGTAACTCAGGACCCAAGTCCATCATGTACTGCATGCAGTTGATGTAAAAGAGCTTCCGGTGCCTGCCGTTCATGAAAATGGCTCGCATTTGTGGCGTTTTCATCACCTTTTTGTCGTACATGCAGTCGTCGGTAATTAAAAATACACTTTTGAAATTTCCAGTTTTGACCGTTTGTTTTTGAACGTCCAATAAGACATCTACAGCCGTCGAATTGAACGAATTGTAGATGCATGGGGCCGGCAAAAGGTCCTTCATGTCGCCAGTAGCTTCCTCGGTCGGCGACATCAACACTCCAAAATCAAGCTTGTCTTTCATGTGGTACATCAAGTCTCGTAAAAGTGTCGACTTGCCCGTATTTCTTTTTCCAATCAAAAGAATAGTTGTCTCCTTTCCCAATCTACTTGGATCAAACCGTTTGATGTTGATATTTTGCTCAGCCGGCTGCTGCATCTTTCCGTTTTCTTTTTATGGCAACATTTTTTTTTTCGGTGACGTACCACGACCACCAAAATAGTACTGCACAATCAGCGACCGAGTCCACTGGGCCGGTCCGTCAAAAGGATCGTCGACCGTCTTTTGTTTGCTGCGGTCGATCGGGTTCAAAAACCGACACACCAGACGAAGGTTGCCCGGGACGTGCCCCTTCAGAGGATCGATGGCGTCGGGAGACATCAGGAAACACCTGTCAGCTTCGGCGTTGGTGCGAAGACAAATCCCACTGAGTGAGCACCGCCCGCGCTGCGCCTCCAGCAGCTTTCGCAGGTGCCGCCAGTAGTCGTTCGCGGTCTCAAAGCATTGCCGGCACGCCTCGTCTTTGCGATGAAAGTTTTGGGCGTGTCTGTACAGCGTCGTCGGCTTTCCTTTGCGCCATGTTTTGCTTTCGTACTCGCGGGCGGCCGTCGACTCGTTGTTGCATTCATCGTCGCATTTGTTGTCGTGTTTGGCCATCTCAACACGCACCTGATCAATGTCAAACGGGTCGCAATGACCCACGTTCGAGCACATCGCCACCAAACGGATGTTGGCGAAAACGTCGCTCGGATCGGGGAAGTGGATGAAATGCTTGCCGTTGGCGTGGCGATTACGTTTACGGTCCAACGAGAGTTTGAACAGCCCACCGAAGGCCCGCAACCGTATGCCGTTCTTCAAATACCCACCGAAGTCGTCGCGACTCCCCAACTTGACCATTTCGATTGCTCGCGGGGCCAGCTGCTCAGTGAGGTCGTGAATATTGACATTGCTCATTTTTTCGAGTTTTTTTCGGTCCGCCGCGGACACGTTGGAGTGAACTTGGTCTTGTTGAACGCAGCTGGTCACCATCTGTTTGAGAAATTGCCACTGTTCGTTGGTCAGATCGATCGCATCAGGTTTTCGCAAATTCTTTTTTGGCAAGCGGTTGTGCTTCGCTGTCTGGTGCGCCAACATGTTAGATTTGAAACTGAAGTCCTTGCCGCACTGCTCGCACACAAACCTTTCGGTGGACACGTGTCTTTTAAAATTGCTCGGGTACCCTGCAGCGTACGTGCACCCGTCTTTGCCGCATTGGCCTTGGCAGATGAATCGATTCTTTCGCCGCCGCTTTCGCCGCCGCTTGACGATCGGCAGCGGGCGCTTCATTTTATTCCTGGTTTTTTCTGTGCACTCGTTGGTATTTTCCTATTATTTTTTAAATCATATGAAGTAAAATGAAAAAAAAAACAAAAAAAAGGGGGAAGCGCGAATCGCACGAGGCTGTGTCGAAGCGCATCGCGACAATCATGCGAAAGTACACAAGACACAAAAACATTTATGAAATGTCCGAAAAGGCACCCATTTCAGTTCAAATCAACGACGAAATGAGTTGCGATGAACAATGCGACCGCCGGCAAATTGTACAAGATCAGATCACGTTTCCACAAACATATGAACCGGTGTTGCATCCTCTTTTCATGACATATTACCCAATAGCGCATGACAATTTATTTCAATACAATTGTTGCCGATGCCAAGAGCAAGTTTCAGCATTCCAAAAGGTCATTTACCACTTAAATTTTTTTTCAGTGGTGTGTGAAAACTGCTAAAAAAAATATTTCCATCAATTAAAGATGTGGAACATGTTACTTGCAACCCACGTGAAATACGGGCTAGCCCTTGTGTCCATCTTAATTTTATTGACTTTGCTTTCAAAGTGGACGGGGTCCGCGGCATCTCGCGGATGCCATCAAAAACTGCGTAGTTTAATACGAAAAGCGGCGTATTATTCGTCGAAATCCGAAACAGACAACGACACCGTGAAAAAGGTGATGCACAGTTCGTTTGCATTGGCGTACGTCAACGCCGCTCGAAAACTGTACAGCGACTCCGAAATCGAAGCGGCGGCGGATGTGAAGTTGAGCGAACTGCTGGCCTCCGTGCGCCGTCGGCACCGCTTCGCCATTCATCAATAATACTATAATAAAAAAAGACATACTACTTTTTATTTTTTTTCACACGAACAAACATGGACAAATTATGGTGTCGACGTTTTTTATCTCTACGATTTTGCTTTTGCAACGACTTGAGGAGATCTATTGGGACCGTGTGAAACGTATCTTTCATGCTTGCCACAACTTTGCGATTAGTCAAAGAAAAATTCACATTGACTCTTCCATTGTTTTTTTCTCCGTGCAAAAGCACCGACAATTCGACGCGCTTGGCTTGCTTGATTTGCTTGACCCACGTTTCAACTGTATTTTCCATGAACATGCGCGTCACGTGCACGTTTCGAACTTGTCCGATGCGATGAACTCGATCGATCGCCTGCTGTTCGATGCTGGAATTCCAGTACGGCTCCATGAGAACGACGTGGTTTGCCAGGGTAAGCGTAATGCCCTCTCCACCTGCTCCTAGGCTCGTGAGCAGCACGGGAATGTCCTGGTCCTGTTGAAACTTGTTGATGACTTCAAATCGCTCCTCGATGCTGTTGACAGCGCCATCGAACCGCATGTAGTTGACGTTCATGTGATCAAACAACCGTTGCAGCACGTCGAGAAAAGACGTCCACTGCGAAAACACTACAAATTTGCTGGTGCTGTCTTGCTGCAACGTCTGCCGGACAAATTTACACAACGCCCTCGTCTTTTCGCTGTGGCAAAACCCGTCAACCAGCATTCCGTCGCGCCGCGACAGCAGCAGACAGCATTTGGGACAAAACAGGCATTGTTTGAGGCAGCTACTAGAAACTCGACAGTTGCGGGGGCAGGCAAAGCGGCAGTCGGCCTTTTCCTGCGGGAACAGCGGACACACGTCGTTCTCCACCGTGGCGGGGGTAACCAAAAAGTTAACAAATTTTTTGGGAAACAGCAGGGCAAAATGGTCGCAGAGCTGCCTAGTTCTCAGTATTTTGAGTAGCTCGTTCTCATGTGTGGCGTTGTCGGTGCCGTTGGTCGGGTTGCCATCTTTTCCGTGGAAACGATGCATGTGTTTTTCCAACTCGCAGTGCATCGGAGTCTTGGACAGCTTCATCTCTTGTTCGACCACCGGGGGCAAGTTCAGCACATTTTTCGGCTGCATGTTCATGTATGTTTCCCGCCACTTTTGAACGCTGGTAGGGTTGTTGGCATGCGAGCGCCACCACTCGGTGCGGTGGTACGGTGCCACGCCTACAAATTTGCAAAGGGCAATGATGTCGGACAAACAATTTCGAAAGGGTGTTCCGGTGATCGCCCAACGATTTGGTGACTTGAGGGCGCGAATGGCACAAGCCGTCTTGCTCCCGGCCTCGGCGATACGGTGCGCTTCGTCAAGCACGACTCGTTTCCACGTCATGGTCGAAAGGGGGCCACTACCCTGATGTTCGAGCCGAACAATGTCAAACGTGGTAAGTACGATTCTAGTCTGCGCTCCAAATACCGATTCCCGTCGTCGGTTGCCGTGGTACACCACGATCTCTTCCGATGTGATTGACGTCTTGTCAATGGCTTCGCTGCGCCAGTGCAGCAATACGCTTTTGGGCGTGACAATCAGGCTCGGTGCGTCGTCCTGAGACTCTATGTATTTCAGCATCGTAATTGTTTTGCCCAACCCCATTTCGTGCGCTAAAATCCCACCCCTCGGTTGTTCTGCGTGCATTCTTGGACCCGTTTCGAGACCTCGCATCCAATCGACTGCCCTTACTTGGTGATTGTACAATTTCATTATTCCTGTCTTGACACAGTTTTGTGTGCCAGGATTTTTTTTTATTCCTAGTTTTTCAAAATAAAAAAATCCAGATCTTGAACACTGCTATTATATTTTTTTCTTCGCCCTTAAAAAAACAACAAAAATGAATTTACTTCCGCAACTGTTAGCTTCGTTGTCGGCGCCGCATTTGGACATAACTGCGGCAATGCTAGCGGCGTCTTTTCTTCAGGGCCGAGTGGGTGATCGGAAGCGAATGATGTACGTTAAAAACGGTACCGGGGTCAACTTTGTGAAGCACTTGGGGGCCGGGTCCTATGCCGACGTCTACGAGTCGCGGAACGGACTGGCTTTTAAAGTCCCGAACGACGAGGAAGACATGGAAGGCGAGAACGGTGATGTGGCTCGTTTCGCGGAAGTGTTGATCCACTTCAAACTTCAGCACCACGGGGTCGCTCAAAAGTATCCGAAAATCGCCCCTCAAATCCACAGTGTGTTTGAAGACGCGACTCGCCGGCACTTTTACATCGTTGGTATGGAAAAGTTTGCTGGAACGTTGGATTCTTGGTTTCAAACGAAGGTGAATGATCGTGAAATTTTGGGCACGCTAGCCGTCTTCGTCGCGGCGTTGTCAAAGTACTGGCGAAGTTTGAATTTTCGGCACGGCGACATGAAACTCAACAATGTCATGTACAAGTCCGAAGTGACTTCGAACCATCTGACGATTCAGATTAATAAGCACGATGAAATGACCGTGCGATTTGATACTCGCTACCGCCTTGCTTTAATCGATTTTGGCATGTCAAGCTTTCGACACAAAAGCGGCGAGTACATTCGCGGCACGTACTACATGGACAAAAATCCCGGATCTTCCGAAGCCCATGACCTTCGCATGTTTATGTTTTCGCTGTACTTTTACACAGCTGCACATCAAACAACGGGCTTGTTTTTTGGTGTGGTGACTCGCTTCGTTCAATATATCATGATCGATTTGCACCGCGCCATCGACAAGAAACTGTTGTCGTGGCGCCGATCAAAAAGTCAATCAGAACAATCAGAACAATCAGAACGCCAAGTGAACCGCCTGTCTCAGCTGCAGCGGTGCTTGCAGAGGTCGTTTGAGGAACGGCGACCCGTGTTTGAGTGGGGATACTTGTATGAGGACATCGTGGACGTCGAGCATCACTGGTTGACGTCCAACAGACTGATTTTGGAATTGCTTCATGGACTAACGGGTAAGTTTGCTCGGGAGTTGCGTGGATTTTATCGGTCTTCGCCTTACCCGACCCATCCGGAAGTGTTGGCCAAAAGAAAAATTTGACAAAAAAAAAATGTTGTATATAAATTAAAAAAAAAAA
>TARA_B110000090_G_scaffold150851_1_pt1 | contig 11317 bp, 10 predicted proteins | sample TARA_B110000090 | Tara Oceans TARA_B110000090 (sample SAMEA4397239) | marine metagenome | biome: Polar Biome; feature: [SRF] surface water layer (ENVO:00010504); material: water (ENVO:00002006), including particulate matter (ENVO:01000060) such as... | depth 5 m
CGCCCAATACAGTACACCCATACTAAGACTCAAGACTGACCCTTTTCGTTCCCAATCTCAGATGGACGCGCAAATCGCGGAACAGGAGGAGCTAGTTCCCCAGATCGAAGCTGACGTCAAGAAACTCACGGACGAACTCGAGAGCTTCAGCGCGATCGAGGACTTGAAGGTACGTGTTGGGCCTTTCCCAAATCCCGCCTCCCTGTGTTCCCATACAAGACTGACACTTTCTTTTATTGGTATCAGGCGAAGATGCAGGAGTACCGCCGGCGCCTCGCGTGGGGTGAGGTGTACCACTCCGAGCTGATGTTGCAGCAAACAACCGAGGAGGGGGACCGGTACCGGAACGAAGTGCGGCCGATGCTGGATGCGTCGGTGGGCGCGCAGGCGGAAACGATGGGAAACTGCCAGGCCGAGGTTGACGACGCGAACGCGAAGATCACGGAGTTCAACAACTCTATTAAAGACCTCGCGGACGAAACCACCGCGACGCACGACAAGTACACGTATTTGCTGCGGAATCAGCGCACCAAGGAAACCAACTTGGTGGTCCACCAAAACGACGTCACGGAAAAAACCAACCAACGGGCGATTCTGGAGGAGCAGATCGCCACCGCGCGGATGACAGTGGCGCAGCAATCGCAAGCCGCGGGGGCTTCGTTCGTCAAGGTACGTATTGGGCCTTTCACCAAATCCCGCCTCCCTGTTTTGCCGGTTGTCCGCCCGTAATTACTCACACACGTTACTAAAGACTGGCACATTTTATTTACACTGAAGGAAATCGCCGCGGCGACCGCAAGGCGCGACGAGCTGAAACGGCGCAAGGCCGAGCTGGACGCCGCCGTCGGTAGCAACCGAGCCGACGAAGCGAACGCGCAGAACGCGGTGCGGCGCGTGGAGTTCGAGGTGAAGGACACGCAGGACCGGCTTACGGGTTTTGAACAGAAGCTTCGCGAAGGTACGTATTGGGCCTTTCCCAAATCCCGCCTCCCTGTTTTGCCGATTGTCCAGAGTAACTACTCATACACATTACGAAATACTGACACTTTATTTTATTTATCGCAAGCGAACTCGGGCGGGGGCGACGTTTTGGGTAACATCGGCGGGCGCAACGCCGGGCCGCTGAAAAAGCTGTGCGACATGGTCCAAACGCGCGCGAGTTCGTTTTCCACGTCCCCCATCGGCCCTATAGGAATGCACATCAAACTCAAAGACCAGGCATGGGCCAACGCGGTGGAGGACCACATAGGCCAGAGCTTAGGGACTTGGCTGGTCGCGACGATGGCGGACCGGAACGCGCTGCACGGGATGATGCGCCGCGAGTGCGGTTTCCAAGGCAACCTGCCGACCATCACGGTGATGAATTTGAAACGCGCGAAGTACGCGATGCCGCGCGAAAAGCTGCCGCCCCAGGGTATGCGAACCATGCTTGGAATTTTAGAAATCGAACACGACTGCGTGTTCAACGTGCTTGTGGATTTCAGCTCCGTGGAGCGAATCGTGCTCGTTCCGGACCAAGGCACCGCCGTTGACGTGGTGAAGGAACACAGGACCGTGTTTGAGGCGTTTTCCAAGGACCGACGGGTGAAACAATCCGGCCCTGGCGTGACCAACGACCGCGCGTTCCACGCCAACCTGAACCCCAAGCTCGCGGCGGACCAAAAGCAGCTCGTGGCGGCGCTGAAGGCTGACATCGCGAACTGCAAGAGCAAGGTGTTGAGTTTGCGAAAGGACTTGGCGGCGGCGCAGGCCGCGTTTGAAAGCGCGAAAAACGTGGTTGTTGACCAGCGACGGGAGGAAAGGGTTGTCCGGAACGACCTCGCGGCCGCGGAAGACGCGCTCGCGGACGCGAACACCGCGGCGGATGAACAGCTCGGGGACGGGGGGGTTGACATCGGGGCGCTCGAGGCGGATTTGGGGCCGATTGTTTTGGAACTGGAGGGGGTTTTGAAGAAAAAGGGGGAAGTGCTTGCGAAGGAAATCGACGCCGCGCGCGTGGCGAGCCGATCCGCGCACGACGAGCACGAGGCTTTGAAACTCCGCGCGGGGGACAACGAGCCTGTTTACGAGCGCCTGCAGCACGAGCTGGACGTGGCGAACAAAACCCTGATCGAGGCGAAGTCGCACGCGGCGTACTACGAGGGACGAAGGAACGAGCTGGCGGAGAAAATCGCGGAGAACGACACGAGCGTCGCGCAGTTGAGGGAAGCGATTACGTGCAGCATGCACGGCGCGAAGATGCTTTGCGACCGCGCCACGGCGGAGACGTACCTTGACGCGGACGGCCGCGACGCGTCCGTCGCGGAGCTCGGGAAGATGTACGAGCAGGTCAAGAAGCGGGTTTCCAAGGAGGAACAGCGGTTCGGGCGGCCGATGGACCGCGTACAACGCGAGCTCAGCGCGCAAGAAACGCACTTAAATCGGTTAAACGCTACGCTGGAGAACTCGCGAGGGCCGTGCCGTAAGCTTCAACAAGGCGTGAAGACCCGACAGCGCCTGTTAAAGGAAGCCTCCGTGCACGTCCAGAAGGAAGTGTCGCACCGGTTCAACACGTACTTGGGCAAAAAAGGCAACGCGGGGAAAATCACGGTGGACTACAACAAAGGGTTGTTAGTTTTAGACGTGAAGATGGCGGGGTCGGGGAGCACGGTGAAGGACACGCGGTCGTTGTCGGGGGGAGAGCGGAGCTACAGCACTTTGGCGTTGACCCTGTCCTTGGGGGAAGCAATAGAATCACCATTCCGAGCCATGGACGAGTTCGACGTGTTCATGGACGCGGTGAACCGCAAGGTCTCAATGGACAACCTGATCGAGTTCGCGCGGGACGACCTGAACTGCGACAAGCAGTTCCTGTTCATCACGCCCCAGGACATCAGCGCGGTTTGCGCCGCGGACAGCGACATCAAAGTGCAGCGCATGAAAGCGGCGCGGCCGAACTGAAACGACGATGCTTCGCGCGACGAGTGTTTTTTAGTTTGACGAGTGTTGTGAGACGAACGATGGATTGGTCGCGTACTTTCTTCCGTTCTTTAAGACGAGTGTAGTGAGACGAACTTGTGAGTGATTGTGATTGATTGCTAACGCTAACGCGTCCTCGTCTCTGGCGCCGAGCCGGCGTACGAGTACACCTTTTAAGATCCTGCTAATCTTTTTTCTTCGGGTCTGCATCGTCGTCGGGTTCCGAGTCGCTGGATGCATCGTCTTGGACGTCGACTCCCGTCGGGTCAACAGCCGCCGCCCGCGCCCGCGCCCGCGCCTCCGCCCAGAACCGCCACAGCCCCCGGAGTTGCTTGAACAGCCACCACGCCATCCCCGCGGCGATGGCGCCGAAAATCGCCGTCTCCGTTTCGATCTTCAGCCAATCCCCTTCCACCGGGTGCGTCGGGGTGATCATCCGTCTGGAGTACGTAAAGTGACGCGCCTCATGGACCTGGCCTGAGGAAGATGACGACTCGCCGCTCATCGTGGACGCCGCGTCGAACCCGCGCGGCCTGCCTCCGCGCGCCGAGGGTTTCACGGAAAGGCGCGACGTGCTGCTTGCTTTTGCGTTGCGAACGCGAAGAGTATTTTTGACGAAAATAACAACCACAATCGTCTGCTCCGTCTTTCCGCAACGCGCAGGGCATGGCCCTGCGCACGGGTGACACCGGTGAGGCGACGCATGCGGATACGACGTGCACGTCAGACGACTACGAGGTAATTTTTCGCGCAAACAGCGGCGAGTCCCTTCCTCCCGTGGGGTTCGGTGAGTCCGACATCGTCGTGGATTTCGGTACGAAGCACGACCGCGTTCCTCACGCCTCTGACGGAGATGGCATAGACCTTGCGTGGCAACGGCAACTCGTGGACGCGTCTCGAACTTGGGACGCGTCGAAGTTTCGCCTGGCGAAAATACAACTCGCGACGACGCGCGACGGCAAACAAGCTCCCGTGCTTAGTCTGGGTTTAACCACGTATCGCGAACACGTCGGGACGTGTACCACGAGTCGTCCAATAGGTGACCGAAACGCGCTGCGTGACGACGGCGTCGCGAACCACGGAATCCAAAACGCGCATCTCGCGAGCGCACTCGGCGTGGAGTGCGTTTTGGAAACGCGCGATGGCGGTGTCGTGCTGTTGCGCCGGTCCAACGGCGTGGTGGGGAGCGTGGGAAAGTGGAACGGGCCGAGCGGGCACCCCGAGCCGAGTAAAGTTTTCTTTCGGGACGAAAAGAAAAACGAAAACGATACGGCGACGAACGTCCGCGCCCGCGCCGAGCTGTTCGCGAGTATTCTTCGCGAAGTGGTGGAGGAGACGGGCGTGCCTTTTTCCTCGCTATCGCCGCCGAAGTTGATAGGCGCCATGCTCGATTATTTCGGGAAACCGGACCTGCTGTTTCGTGTCAAAACGAACTTGACGTCGCGCGAAGTTTTAGAAAAGTGCGAAACGGCGCGCGACGCGTGGGAATCCGACAGCGCCGAGATTGTGGAGGCGCCGGGGCGGCGCGAAAAAAATCACACAAATGAAGTCCACTTAGCACACAACCAGGAGTTATCACGTAAGTTCTGGCGCAGGTGTCCAGTCTCGATGGCAGCCACGACAAGGGCGATGGCGGAGTGCTTGTCGAGTTTGTAATACCCGCTTCCAGGTATTTGTTTGAAAATGAATTGATTGAAAAAAGTTTTACCTCGACCCTGCCGCGGCGCTCGTTTGTCCCTCCCTGTCCTCCCCCAGGAGCTCGCGTAACACGCGCGCGGTGATTCGCTGCACGACCCCGGAAACCACGGTTTCCACGAACCGCCTCGCCGCGGGGGTTTGCAGGGCGTCCGTGATGGGCGCGGTGGCGTTCGGTCCGGTTTCGAACCCTTTCGAGCTTTGCAACATGCCGTACACTTTAAGCACTTGCTCCCGAAGCGCCATCATCCTCTGTTCTTCTTCCGGGGACCCAACCTTGATCGGGGGCAGTCTTTTCAGCTGTTCCGGAAGCAGCGCGACAATCGGCGCGAGCTGCGTTGACCGCGCGACCTCCACGCTTTGCCCCAACAGAAGCGCCTCCACGACTTTGATGGCTTCCTTCTCCACGAGCGGCCTCAACAAATTAACCTCGCCCGGTTTATCGGCGCCCAGAATCAACTCCACCAACGGAGGCAACACGTCCGCGCCGTTGTAGTCGTCGCTCTTGGCGCCTTCTCGTAGTAAATTCTCAAGCCGGTTCCACCGGAACTGGCCATCCTTGAAAAGCAGCTCGGAAAACGCGTCCCGCAGTTGCGGCCGCGGGTCCGTGAGCAAACGCCGCGCCATGTACGGGTACGCCTTACCCAGGACTTTGAATTTCGGATCCGTGCTCAGCGCCAGGCCTTCCAACACCGTGAGCGACCTCAAAATAAGCGCGTAGTACCCCGGAACGTTGAACGGGTACGCGTACAGCACACCCCCCAGGCCGTCCGTGATTGTTTTGAAGTTAAGCTCCTCAACGGACGCGTCCAACACGTCGTCGAAGAACTCGGCGAGCGCCGGGACGATCGGCGCGACGTCCACGCTTTTGTCCAGAAACTCCAGCGCGTAGTAATCGTTCGCCATGGCTTCGTAATCGCGGTTCACGAGGTGCACCACGTGTTCGATGATCGCGTAGCGCGCGCGTTCCGGGGTTTCGCTCATCATGCCGAAATCCAGAAACGCCAGTTTCCCATCGGGGGTCGCGAGTAAGTTCCCAGGGTGCGGATCCGCGTGAAAGTACCCAAACTCCAGCAGCTGCCGCAGCGAACACTGGATCCCGGTGTTGACCAGCGCCAGCACGTCAAGCCCTTGTTCCTTTAAACTCTCCTGCTGATCGAGTTTCGTGCCTTGGATCCATTCCATGGTAATGACCTTGGGACTGGTGTACTCCCACCAAATGCCAGGCACCACCACGTCCGGGCGGTCGCCGTAAAGACGCGCGAACCGCTCGGCGTTCATGCCCTCCTGGACGTCTGATGCGATGAAAAAGAAAACGTCAGCATCGTACATCGCGATGTATTGGACGATGGCCTGGTCAACAGTCACCGTAATCGGTCTGAACAGTCAGGGCAGAGGTAAGACGTCCCTTCGCAGGACGAGTATGGGCAATCAGTCAGGGAGGCGGTGTGTGGTGATTGGGAAAGGCGCTTACAGTTAAGCTCCTGGAACACGCGCGTGGCGAACTCGTCCACTAAGCTCACGATTGACGTGTTCAAGGACCCGACGAACCTGTCCGCTAACAGCGCACCCTGTCGAATCAGGTGGAAATCCAGCTCCAACCCGTCGGGGATGTTGGGTCTTTGGACTTTCAGCGCGACTTCTTTCCCCGAGTCTTTCAAAGTCGCGCGGTACACCTGCCCGAGACTCGCCGCCGCAATGGGGGTGGGGGTGATCAACCCGAACATCGCTTCGAGAGGCCTTCCCAACTCTGTTTCCACGCACTCGAACGCGTCCGCATCGGAGAAGGTTGGTAGGGCGTCTTGCAGGGAAGTGAGCTCGTCGAGGTACGCCGCGGGTAACAAATCGGGGCGCGTGCTTAACGCCTGGCCAACCTTGACGAACGCCGGTCCTAGGTTTGTGAGTTTGCTGCGCAACTGATCCGCGCGGCGCTTCGCGTTTTTGTCGAAACTCCCGGTGCGCTGATCAATGGACACGTCCAACACGAACCCACCCAGCGCGCTTCCGATTTCCGCGATCCGTACGAGTTGCGCTACCGGCCGTTTCGCGTAGTAACGCGCCGCGCGCGTTGGGTTGTAATCCTTCACCGCGGCGCTCCGCGCCAGCGCTTTGCGCTGCGCATCATTCATAGGCACCTCCCCATCGCCCATTCCCATGGAGGACACCGAGGCTGAGGCGCCTTTACCGGGCGGCAAGTCCCCGAGATCCGTTTCTTGCATCGCAGGTGGAGCGGAGGTGGCGACCCGGGTCATGATGCTTCTGCGCGCGCGGTCCACATCAGCAGCCCTGCGAACGCGAATGGGGGCGATTTGGGACACGCACGCCACGTGCCCGGACGTGCGCTCGCTCACAGCGCGTACCCGGGAAGGCGCCTCCGAGGCCCCGGAACGCGCGGACGCGACGCGGGCCGAACCCGGGGTGGGGCCCGCGACCGCGAACGCGCGACTCATCGTATCCGGAGGTACACACGATCCACCTGCGCGTCACGTAGTGACGGGCTGGGTTAACAAATGTCGACGTCACGCTATAGGCAAGTTATCCAGCAGGTGAAAAACCGCTCGGATGTAAAAAAAAAAAAGAACAATGCAGGAGAGAAAAAGCGACGAGATTGTCATCACACTAACGCACCCTACACTCCCTCTTAATTACTCACTCCACGGCCATAGTTTGCTTCTCCATCCCCAGCGTCGCATCTTCCCAGCTCGCTTGCATGGCACAGAGTTTTTTCACCAGCGGCAGCACGTCCGTGTGATGAAGCCGCACTTGCTGCGTTGAGTCCCGCTCGCGCACCGTCACCGTGCCGTCCTCCAAGGACCGGTGATCCACCGTGACCGCGAACGGCACGCCGAGTTCGTCCGTTCGCGCGTACCGTTTACCCACCGAAATAGCCGTGGTGTCGAGCTTCGTGGAGACGCCGTCGGACGAGAGGGTTCGCGAAATCATGTTCGCGAGGTTGTTCATTTTGGCGTCGTTTAGGAGGGGGAAAATCGTACACTTAATAGGCGCGATGATTGGCGAAAACTTGAAAACCGTCTTCTGTGTGTCCTCCGGGCGGACGTAGAACGAGTGCTCGAACATGCAGTACATGATCCGCCCGATACCGAAGGAGGGCTCGATGACGGAAGGGGTGAAGTTCCGTCCGCTGATTTTCTTGGTCTCCATTTTGATGGAAACCATCCCTTTGACGAGCTCCTTATCGCCGACCGACGTCGCGATCGTGGCTTTGCCCTCCGCAACCAGTGTACCGTCCAGCGCAAGCGCGTCCTCCACACAAAGCGCCTCGAGCGCGTCAACCACAGCCTTGGCGTCTTTCTTGAACGCCTTGCCGAAATCTTTCTTGTTGGGTTCCACCACCAAAACCTCCTCCATCCGCGGTTCGGGGAACCGCTCGTGCGCCACGAGCTCCACGCCGCTCTTCGCGCTGTGCGCTTTCAAGTCAAACGCGCTCCGGTCGGCGAGGCCCACGCACTCCACCCACCCGTACGTGCACTCGATTTCCGCGTCCCAGCAGTCCTCCGCGTAGTGCGCCATTTCGTGCTGCAGGTGCTGTCGGAACCGCAGCTTTTCGGGGTTTATGCCAACCTTCAGGAGGAACAACTGCGTGCGCGCTACGAAGTACGCGAGGGTTTCGTTGGCGATGATCCCCTTCGCGACGGCGTCGCCGCACGTCATGGGGAACGGCTTCTTCACCGTGGCGAGCTGCGCGTCTCGGGAAAACAGACTCAGCACAACGTCAGCCACCTCTGAAAACCGCGGGTGCTCTTTGTGCTCGGGGTGCACGAAGTGCTCGATCTCCGCTTGCGTGAACTCGCGCACTCGGAGCAACCCCTGTTTCGGGGAGATCTCGTTGCGAAAGCTCTGCCCGATCTGCGCCGCCGCGAACGGAAGCTTGCCCCCGTTGTAGTAAAGCAAGTCACGGAAGTTGACGAAGATGCCTTGCGCGGTTTCCGGGCGCAGAAATCCTTTCGCGGCGCCGCTGGGGCCGATTTGCGTGGGGAACATCAGGTTGAACGGGTATGGCGGGGATAGGTCGTTTTTGGTCTCCGGCGCTTTCAAGCCGAGCTCGACGATGGCGGCGCCCATCTGTTCCGGTGTGAATTCCTCAAGGCGCGCGCGCATGTCCTCCAGGTGCAGTCTTTTTTCGGGGCTCAGCATCGGGTCTGCTAGGATCGCCGCCAAATTTTCCTCCACCAAGTGATCGGCGCGGTAGCATTCTTTCGTTACCACGTCGTTGACCATCAAATCGGTGAAGCGCTCGACGTGCCCGGACGCCGCTAACACCACCTCGGGCGTCACCGCGGGACACTCCACTTCCAGCATCTGCTCGTTCAACACGAAGTGCTGCCTCCAGTAGGCCTGCAGGTTTGATTTCACGGCACACCCGGGTGGGCCGTAGTCGTAAAACCCCGCGACGCCTCCGTAGATTTTGAACGAAGGCATGTAGAAAAGGCGCTGCTCCAGCGCGCCTGCCATCTTGGTGCGGAAGTTTTCCTTCGCCTGCAGCGCCTCATCGCCCGCCGCCATCGCGGCCTTTACTTCGACGTCCAGGTCGATTTTCAGCTGCTTCAGCTTAGCAATCGCGCCGTCCACGGCGGTTTTCTCGGCTTTCTCGGCCTGGGAAACGGAGAGGGAGACATAGGAGAGGAAAGGTCAGCACGACGAACGCACACGCGAGGTTCCGTGCATTTGCGCGATCGGGGCGAAGAGAAAGATCGACCCTCACGGCGGTGGCAAGAGCCCGTACCTTGAGCGCGCGAACGTCGTTCCCCGCGTCCGTCACCGCATCATGCATAGCCTGCAGCTTCGAGGCGTTGTCGGCCATTGAGGGAACGAGTTTAGGGCGGACCGGCGAACCGGCGCGTGCGATGAAACAAGTGCGCGATGGATCGCGTCGCGCCGACTCTACGCGGCGAGCTTGATGTCGACTGCCGACAAAAGCCAGCAGCAGCAGCCGGGTCGCGCGATCTCTAAACGTCAAAAAAAGCGCAGAGCGGAGCGACAGGTGGACGCCCTCAACGCCTTTTGATTCGCCACGGCGGACGCGAGTCGTTTAACCCGTCGTGTTCTTGAGTTACCGTTCGGAGTCGTTCAAAAACCGCTTCGGAAAAATCGTCCTGTTTGCGCTTTTCCAAGCCGTTGTTATTTGAACGCATCGCGCAACAGATGTGCAGAAGCCCTGCGCGCAGAAGCGGCAGGCTTGCTCGACGCTCTGTACAGAACCGCGTCGCGTACGACTGACCGAGTCGCGAAGGACTCGACACTTTCAGGATGGCGTCGTTTACCGCCGCGCCCGTTTTCACCGGCTCCAGGAGCGCGATGATGCGCAACGAGCCGAGTGCGTCGTTGCGGTCCGGCGGCATCGCACCGTTGCAGCGAAGAGCGGTGGTCTCGCGCCGGGTCTCCCGGCCGACGCGCGCCGCCGCTTCAGGCCCCAACAACACGCCCAACACGTGGTCATCATCCCGCAACCCTCGCTCGTCGCAGTACTCCCCCACCGGCGGGAACCTGGGCAACACGCGCGACTTGTACGAAGGCGCGACGGGCCTGGACGTGCTCGCGATGCAGAAAGATCTCGTCGCGGAAGGTTTCCTCGGACGCCAACACGCCACCGGGTACGCGCCCTTTTCTTCGATTTTTCCCATAAAACCTGGCGCGTGGCGCACGCGCGTGCCGTCTTCCCCGCGCCGCGTCTCGCGCGTTCCGCGGATCCTTCTTCAAGAACAAGCGGCTCGCTTCAAGCCGCCCGTTGCTGTTTTCATCTTCTTTCTCAAACGTAAACGTTGGACTGACGCATCCCCGCTCTGCGATCCCCACACACAGCGTGTTCACCACCGCCACGCGCGGTGCCGTGGAGAAGCTGCAGCAGCAGTACGGCCTGCCCATGACCGGCATTTGGGGCGGTCTTGAGAGGTCCGTGTTTGACACAAACGCGCGCGTGCAAACCGCCCCGCCCGCGTCCGCGCAGGCGCTGCTGCCTCCCGACTACAACCGAACCACCGCGAACGTTTACCAGAAAGCGGTCCCCGCCGTCGCGGCGCGGCAAATTTCGCCCCCCGCGAACCGCGTCTCCTCCACCTCCATGGGTTTCGCATCAGGTTTGGCCGGAGACGTCGCAGGCATCGCCATGTGCGCCAGCGCCGGGTTGCTCACCGCGGCGGTGCTGAGCAAGGCGAACGCGAAGCGAAGGCAACACCAGACGCGGCAACCGCCGCGGGGCGTGGGCGGCGAACGGCAACCCACGAACGCCCGCGGAGGCGCGGTTGGTTCCGCGATGAACAACATCGTCGCCGCCGTGCGCGGGCTTACGGGGTCATTGTCCAGCAACACACCCCAAAACGGCGGCGGCGGCTGGTACGACCAGCAAGGGTACTTCCACGAAACGCCGCCGAAGCGGGCGCCTGTTACGCACGCAACCGGCGGCGGTGACTGGTTCGCGGGAGGGCAACAACCCCTTGACGAGCGTGACCGCGTGGAGGACGACATCAAACTCTTCGGAGGGTACCCGGCGCCTCGGGATGGCGAGTTCAGTGCGCGCGGGCCGGTGCGTCCTGGGGATCGCCGGAAACAGGACACGGTGGCGGAACACGCAGTGCCACCGCACGCCCGGGGGTACCACCCCGCGTTCGCCAAAGGAGGCCCAGCGTACGACCCGGACCGAGTCGCG
>TARA_B110000090_G_scaffold175220_1_pt1 | contig 11277 bp, 12 predicted proteins | sample TARA_B110000090 | Tara Oceans TARA_B110000090 (sample SAMEA4397239) | marine metagenome | biome: Polar Biome; feature: [SRF] surface water layer (ENVO:00010504); material: water (ENVO:00002006), including particulate matter (ENVO:01000060) such as... | depth 5 m
TTCATGGCTGATTTTGTCATCCATTTTTCTCTTTCAAAATCTTTTTCCGTTTGAGTCAACAATGGGTTCAAGATGAGACGCCACCCATACGTGTATTGACACAGAGCGTCACCTTGACGAGCACAGTTGGAACTCCACTCATGGCCGTGTTGATTGCATTGTGCTGAATCTTTGAACCACAGGATCCACGACCACCGTTCACCCTGTTTTTGTTTTTTGGTTCGTTTTTCAACTTGAACACCATGCAACAAATCATATTGATGCAACACCACGTCACCCTTTCTCATTGCGATGACTTGTCTTCCTTGACCGTTCGCAGCAACATACAGACCACCCGTAAAATCACGCCCGTAATCACTGAGAGACACGACGGCGGTGACCAACGCCTGACCGTCTCGATGCATCATATGGGACTGCCTCTCTTCTTTCATGTATTTGCGCACCAGCGAGTAACAAGCTCGACATTTTCTATCGATGGAACCATCGCACACGTTGGGCCAATTGTGACGAACGTATTCGGTAATCCGTGCTTCAATTGGTGCCAGTATCACCGCCAATTTTTTCCGAGCCTGTTGCCGAGATTGATAACCCACATCTTCGGTCTCCATGCCATGCCCACCTTTGTGGATGTACAATTCTTGTGTTGGCATTGCATCGACCGAATCTAAACCGGTGTCGAACGGCACCTTTCTTAGGATGGTCAAAGCCTGTTGCACTTGGGAGGCGGGCATGATGGCAGGAATGACAGAAAATTTAGTAATACGATTGATGGGGGCAGGCCATGTCACATGGCCGTTCGCGACGGTGATGGACACTTTGGAGTGGGGCAGTTGTACAGTAGTATTTGTCCAGTTGTTGTAGACTTGAAGTTTGTTGATCTGACGGGGCAGGAGACGTTGCGCGGTGCAAGAGGAGACATCTCCCGCAGAGGAGACACGCAGAAGTAACAAAGTGAAGGAAAGGAAAAGTAGCAGATTGTTCATAGTTGGGGTTAGTTGTGCGCAGCCCGTAAATTCCTCAAATGTACGTTTTGACATCTTGTTGTAGTAATTGTCGACACAATAGAGTCTATTTCACATAATATGTATATATATTCTATTTTGGGGTGAACCTTCCAAATACCAGGAATAAGCCTTCAAATGGTGTCTCAGGAGTGTTACACATCCCACTTGTAAGAGGTCAGGCCCTCCCCCATTTGCCGCTGTTGCTTCTGTTTCGGAGGGTCCAACATTGTACGACAGAGACGACCAAAATCCATGGAACCGTACAGTATCCCTTTGTAGTCTTTTCTGACGACGATACACCACATTTGAAAAGCCTCCGCAAATGTACCAGACGGCACCAAGTGAACGAGACCACGGTGCATGACATCGTAACGGTGGCGCCGTTCCAACACTATTGGAACCACCGAGGTTGGGATATTTTTACGATGGCGCCACGATTTTTCGGAACTGCAAAAGAAAAAGTTCTTGAACGACACCGAAAATGTCGACATGAAATAGGCGTGCACCATTTGCAGATGCAACCCCTCCCTCACATAGGGATGGACATGGACTTCGTCTGGTTTGCCGTAGGCCACGATGTGATTCAGCTTGTCAAGGATGGCCAGAGGATGGTTCTCTGCCACGGACTGGTAGGCAGAGACCCGCGAACCGCGAGCATTGTAGGAGGCTCGTGGACCATCCGAGGGGCGGCAGAGATTTTCCCAAGTTAAATCAGCGACTCGATCTCGGAATTTACGGATTGACAAGTGGCGATTTTCGCGTTCCAGAAAATCTGTCCATTGGGTGGAGGGCATCTCGGGTGGAGCCGGCACTGTGTCCCACATGGTGTATTGGGCGAACGAACGGCGAAGAGAGACGAAACGAACATACAGTTGGTACAGCAGCGCAGGGTGAAGCTGGAACGCATCGTCTTCGACTTTGATCCGATGCTTTCGAATGTTAAACAGAGAGGCAGGAGCGGTGTGGGACACAAACCAGGCCGCACGGCACTCCAACGCGTCCAAGTAAAGCAGGACATGTTGGGTCAGAGTGTCAAAAGAATACCATTGGAGCTCCAAGGCGTCCAGGGCATTCAACAAGTCCGTTATTGTGTAGGTGGAAGTGTCGTAGGAAATGTGGGTGCGTAGCTTGTGTTTTTTCATCCACATCCGAGTTCCATCAGGAATGACGGTGCTGCCAGGTTTGGATGCCAGCAAACGACACAGGGAGATACAGACGTAGACAAACATGCCCTTGCACCAGCCCTTGAGTTGACCCGGAATTCTTTCAAACAAGGTCTCCCACTCTTCAAAAGCATACTTTTCCAATTTTGTCGCCAGGCGGAGGTAAGGAACGTCGTCGTTGTCGTCAACTACCATGGAACCATCGGCATGAGAGAGGAGAATGTCATAGGTGTCCAACAGGTAGAGGAAGAGGTCGGCCTGTTGGACAGGAGGCTCCAGAGAATAGTTGACCGCTTCCACCAACGTGTGGCAGCGAAACAGAGAGTTGTAGTTAGATTGATACATTTAATGGAAAAGTTTGTGTTTAAATACTCTGTTCGCATCGTCAATCCAGGCCTAGTTATATCTTTGTTGGTTGTACCATGTATTGCTTGTAAACACCTCGCAATTCCATCAATAGCCTATAAAAATATTCAGTGTCACTTTCTTTGCGCATTAACTCGACAAGTTCTTGGACAACCTGTTCCGATTCAACCCATTCTTCCATGCTGTACAGTTCTATTTCGTATTTTCTCACAAGACGTGTTTGGATGTCTTGGACCATTGCCACATCTTGTTTGTCAGAAACCAATGCTTCTTTCTTTCTTTGCAATCTGTCAACCGCGTTTGTATATTCGGTCGCGTCTTTTTTCCAATCGTGTGGAAATTTTGTCTTAAAATAGATTTCAATTCGTTCCGGGATGTCCGCCAAGCGCCTTTCGTCCTCTTCTTTTATTTTACGACGATTACCGATTTTATATTTATGATTTCGCTTGTGTTCGAAGTTTCGTTTGGCTTCGGTCAACTTTTTTTTTCCACCATTTTCATGATACGAAGACCAACCTCTGTCCGGTTCGAATTTGATTGGTTCTTCTTTTTTTTGTGTGTTGCCCATATGGCGAATTTATTGGGACAATTTATACTTTATTTTCACCAACGAATGGAGCTGTTTAGGAAGACAACACGTTGTGACGAACCTGAGGTGTGCTGTATCTCTGAATGACCAGTTGCGCTATTCGTTCGCCTCTCTTGACCCGATACGATTGGTTCGAATGGTTGAACAGTTTCACATTGATAATGGAATGGCACTCCGAATCCAAGATGAGGGAAAAAGGCACGAGACCGTGCTGCATTGCCAAATGAGTCAGGCCCTCGATACGCCCAAAATGCCCAAAGGGAATTTGCACCGAGAGACCAGAACTGACAATCGTCGAACTTCTGGAAGACACTATACGGTCGACAGTCGCAACCAAGTCAAGACCAGGAGCGTGCATACTGGCCCGTGGCATTATTTTCCCACTGTACACCAATAATTTCGGTGCAGACCAGTCACTGTACGGTTGAAAATGACCCAAGCTGTGGTTGATGACAGGCACATGTGGGGGTGGGGCGATGGGAGAGAGTGTTTTTGTAGTTTCATACTTTGATGGTTGCCAGACAGGATCCATTTCTACTGCTTTCATATAGATTAGTACCATTTCACAGTGTTTAAACATTGTATATTGCATTTATGTTCCTCTTAAGTGAGTTGGGCTAACCGCAACTTGCTGTCTACTTGACTATTTTTTTAAAGTCAGTGTCCTTCTTCGCAGGGGGGCCGCCAATCTTAAGCATTTTGCCCGGACAATTTTGTGTGGAAAGTCAAAACTGATGTCGCTGCAAAAATTTCGACATTGGTGCAGGATGTGTTTGATTTCTTGAATGCAAATAGAGTCCAAAATGTGCAAGTCAACGCCGTAGTATTCGGGGTTGGAGGTGTTGACTTGCACTGTGAATTGACACTCCACATTTTCCATACCACTTAGCAGTTTCAACAACTGGGTGAGACATTTGGTGTCGCGATTGTCCACATTACTCATGTCACACACCAAACGACAGGCACTCGACTCCACCAACCTTCTTTTCTTCTTTCTTTTCCTGACAGTAGCGTTTCCTCTCCAGACATCAATGCGTAGACTGGACTCCAACATGTTCACTTTCATTTCGCGGATGAGGCCATTTGTGTTGTAAATTGTTTCAAAATCACCCATGTGGATCAGTGGCAACCCACGAATCATAATGACGTATCGAGTTGGGTATTTGGTATTCGTCGACAATGTCAAATCAGTGGACACCGCCCCATGAATGCTCGAAATGTAGTGCAGGGTCTTTTCCACAAAAGCACTCTCCTCTGGTTTCAGAGCCACTGGTCGGGACACACTCACCAACCGATCAGAAGAGGATATCTGTCGGGAACCAGTGCGTGCAGTTGGTACCAAGACCACGCGGCCACTGCCAGACTCGTGCTGCGTAGAAGCCATTGTTTTGTGCTGGAGGAGGAGGTTGTCCTTTTATACTCGATATTCAAATCGATACTGCCGGCGGAGGTATTGACTCGAACACAGATGCCGGTGGCTCCATTTTTGACGGCTATTTCGCGCCACTCAGTCACATCCGTGTCTTCAAATGTGTCAACAAACTTCATTCTCAATTTGGTCCCGACAGTATAATTGAGTTCCCCCAACTGCTGAATGTCCAAGTCAACATTGTCCTCAGCAAAGTCAGAGGCATAGAGCTCCTCTACTATCTTGTGAAGGCTTTGGTCAATAAACTGTGTCATGCTTTGGTGGGAGAGGAGAAGTTTATATACTAAATGTAGAACCTTTTACTAAAGGTGAGAGACAGGCCACTCCTCGCCGGTCACAATCAAAACTGTATGTTGACATCTCTGTTCATTACTTTGATTGGAATTGCGGTTGGAATTGAGGTTGTCACCCGTGGTTGATACCATCTTTCTGATCGTGGTGCAGAGTCATCATTTTGATCCTTCTGGCCAGAACTGTGGCCAGAACCATAGTTTTCTCCAGAGTGGCCACAACCACATGACACACAATCACTACACCCATTTGTTTTAACACAGCATCCGTCACACATTTGCAAACAGCATCCGTCACACATTTGAAACAAGCAATAAATCAATGCCTCAAAAATTTCACACATTTTATAACAGACGCAAGCACCTATATAATGCCAAAATTTGTTTTCAATTTCGAAGAGTACAGCACACTTATTCAGCCCAACAACTGAGAAGAAGCACAGAAAATTTGGTTTGCATAAATTAGGGAAAATGGGTTATATAAACCCCATTGGTTGTGGTACAGAAAAATGTTTGTGATACTATTATTGTTATGTTTGTTACACAGTGCGTTGGGTCAGACTTTGCGTCATTCGCCTTCCAGTCGACATCGACGTTTACAATACAGTCCACATCGACGGTTACAAGCAGGTAGTGTGCACAGTGGTTCGCAGGCACATCTACTTGTAGATGTACAGGATCTACAAGTAGATGAACATTTAATCGCAGCGGTGTATATCGAAGACATTGGTAATGACAAAACAGGACGAATTAAAATTGCAAACTTCAGATTCGATAACAAAGATGGTGGGTTGCTGGAGGTCAATAAGGAGTTGCAGGACAGAGCAGGCACAGATGTTAATACAATTCCCTTTTCAGTAGGTGGAAATGATAATGCCCTTGAATTTCAAGTAATCAAGTGCACTGGTGAGATTCTCACGGATAGCTCAGACAACCCGCACAGTCTAGACATTCAATGTGAATTCGATTTCAAAGACAGCGACAATTTTGCAGACGAAACCAGAAATCACGTCAAATGCACAGGCGTCTGTGCAACATTCAAAGACTACAACATCGTAGTGGTTCCCACGGAAATTTCCGGTGTGACGGTGGATTTGTCAGCGACTATTTTACCATTTGTAGGAACTTGCACGGCTGGAACGTATCACGAGTCGGATCATTTATGCGTACTAAATTCTTGCCACCGCTGCTCGTCTGGCTACTATTGTTTTGATGCAGGTGTTGCACATACTCCGACGATCGGGAATGCGGGAACACTATTAAATGAGCAATGTGATGCATGCAAAGTCGGTACGTTTGCCAATGAAACCGGTAGTATTGCCTGCACGGAGTGTGCTAAAGGAACTTATGAACCTGGAACAGCTAGTATTGCCTGCACGGACTGTGCTAAAGGAACTTATGAAAATGGAACAGCTAGTATTGCCTGCACGGACTGTGCTGCAGGATATTATGAACCTGGAACAGCTAGTACAGAATGCAAGGAGTGTGCTGCAGGAACTTATGAACCTGAAACTGGAAGCTTCCATAGTTATGCCTGCAAGTCCTGCTTTTCAGGAACTTATCAAGATGAAACGCGTGCTACAGCATGTAAACCATGTGGTCAAGATGGTTATATGACGATGATCCCATATTACTCCAACTACCACAATGCCTGGGAGGATATGTTTGTCAACAAAGGTGCCACATTATGTCAACCATGCCCCGCAGGGACACAAACAGGACCCGAACGATTGTTCGGGTGCTCTATGGTCACATGTTCTGACGAGCCACACAAATGCAGAGACCCCACTACAGGGACGTGTGGTGGGGAAATTGGAGCTGTCAATTGTCAGGGACAATGCTACAATAGACACCACCATTCCTTTAGCAAAGAGGAGTGTCCAACTATGTATTCGTCCTTTAAACTCCACACTTCGGATAACGACGGTGTTTGCGAAAAAGTTGATGCTGATGCTGAGGAAACCTGTGTCGAATGGAGAGGAACACTTCAAAATGGATTTACACTTGACCAAGTACAATCATTACCATCTCAAGACGATGAATTCTGCAATAGTACCAAAGCTATCTACAAAGACAACATGGTCAAGTCTGCGGCATGCGATACACAATTCTCAGTCATTGTGCCCATGTACATTTATCCTAATACTTGCCAGAACAGGTGGAATCTAACGCAAGCACAAATTTCGGCATGCCCTCTCCAGGAGGATTACAAAGCATGGAATCGGTTGGTTGAAACTGTACGCGATACCCCTCAAATACAGTTTCATATTGTCATCAACCCAGACAGCGGAGCCGGTAGCTCTGCTTCACCAAATGCTGATTGGCTTTACTATTTGGGATCGCCCGACACCACAAAGACACAACACCTCTATCCACTCAGAACACTTCCCAATGTTCACCTCTATGGTTATGTCCCGACCGGATTTGGGAATTCCTCCTCTATTGATAAGGCTGAAACATATTCCAGCGACTATAAAAGTCACTGGAACATCTCCAACTTCTTTTTTGATGAAGTGAATGGTGCCTTTAAAGGGGCCAACGATGACAAGTACACTAGTACACAAAGGGATTACACGACATTGTTGTCTGACTCTGACTCAATCTGCAACTTTGGTTCGCCAAGAAATAAAATCGGTGTGGAATACGGCCATGAATGGCTACACATGTGCAAATATTCAGTTCTCTACGAAAACAGTGTACCTGACAACATGCTGGCGACATTCCAATACTATTATGCACCCACATATGCCCAGCAAAGCATGTCACCAACATCAATAGCTGCTATCATGCATACATACGAAGCTCCGGGGGACGAGCCATTTAAAGACCAACTGCAAGCTCTGTACGCTAACCATTTTGGTATGGTCTATTTTACACCAACCACCAACGGTTATTCACAATTTTACGATGATGATCTCTGGGAGAAGTTCCTTCACGAAATTAAAACATTTTTGCCCGTGTCTGCCAAAGTAGCCCAAGTTCCGTGGGTACCGCAAATAATGAGGACGCCGGTCAATAGTCCTACAGACTCGACACTTATGATTGACACTGGCAACTATGGCTATAACGGGAAAATACCCGCTGCTTTTTCCCACCCACTACCCACCATACCCACCCCAGCTGCCGCCCCAGCTCTTTCATCCGTGTCAAATCTGATTGTGGTCAATACCCCGAGTGGTGCCCCGAGTGTGTTCGACCCGAGTGTGTCCGCCACCTAAAATATCATACATGTACAATTTATAAAAAAAATATTTCATCTACAGTTTAAAAAGAGGACTATAAAAAGGTTACACTTCAATGAAACATGTTAAGAATACTGGTTTTACTGGTGTCGACGAGATTGATGGTCGCGTGTCCAACAAAGGAGAAGGCTATCGAATGTTTCTACGGCATTGCTGATCAAAACAACGATGGGCGTGTGACCCGAACCGAACTGAAAGGGGTGATCGATGGATACTTGCCATGGTGGCAACGCACCCCCTTCTACTTGTTTGGTGGCATTGATCGAATCATGCACGACTGCGACGCCAACAAAGACAGTGTCCTGACCCCTGCAGAGGCCATGGTGTTGAACAAGACCTGCTTGGAGACATGCTTTAAAAGGTCGGCCGTCGCTCACATCTTCAACTGCCCAGACTAGATTCGATTTCGAAGGACAGCTGTTTGGTTACGAATACTCTTCAAAACAGGATCTGAGTTCTAATTTTATTCGTTCTTGTTTCACACCGGTTGCGATTATGGACTTGGTAAGGGTGGGACAGTGGGTTCCCAAGGCTCCACCACCCGCAAAAAACGAGCCCATTGAGCGCGTGCCACCCGAACGGCTTTGCACCGCTCTTGGAGTCCCCGTGTCCCATCGGACGCCACTGTGGTCGATTGGAATGCGTTCCAAAAGGCATCTCGGGCAGGGGAACGCCATACCCACCAATCTGTGTAGTGCCACTGGAGGCCGTGATGGTTGATGAAATAGAAAGCTTCTTCGCGCTTGGACTGTGTTATTTGAATTCCTTTGACCCTCAGGAAAGACTCGTACGACATGAACACTGAGGCAAAGCCCTGCTGTATTTATATCCCACTTGGCACTATCATCAGCAACCACGTGACAATGTTGTTACAGATGTTGGACTATTCCGGAGAATGTCGTGTCGCTCTCGACTACAGCACCGCGCTCGACGATGGTCCATGTCTGGGTTTGGCAGGAAAACATCAACTGTGCCGTCTGTCTTTGCGCGATCACGTAGCCGGTCTCTATGGGCAAACGAAACACGTGATGAGGCGCGAAAAAATGCCAGTCGAAATGGTGACGCTCTTTAAAGGGTTTCCAGTTGCAGTACAGTTTCAATTCCAACGGTATGTCGGGGTCGTTCTCCAACAGGACCATTGACTCTGTCCACCAAGACGATGGTTCGCAAATTTCATCGGGTGACGCGGTCAGCATTGAATCAAAATGTGCCAAAATGTGTTGCGCTTCTGATTGCATTGTTGCTTTGGATTGCATTTATGACTCTGTCAAAGAAAAAAAAAACACACATATTCGTAATGAATGTTGTTTATCAGCTGTGGTGCAGTGGCAGAGCGTGGCTTTGCTGACACACTCACGAGGAACAACTATAAAAAGCAAAGACTCTGAGAGAAAAATGGCGGCTTTTGTACCAGGACTACCAATAATTACAGCAAGTCAACCTGCAACAGCAGCCGACAATGTACCAATTGCAACGTGCAGACCCGTCTCCGAAGCTGAATCACTCGTAAACGATGCTAATATAAAACTAACGGAAGAAATGCAGACTAAGAAGGAAGAAATGCAGAAGCAGACGGAAGAACTAGTTCAACTTCGAAAAAAATTATCTGCCACAAACAAATTATTACATCGGCGCGGCATTCTAATTAAAAATGCAAATGCATCATTGGCCAAATCTATACAAGATATCAAACGCCTCCGGTTCGAGAACAATCAATTACAACTGGATGCGGACGATTGCAAAGATACCAATGCTGCAGGCACCAACCTTTTGCATATTGCAACCAAAACATTATTGAAAAGAAGAAAAAAAGAAATAGAAGAACAAAAAATATTAATTCATCATTTACGGCTTCGGTTACATGAACATAGTGCACGTTTTAAAGAACACCAAGCGGAGCGGAAAGAACACCAAGACAAGATGGCACTTATTTCAACACACGTCCAACAAATTGAAACAATATTGAGAAAGAACAAGGGAGCTAGTTTTGTTACATATGAAACCAAGAGACATCATTAACACATTACATTTGTTGTCCGTGTAGTACAACTTAGAATATAATGTTCTAAAGAAAGAGATATTACATAGTAATATTTACAGGTACCTGCCGCCTACAATGTGACGCCTCTAGTGTTGGCATCGTTCTCAGTGTTCAAAGACCTGGAACCGTACGACAGGCCTATTTTGACAGGTCCATCGGGCATCAGGGTCAGGACAGTCCGGACACTCGACATCAGTTTCATGTACTCGGCATTGTCGTGCTGGACAACTCTCAATCGCTGCCGCAGGGTGTCGTGAATGTCTTGAGCCGCTTTGATGTTTGTTTCTACCCGGAGTGCTTCAGTATTCTTTTTGGGCCGCTTGCTCCTGCTGTTGTGGGGCAGGAATCTTTCTTGGCGTTTACTTTTGACGTAAAACTTTTCTGAACGCCCTGCTTCACCAACCAAAAAACGCCCGTTTTGGAACGGCACCAATACGAAAGCGAACTGCGAGGGGATCCCGTTAGTGTGTGACTGGTAATTGACACCCAATTCAAAAGCGGTATCGTGCCCTGACTTTTTGTTCATGCATTTTTTTTTAAACTCGATGGTGTTGCTACCACATTCTTGGGGAGAGACAACCAGACCATCACTGCGGCGAATCGGGCTCATTTGCTTGGTTTTGATGTCCGGAACACGCACCGCAACTCCTTCACTGTTTTCATAATACAACACTAGTCGGACCAACACGCTGTCGTAGGAGGCCATTTTGGAATTAAAACGGATTCCAGGGTACTGTTTGCGCACTGGCTCGTCTCGAAACAAAGTGTTGCCATTCCCGTCTTTGACAAAATTGACCAATGTTATGCACATGGGCATGTTTTTCAAGTCCGCAAAGTTAAACGAGGGACATTGAGCGGCATGCGGGGTCTTGGGCACCGAGACAATGTCGTCAGTGTCTACCCATTCGTCTTCCGGGTCGTATGGGGGCATCATTTCGGTCATGTTGGCACGAGTTGAATGAACTGGGGTGGGGTGGGGCACCAGGAGCATCGACATATTAAATATGAATAAATATATTTTCTTCAAAATAGAATTCTCATATTCGTAACTTATGTTGTTTTACCACTGTCCTCTAACTGTTCGCCCCCTCTCTGACCTAGTCTATTTAGAGAGGTGAGAACCCAGTAGGCAAATTACAGATAGGAGCCAGTA
>TARA_B110000090_G_scaffold75000_1_pt1 | contig 11261 bp, 11 predicted proteins | sample TARA_B110000090 | Tara Oceans TARA_B110000090 (sample SAMEA4397239) | marine metagenome | biome: Polar Biome; feature: [SRF] surface water layer (ENVO:00010504); material: water (ENVO:00002006), including particulate matter (ENVO:01000060) such as... | depth 5 m
TTGCGCTATTGGGTTAAGCAATTTACAATAAAATGATTAAAGAAAATTTACAAAAAATAAAAGAGTCCATTTCTAAAGAAGTTTCCCTAGTGGCAGTTTCAAAGACAAAACCCATTGCTGACTTACAGGAAGCTTATGATGCTGGGCAACGAATTTTTGGCGAGAATAAGATTCAAGAAATGGCAGAAAAGTTTGATGCCCTACCCAAAGACATTCAATGGCATATGATTGGTCATTTACAACGTAATAAAGTGAAATATATGGCGCACTTTGTCGATTTAATTCATGGGGTAGATTCTTTTAAAACCTTAAAAGAAATTAACAAACAAGCTAAAAAGCACAATCGTGTAATCAACTGTTTATTACAGGCCAAAATAGCCAAAGAGGATTCTAAATTTGGGTTGTCTTTTGATGCCATTGAAGAAATTATTACTTCAGAAGAGTTGGCAACACTTCAGAATATTTCAATTGTTGGCTTTATGGGAATGGCGACATTTACAGACAATCAGCAACAACTAGAGGAAGAATTTGATTCTCTAAAACAATTCTTCGACATCCAAACTACAAAAACAGTTCGTGCTAATTGCACATTGAATTTACTCTCTATGGGAATGAGTGGAGACTACCCTTTAGCAATTAAAAACGGAAGCAATATGATACGCGTAGGAAGTGCCATATTTGGTAGTCGCAATTACATTGCTTAATTTTATCATTAAAGAAAAAGAAATTTGTACGCAATTTTAGATATTGAAACTACAGGAGGTAAATTTAACGAAGAAGGCATAACAGAAATCGCCATCTATAAATTTGACGGTCAAAATACAGTAGACCAATTTATTAGTTTGGTAAATCCTGAAAAAGAAATCCAAGAGTTTGTTGTAAAACTAACAGGTATCAACAGTAAAATGTTGCGAAATGCACCTAAATTTTATGAAGTCGCAAAACGGATTGTAGAAATTACTAAGGACTGTATTTTGGTTGCACATAATACCTCTTTTGATTATCGGATTTTACGTACTGAATTTTCCAGATTAGGCTTTGAGTTTGACAGAAACACGTTGTGTACTGTAGAATTGAGTAAAAAACTTATTTTAGATGAACCTTCATACAGTTTAGGGAAGTTGGTGAAATCACTAGGAATCCCTATTACAGATAGACATAGAGCAAATGGAGACGCGTTGGCTACGGTACAATTATTTAAATTATTGCTACAGAAAGACGTACAAAAAAACATTCTTCAAGAAACCATCAAATATTTTGACAATAGAACAGAAAAACAAAAATTTCAATTCATTTTAGAGAGTCTACCCACTGCACAAGGACTTTTTTATGTGCATAATATTGGGGGAACCATCATTTATATTGGGAAAGGAAAAAATATAAAAGCAGCCGTAAATCAGTTGTTTGCAAAAGATACCAAAAGAGCCCTGAAAATTCAAGAAAGAACTGCCTCTATTACCTTTGAAAAAACAGGAAATGACTTATTTACAAAGTTAAAATATCAAATAGAGTTAGCTGCATTAACACCAAAATTCAACTTTAAGAAAAACACAAAAATCATTAACGACCATTTTAATAATAACGATTTTTTAATTATTGAAAAAGGGAGAGAATTGGGAGAAAACGCCATTATTTTAGTGGAAGGAAATACCGTTTTTGGCTACGGATATACCAACTTAGCCTACCAAGAAAATAAAATTGATATCTTAAAAAAGGTGCTAACACCTTTTGAAAATAAAGAAATTTCTAAAACCATTATAAAAAACTACCTCAAGAAAAACAATGTTCAAAAAATAATACGCTTATAATGAAAAAGATTGCTTTGCTGTTGTTTATGGTTACACTGACAATAAACGCAAAAAAAATTGAAACTAATTCACACGTCGATCCACAAGAAAAACGTTCCACGAAAATGGGACAAACCACGCTTAAAGAGGTACAAATGGTTCGATATGACAAAGACACCCTAGCAGGAGCTGTGGTTTTGTATGAGCACGCCAACTACTATACAAGTGCCGCACACGAATATCAATCGAAAACAGATTATTATTATCGCATTAAAATTTTTGATACGTCAGAATTTGATTTGGCTACAATTGCACTGTACCTATACAAAAAAAAGAAGTTACTCTCTTTAAAGGCAATTACTTACAATTTAAACAAGGATGGTTTAATGGAAAAAAACTCCTTGAAAAAATCAGAAGTATTCGAAACTGAAGAATCCGAAGATTATAGATCTATTAAATTCACATTGCCAAATATTAAACAAGGAAGTGTCATAGAGTATTCCTACAGTATGATCTCTCCTTATTTAAGTATCCCTGATTGGAAGTTTCAATCTGATATTCCAAAAATGAGAAGTGAATTTGATGCGTCCATATTGGGCAATTATGAATACCACATTCGAACCATTGGCATAAAAAAGTTAGACAAAGAAGAAAGCTCCGTTAAGAAGAATTGCATTTATGTAGAAGGAATTGGACAGGGTGACTGTGTCATCTATTCTACTGGCTTATACAATGTACCTGCTTTTAAAGAAGAGCAATACATGTTGAGTAAAAAAAACTATCTAGCACGCCTTGTTTTCGACTTAAAAACATCTACTACGTTTAGAGGTCAAAAAACAGATCATTCTAAAACATGGGAAAATGCAGATAAAGGATTGAAAAAGTATTTTTTTAATAAACAAACTTCCAAAAAAGGGTATTTTAAAAAAAGACTCCCAAAAGCCATTTTAAACACACAAAATAAATTAGAAAGAACTAAAAAAGTCTTTCACTTCATTCGAAATCATTTTACTTGGAATGAAAAAAATTGGACCAACGAAGAAGTAAAAGTGAAAAATGCTTTTAGTGAAAAATCTGGCGATGTAGGGAGCATTAATTTGTCTTTGTACAATAGTTTATTAGCTGCTAATATTGAAGCGAAACTAGTGGTTTTGTCGACAAGAGATAATGGATTGCCTACGAAATTATATCCAATCATTTTCGATTTTAATTATGTCATTGTAAAAGTTGTTTTAGATGGAAATGACTATTTTTTAGATGCTACAGATAAATATTTAGATTTTGGCGAAATCCCTTACAGATGCCTCAATGGTGACGGCCGTGTTTTGGACTTTAAAAAAGGGAGTTATTGGCAAAAGATCCTGCCTCGATTAAATTCTTCAAAAAGCATTTCTTCAAAATTAGTTTTAGAAGAAGATGGTAATTTAACAGGAGATATGATCATTTCTAGAGTCGGTTATTTTGCAGCACAGCAAAGAGAAAAAATATCGATGACTTCAGAGGAAACGTATTTAGAAGACTTAGAAACAGAATATTCAAATCTAGAAATTGTAGCATATGCGCACGAAAACTTAGACGTTTTGTCTAAACCTCTCGTTGAAAAACTAAAAATTAATTTAGAAACGGAATTAGATCTAGATGCAAACTTAAGAATCAATCCCTTTTTCTTTGATAAAATTGGTGTAAACCCTTTTAAATTAAAAGAGCGTAACTATCTTGTTGATTTTGGATATCCAAGAAAACTTAATTATGCCATTAAATTAACCATTCCAGAAGGATATACCGTAGAAAATCTTCCTAAAAAAATGCACTTAGGATTGCCAAACAAAGGCGGGAGAGTACTACTATCTTCCAAAGTGAACGGAAACACAATTGCGATTTATTTAAGAATCAACATTCGAAAAAAAATATATACAGAACAGGATTATTTTTATCTAAAAGAATTTTTTAATCGAATTATTCAAGCAGAAAAGTCCTATATTTCATTGATAAAAAAATAACATAACTTCGTTACCCTAAAACTCAAAATAGACCCCTTGAATTCTGAACTAAAAAAAATCACTTGGAAACAGCGTCTTCATGAAATTATTTATGAAGCGGATACCAAAGAAGGGAAACTCTTTGATGTCATTCTTTTAATTGCCATTATTGCAAGTATTGTCTTAGTAATGTTAGAAAGTGTTGAAAGTTTTGACACGAAATACCATACCTACCTAGACATCTCTGAATGGGTCATTACAATTTTGTTTTCTATAGAATACATCTTACGACTGATTTCAATAAAAAAACCTTTTAAATATATTTTTAGCTTCTATGGCATCATCGATTTGCTCTCGACCATTCCGAAATACCTCTCTTTTATATTTGTTGGGTCGCATCATCTAGCAGCATTAAGAGCATTGCGCCTATTAAGGGTTTTTAGAATCTTAAAACTCACAAGGTATGTAGGAGCTTCCAATACGTTATTAGTTGCCCTAAAAGCCAGCAGAGCGAAAATTGCTGTTTTTTTATTTTTCGTAGTCATCGTTTGTATTATTTTAGGAACGATTATGTACATGATAGAAGGGGAAGAAAATGGATTTACCAGCATTCCTAGAAGTGTCTATTGGGCGATTGTAACACTTACAACCGTAGGATTTGGTGACATTGCTCCTCAAACTCCCTTTGGTCAATTAATAGCAAGTGTGATTATGATTTTGGGGTATGGTATTATTGCCATTCCTACTGGAATTGTAAGTGCAGAAATTTCTAAAAAAACGAACAATACGGACAGCAACACACAATCCTGTCCAAATTGTTTAAAAGAAGCACATAAAGATGATGCAGAATTCTGCTATCACTGCGGAAGTATTTTAAACGAATGAAAGACACACACAATTTTCTAATAACCATTGTTGGTCCAACTGCAATTGGTAAAACAGCGCTTAGCATTCTACTTGCAAATCATTTTAAAAGCGATGTTATCTCATGTGATTCTCGTCAGTTTTTTAAAGAAATGAGCATTGGTACTGCCGTTCCAGAAAAAGCTGAACTGACTGCTGCCAACCATCATTTCATTCAGAATAAAAGTATTTTTGAAGACTATAACGTGGGACAGTTTGAAAGAGATACCCTCAAAAAACTAGCGGAATTATTTAAAGAAAATCCCGTTCAAATTCTGGTTGGCGGTAGTGGCTTGTATGTCGATTCGGTGTTAATCGGTTTGGATGAATTTCCAAAAGTAGCTCCATCCATTAGAGAGGCATTGAATTTAGAATTGACAACAAACGGGTTGGAATCGTTACAAAACCAGTTAAAAAAATTGGACTTAGAAACCTATCAAAAAATTGCCATAGACAACCCCCAACGTGTCATTAGAGCCCTAGAGATTTGTATTGGTAGTGGACTTCCCTACTCTACCTTTAAGAACAAACCCAAAGCGCCAAGAAATTTTACTTCAATAAAAATTGGATTGGAGGCAGAAAGATCGCTTATATACGATCGCATAAACTTGCGAGTTAACCATATGATGGAAAACGGTTTGTTAGAGGAAGCAAAGACACTGCATTCTCACAAACATCTTAATGCACTACAAACGGTAGGATATCGAGAATTATTTTCCTTTTTTGATGGGGAATTTACCAAAGAATTTGCCATTTCAGAAATTAAAAAAAATACACGTCGTTTTGCAAAAAGACAATTAACCTGGTTCAAAAGAGACAAAGAAACCTTATGGTTTGACTCTCAAACTGGTATTGACAAAATTATCTCTGTAATTTCAGAAAAAATGAACACTTTTAACGAAAAGTAATTTTTTCTAAGTCAATCCCTTTTATATCTTTGCCCAACAAAATAAAAAAAATGAAATCAAAAATTAGTATCTTATTTGCGCTCTTAATTAGCAGTATAGCCCTAGCACAATCTAAAGTTGGTACCGTAAACAGTGATTATTTACTAAGTGTAATGCCCGAAGGCAAAATAGTAGTCAAACTAACCAAAGGGTATGCAGAAAGATTAGATTCCGTTTTTGCGTTAAAAGTAGCAGCCTATCAAAACAGTTTGACCGAATTTAGAGATCTTGCCGATAGCATCTCTCAAGATGCTAAAACTGTAAAATTGATTGAAATTCAGAAATTTGAAGCTGAGGTGAATAAAGCAAAGGAAGCAGGAACACAATTAATGCGACAAAAAGAAAATGAGCTGATGAGACCGTTGTATAAAAAATTGGGTGAAGCCATTAGAGCAGTAGCCAAGGAAAACAATTATACGCAGGTATTAACACTTCAAGGAAATGAGTTTGCTTATATTGATAGTAACTTTGACATTACAGAATTGGTGATGGTGAAGTTGAATATTGAAATACCAAAAGCAACAACGGAAGAAGAATAAAACCTGTTGTTCATTTTGGTTTAAAAACGAAGCAGAATGTCAGTTCGAGTGATTTCGCTTTTTTGCGGTATTGTATCGAGAACTCGTTTAGGAACGAAAATTCTTAGTCTTTATACGAATTTCTCTCATTTCAATCGAATAATTCACTCGAATTGACAGAGTTTCATCAAAATACCCAACGGCTTAAATAACAAACCATAATATAAAAAGAGAAGCTAACGCTTCTCTTTTTATATTATGGTTTAAATGAGTCCTTTGGATTTAAACTCTAAATACTTATTAATTACATTCACAGACAACTGACTTGGTTTTGTTAAGATAGCATGCACACCCGATTTCTCTAATTCTTTTACGATCAAGCGTTTTTCATACGAGAACTTCTCTGCAATTGTTTTGTGATAGATCGATTGAACATCTTCTGCATTTTCTTTGATCATTTCATCCAACGCTGTATTCTCAAAAAATACAGTTACGAGTAGATGTTTTTTTGAAATCGCCTTTAAATAGGGCAATTGTCTTTTTAAGGCAGAAATATGTTCGAAGTTGGTATATAAAATAAGCAAACTTCGCTGGTTTATCTTTCTCTTAATGGTCCCGTATAAGTACCCAAAATTAGAGTCATTAAACTCAGTATTTACACTGTATAAGACTTCATTTAAAATGGAAAGGTTTGTTTTTTTATTGCTGGCTGCAACCACGTTCTCTACTTTTTTAGAAAAGGTCATCATGCCCACTTTATCGTTTTTTAGCAAAGCAATATTGGAAAATGCCAAGGTTGCATTAATCGCGTAATCTAACAATTTCAATTCCTCAAAAGGCATTTTCATGGCCCTACCCGTATCTATAATAGAATAAATGGGTTGCGATTTTTCATCTTGGTATTGATTGATCATTAAAGCGCCTTTCTTCGCAGTAGCTTTCCAATTAATGGTTCGAACATCATCTCCAGCAACATAGTTTTTAATTTTTTCAAATTCCATGGTGTGCCCTATTCTCCGTATTTTTTTCAACCCAAATTCAGTCAATCGATTGCTCATGGCTAAGAACTCGTATTTTTTCATTTGAATGTAAGAAGGATACACGGCTACTTTTTTCTCATTATCAAATTGATACTTTTTCGCAAATATTTTTAACTGAGAAGAAGCATACACGTTGATATTTCCGAAAAAATATTCGCCTCTTTCAAAAGGAGTTATGGTGTAATGGAACGTTTCACTTTCAGAAGCTCTAAGTTCCGTAGTATATTCAAAGTCTCTTTTCTGAAATTGTATTGGCAATTCATCAACAACACTTAAAAAAACGGGAATCGAATAGTTGTTTTCTAAAAAAACAGTGACTTGGTTTTCATCGGAATTAGAGAATTTATCGGGTAAGACTCGGTTGGATTGGATTCCTTTTTTTGCTTTGTAAAGCAAGAACAGGTCAAACACCCCCAAAATGACTAAAATTAATACCGTTACCCATGCAAGATTGTAAAAAAACTCAAACCAATACGAAATTAAAAATAGCGCAGAAACTCCGCTTATATAAGCGAAAAAACGACTGTGAATATAGAGTGATTTATAAAACTTCAAATTATCTTGGTACTTCTACGGATTGAATAATCATATCGATGACCTTGTCTGTTGTAATGCCTTCCATTTCTCTTTCTGGTGTCAACATCACACGATGTCTTAAGACAGGAAACAAACTTTTCTTTACATCTTCTGGCGTTACAAAATCGCGTCCATTGATTGCCGCAAAAGCCTTCGAAGCCATTAAAACAGCAATACTTGCCCTTGGAGAACCTCCTAAAAATAAATGAGGATGGTTTCTTGTATTCGAAATGATTGCTGCGATGTATTGTATTATTTTTTCTTCGACTAAAATATCAAAGATTTGATCTCTAAATTGTGCTAATTCTGATTCTGTTAACACCGGTTTTACCAGCGTTTGGTGCATGGCACCTCTACGTTTGTTGTGCGCTGTTATAATTTGTGTTTCTTCTTCTAAATTTGGATACCCCACATTAATTTTAAACAAAAAACGATCTAGTTGCGCTTCTGGCAATGCATAGGTTCCTTCCTGTTCAATGGGGTTTTGGGTTGCCAATACCATAAAAGGCGGCTTCATTTTATACTGAGTGCCGTCGATGGTAATTTGCTTTTCTTCCATAACTTCAAACAAGGCGGCTTGTGTTTTTGCAGGTGCTCTATTGATTTCGTCAATAAGTACTAAATTGGAAAATATGGGTCCCTTTTTAAATTCAAAATCAGAGGTTTTCATGTTTAGAATGGAGGTTCCTAGTACATCTGAAGGCATTAAATCGGGTGTAAACTGGATGCGACTAAAGTCGGTTGCAATTGTTTTGGCCAATAATTTTGCGGTCACTGTTTTTGCAACACCAGGTACTCCTTCTATTAAAACATGTCCGTCTGCCAATAATGAAACCAACAACAATTCGATAAAATCATCTTGCCCAACAATGACATTTTTCAACTGTTCTTTGATGGCTAAAACAGCTGTTTTTAATTTTGATAAATCGATTCTATTTGAAAAAATATTTTCTTCTTGTGCTTGATTTTCTGTGTTTTCCATACTGCTTTTTTTTAAGATCTTGATTGTATCTCCATAAAAGACTCAATCTTGTTATTTAAAGTTACTAACTGTTCTTTTGTAATGTTTTTTAATGCGCCAATGGTATCTATTGTTTCGAACAAAGAATAAATAGCTTCTTTTTTGTTGCCACTTCTTGCTGTTAAATGATTGTAAAAGGACTCATTAATAACGCTTGTAGGCAGGTGCAGCTTTGTTCTAATATGTTCTAAGAAATACGTTATTTTATGCGTGGCAATATTTTTATGTTCAGATTTCTCATAATACATATTCGCAATCGTTCTGGTAAATGCAAGGGTTTGATTTTTTAGCGGAACCACAATAGGAATCAATCTTTGGACTCTTTTTGATTTGAAAACGACAAAGAAAACCACCCCAATAAGTGCCATATAATACGCCCATTTTAAATTTTTTGATCCTAAAACATACTGCATCGGTGAGGTCATTTTACTTTTTCCTGTCTTATAATAGGCATCCCAAAGAAGGGGTTGATCGGCTGCGATATAAGAGAGAACATTTTCTATGTAGGTATCATTTTTATCTTTTAAGAGGTTGTAGTTTGTAAACAACAAAGGGGCGGTATGAAAATAAAGTGTTCCTTTACCATGTTGGTGCTTGATAAAGTTGACTCCTTCTGAAACGGCTTCATTGTCTTCGTTTGTAACCATTAGTTTTCCTAAAGCAGTTGTTTTTAAAGTGTCTATTTTAGAAAAAACTAAATTTGTCGAAGGTCTGTCAAATGCAAAAGAATCTTCACTAAAGGCAGGATTTAATAGCGCTACTTTAAAATTTTCCTCTAAAGCTGTGGTTACAATTTGTTGAGTTTCTAAACCTAAAGTGTCAATATTAGCGCCATTGGATGCTACAAAAACAGCATTCCCTCTGGCAACAAAAGCCAATAGTCTTTTAAATTCAGCTTTATCAAAATTTATAAATCCGTTTACAAAGAAATAGGTGCCCGATCTTGTGGTGTCTGCTAAAAACCGAAACGGAGGTTGATTGATTTCTCTGACAGTTGTTTTGGAAAACAAACTTGGGATTTGTGCTTTTAAAACATAGGTTCCATAAGGCGTTTTATGCTTTTCGGCATAACTTGGAAACCAACTAATTGGTTTTGCTTTTGTGGCGTCTGCATACATTATACCCCCAACGATGGTTATAAAAATAGCAATGTATATTTTTATTTTTTTATCCAAGAATCTTTTTTGTCAATGTGTTAAATAGGGTTTCTGCTTTTAAAAATTCGGTTTTATTAATCTCAAAATTACCATACCAAACAAAATCATACAATCGGGTTGTTTCGGTAAAATCTGGAGCAATTTTGAGGTGCGCTACTTCCCGAATAAAATCTTCGTTTGTTTTCTCTTGTTGCCAAACAATCATTTCTTTGTCCGCTAATTTTTGTAAAATTAATAAATAATAAAAACGAACCGCCAGTCTGTACTCTTTTTCTTGAATCGCTTGCTGTATCAGTTCACTTATATGTTGATTCTTTATTAACTCTTGATCGTTGGTCAATTGAATTGATGGAATTGTTTCGAGTGCATCGGTTGCGTTTTTGGTATTTACTTTCAAGAAAAACTTGAGAATAAAAAAGAGTAAAAGTCCTAAAACAATCCATGGAATTGCTTTCACGATTGCGGCTAATACACCCACTGCAGGACCAATGTCATCAAATATCATTGAAAGCATTCTTTTGACCACTCTGCCCAACCATGCCCATGTTTTTTGAAAGACATTCTCTTCTTGTCGCTTTTCGTTGTAATTAAAATCGTCTTGACTTTTATAAGCATCCAATGCTTTTTGATCGAACTTTTTTTGTATTACATGAGAAGAATCAATCTTAATGTCTGTAATTTTCTCTTGTGAAAAAACACTGATTGAAAAGCACAAAAATGATATGTAAATGAGAATTTTTTTCACTGTTTATTTTCCTAAATCCGCTATTTGATCTAATGTCCCTGAGGCATTTTTTTGTTCGTTGATATCAAAATACACGAGAACTGTCGCAATTAAAGTAATGCTAGAAAACAAAAACTGTGCTGCATTTGCAATGACGTTTAACACTAAATATACTGGATCTGAAAACATACCCATCATTTGAGTAGGATCGTCTGTACCGAGCAAAGACATTCCTTGAATAAGTTGATAGACAACAAGTGGTATTGAAAAAATATAGCTCAATATTGAAACCAAAATACCGATAACAATAGAAATTCCAAAAGTTTCCCACCAATGTCCTTTTATAAAATTAAAACTATCTCCAATGGCATCAGAAACAGTTTTGTTTTCAAAAACTAAAATTGAGGAGGCTAAAGACAATACAATACCTGTATAGATTACTGGAAAAAAACAGAGTAACATGCTCACAAAAACAATAAGTGCAATTAAAATACCTAAGCCAACAAAAGCCCAAAATTTTTCTCCTACTTTTTGCTTAATTTCATCAAAATTTACTTGCCCGTTGTTTTCAATATATGATTTTATGTAATATAAAGAACCAATATTTAC
>TARA_B110000090_G_scaffold138241_1_pt1 | contig 11227 bp, 10 predicted proteins | sample TARA_B110000090 | Tara Oceans TARA_B110000090 (sample SAMEA4397239) | marine metagenome | biome: Polar Biome; feature: [SRF] surface water layer (ENVO:00010504); material: water (ENVO:00002006), including particulate matter (ENVO:01000060) such as... | depth 5 m
CATTATTTACTCTTCCTATCGCCTGAATGCATTTTAAATGTTCTTGTTATGGCAAATTCACCAAGTTTATGACCTACCATATCTTCGTTAATATAGACGGGAACATGTTGTCTTCCGTTATGAACTGAAATAGTTAATCCAACCATAGATGGCATTACCATAGATCTTCTGGACCAAGTTTTTATTGGCCTTTTATCATTAGAAGCATTAGCTGCGTCAACTTTCTTTTCTAAAGAAAGATCGATGAATGGTCCTTTTTTAAGTGATCTTGGCATATGTTACTTCCTGGTTCCTTTTCTTCTAATGATCAGGTCATTAGTTCTCTTATTTTTTCTAGTTTTATAGCCTTTAGTCGGAACACCCCAAGGAGTAGAAGGATGTCTTCCACCTGAAGTTCTTCCTTCACCACCACCATGTGGATGATCAACTGGATTCATGGCTACACCTCTAACTGTAGGTCTTACACCTCTCCATCTTTTAGCACCAGCTTTACCAAGCGATCTTAAGTTATGCTCACCATTACAAACTGTTCCTAAAGTAGCTCTGCATTCTGATAAAACTTTTCTAGTTTCTCCAGATTGCAACCTTAAAGTTACGTAGATACCCTCTTTAGCAATTAATCTAGCTGAAGTTCCTGCACTTCTTGCTAGCTGAGCTCCTTTTAAAGGCTTCATTTCAATACAATGAATATTAGTACCTAAAGGAATATCTTTAAGTTTCATTGAATTACCTGTTTTAATTTCTGCAGAATCTGAAGAAATAACATTGTCACCAACTGCTAATTTAGCTGGAGCAATGATGTATCTTCTCTCACCATCTTTATACTTAAGTAAAGCTATGTGAGCAGTCCTATTTGGATCATATTCAATAGTTTCTACAACAGCAGGTATATCAATTTTATCTCTTTTAAAATCAATAATTCTGTAATGTTGTTTATGTCCACCACCTTGATGGCGTACAGTAATTCGACCATTGTTATTTCTTCCACCATTTTTAGACTTAGGTGTAAGAAGAGCCTTAAAAGGTTTTCCTTTATGCAAATCTGACTTAACAGATATCACATGTCTTCTTGCGGGACTAGTAGGTTTTGCTTTAAAAATAGCCATTTTTAATTAATCCCCTCAAACTGAATTTCAGAATCTTTGCTTAAAGTTACAAAAGCTTTCTTATAATTAGATCTTTTATAAGTTCCAGTCTTATTTCTTTTTGTTTTACCTTTTACAACAGAAGTTGTCACAGCTGTAACTTTTACTTTAAAAAGCTCCTCTACTGCTTGCTTAATTTCTCTTTTATTTGCATTTAAATCTACTTTAAACATAACTTGCTTATGAGCTTCATTAACTCGAGCTGACTTTTCGGTAACAATTGGTGCTTTTATTAAAGTGTATAGTTTTTCATTAAACATTAGATCCACTCCTCAATTAACTTAAGTGCGCCTGCTGTTACAGCAACCTTGTCTGCTCTTAGAAGAACTACTGGGTTTATTTCTTTGACGGTGATGACTTCAACATTAGGAATATTTCTAGCAGATAAGTAGAAATTAGTATCAAATTCATCTGATATAAATAAAACTTTACTAAGAGAGAAGTCGTTTAGAAATTTAACTATTTCTTTAGTCTTAGGCTTTTCTAAAACTGGCGTTTCTATTGCAACAAGTTTTCCTTGTCTTAGTAATTCAGAGAATATAGATCTTAAGGCAGCTCTATACATCTTTTTATTGATCTTCTTACTGTAGTCTCTTGGTACAGAAGCAAATGCTACTCCACCACCTCTCCATAAAGGACTTCTAATGGTTCCTGCTCTTGCTCTACCAGTTCCTTTTTGAGCATATGGTTTTCTTCCACCACCTCTAACTTCAGAACGTGTTTTTTGTTTATGTGAACCTTGTCTAGAACCAGCCATATAACTAACAACAGCTTGATGTACTAGAGATTCATTAAAATCTTTACCAAATGTAGCATCTGATATTGTTATATCTTCTTTTTTTGTAGACGTTGTAAGTAAATCTATCTTCATTTTTTCTTGAGTGATGGTTTAATTTTTAAGTCTGATCCATTAAATCCTGGTACAGCCCCTTTTACATAAATTACATTGTTTTCTACATCTAGCTCAACAATCTTTAGACTTTGAACTGTAGTTCTTGCATTACCCATATGCCCTGACATTTTCTTTCCCTTCCATACTCGTCCAGGAGTTTGACATTGGCCAATAGATCCATGAGCTCTGTGAGAAAGTGAGTTACCATGAGTTGCATCTTGCATAGCAAAGTTATGACGCTTAATAACACCAGCATAACCTTTACCTTTTGATGTTCCTGTAATATCTACATACTGTCCGGATTCAAAGACGTCAGCTGTTAAATGAGTACCTATTACATACTCAGAAGCTTTTTTTGAATCAGTCCTAAATTCTGATAATTTACCTGGATCAAGATTAACTTTTTTAAAGAATTCTTTAGTAGGTTTGGTAAGATTATTTGATTTTTTTGTTTTTGATACAACCAATGCATCATAGCCATCTCTTTCAGATGTTTTGATGTCTGCAATAAAGTTTCCACAAACGGAAATAACAGTTACAGGTACTGAGGTGCCATCTTCTAAAAATAGACGAGACATTCCAGATTTTTTTCCTATTAAGCCAGTGCTCAATTTATTCTCCTTTTTACGGGGCTATTAACCCTCTATGGCCGCCGAAGCGTTAAAAATTATTTACTACCCAAGACTAATTTGGACATCTACCCCTGAAGATAGATCTAATTTCATTAAGGCATCAACCGTTTTATCAGTTGGCTCAACAATATCCATCAGCCTTTTATATGTAACAATCTCATATTGATCTCTTGCATCTTTATCTTTATGCGGAGAAGTCAAAATAGTTGTTCTCTCTTTTTTTACAGGTAATGGTATTGGTCCTCTTACTATAGCGCCAGTTTTTTTTACTGTTTCCACTATTAGTTTTGTAGAAGCATCAATCAATCTATAATCAAATGCTTTGAGCCTTATTCTTATTGATTGATTATCCATTTTTTCCTATTATTTACCCTATTATTCTTTTATGTTCTCACAGTGCTTATTGCAAAATGTGGCGTATTCTAAGCTCCTATGAGCACCACTGTCAATACAATTAAACAGTTTTATACAATATACTATTAAGAGTTTTTTAACCCTTCAGCAATATTATTTGGAACTTCGCCATACTTAGTGAATTCCATAGTAAAAGTAGCTCTTCCTTGTGTTTGAGATCTTAAGTCAGTTGCATAACCAAACATTTCTGCAAGAGGGACTTCAGAGGTAACTTCTTTACCAGAAGTAATATCATCCATTCCTAAAATTATTCCTCTTCTTCTATTTAAATCACCAACTACATCACCCATATGATCTTCTGGTGTAACTACTACAACCTTCATTACAGGCTCTAATAGTGCAGGCTTAGCTTTATTTGCGCCTTCTTTTAGTGCATAAGAACCAGCAATTTTAAATGCCATTTCATTTGAATCAACATCATGGAAGGATCCATCGTAAAGTGTTGCTCTAAGAGCAAGTAGAGGATATCCAGCTATAACACCATTTTGCATTTGCTCTTGAATACCTTTATTAACAGCAGGTATGTATTCTTTAGGTATTGCTCCACCAACTATTTTATCTACAAATTCGTACTCATCATCTAATCCTAGTGGCTCTAACTTAACCCAAACATGACCATACTGGCCTTTACCACCACTTTGTCTTACAAACTTACCTTCAACTTCTACAGTTTCTTTAATAGTTTCTCTGTAGGCAACTTGTGGTTTTCCTATGTTTGCTTCAACTGAAAATTCTCTTCTCATTCTATCAACAAGAACGTCTAGATGAAGCTCACCCATACCTGAAATAATAGTTTGGCCTGACTCTTCATCACTTGTAACTCTGAAAGATGGATCTTCTTGAGCTAATTTTCCTAAAGCTAAAGACATTTTTTCTTGGTCTGGTTTAGATTTTGGTTCAACTGCAACGGATATTACAGGTTCAGGAAAGTCCATTCTTTCAAGAACAATTGGTTTTCCAATATCAGATAATGTATCTCCAGTTGTTATATCTTTTAATCCGATGCAAGCAGCAATATCTCCTGCTCTAACTTCTTTAATTTCTTCTCTATTATTGGAATGCATCTGAACCATTCTTCCAACTCTTTCTTTCTTAGACTTAGTTGTATTCATAACTCCGTCACCAACAGAAAGAACACCAGAATATACTCTTATAAATGTCAGAGTCCCAACAAAAGGATCTGTTGCAATTTTAAAGGCCAGGGCTGAGAAAGGCTCATCATCTGAAGATTTTCTAGTATCCGGTTCTTCATCTTCTTCTTTGTTATTTGGAATCACGCCTTGAATAGCCTTAACTTCATCTGGTGCAGGCAAGAAATCAATAATAGCATCAAGCATAGCTTGAACACCTTTATTTTTAAAAGCTGATCCGCATAAGCCTACAATGAGTTCATTAGCTAGAGATCTAATTCTTAGACCTTCTTTAATTTGATCGATCGTTAGCTCGCCAGAATCAAGATAAGCTTCCATTAACTCTTCATTTGCTTCAGCTGCTGCCTCTACCATTTCTTCTCTTAACTGATTACATTTTGTCATCAATTCTTCTGGAACATCTTTTGAGTCAAAGGTTAATCCTTGATCTTCTTCATTCCAGTAGATTGCTCTCATATTAATAAGATCTACAACACCTTTAAAGTTTTCTTCTGCGCCTATGTTGTATTGAATCGGAATGATGTTTGCTTGAAGTCTGTCTTTAATCTGAGCAACTACTCTTTCAAAGTCTGCTCCTGCTCTATCCATTTTGTTAACAAAGACGACTCTTGGGACTTCATATCTGTTAGCTTGTCTCCAAACTGTTTCTGATTGAGGCTCAACACCAGATGTTGCACAAAAAACTACAACGGCTCCATCTAGAACTCTTAATGATCTTTCAACTTCAATAGTAAAATCAACGTGACCGGGAGTATCAATAATATTAACTCTATGTTGAGGGAATTGTTGTTCCATTCCGCTCCAAAAACATGTTGTCGCAGCAGAGGTAATCGTTATTCCTCTTTCTTGTTCTTGCTCCATCCAATCCATAACAGCAGCACCATCATGAACTTCACCAATTTTATGAGATAGTCCTGTGTAAAATAGAACTCTTTCGGTTGTAGTCGTTTTACCAGCATCTACGTGAGCACAAATACCAACATTACGATATCTGTTTAAAACAATTTCTCTTGCCATAATTTTATATTTGGTTAAGGATTAAAATCTAAAGTGAGAGAATGCTTTATTAGCTTCGGCTTGTTTGTGAACATCTTCTCTTTTTCTAACTGCGTTGCCTTTCTTTTGGGATGCATCAGTTAATTCGCCAGCCAATCTTAAGTGCATTGATTTTTCACTTCTTTTTCTTGCAGCATCAACAATCCATCTCATAGCCAATGCTTGTCTTCTTGAAGGTCTAACTTCAATAGGAACCTGATAATTAGCTCCGCCAACTCTTCTTGATTTAACCTCAACAACAGGGCTTACTTCATACAAAGCTTTCATGAATATTTCTAAAGGATCTTCTTTGGTAGTTTCAACAATTCTATCAAATGCTCCATATACAATTTTTTCTGCAATTGATTTTTTACCATCTTTCATGAGGTTATTCATGAACTTAGCTAAGATAATATCTTTATACTTAGGATCTGGTAATATTTTTCTTTTCTCGGGACTTCTTCTTCTAGGCATAATTATTTACCCTTTTTGGCGCCATATTTTGAGCGTCTTTGTTTTCTATTTGCTACGCCAGATGTATCTAACGCCCCTCTAACGGTATGATATCTAACACCAGGTAAATCTTTAACTCTACCCCCTCTAATAAGAACAAGTGAATGCTCTTGAAGGTTATGGCCCTCTCCGCCAATGTATGAAGTGACTTCAAAGCCACTTGTAAGTCTTACTCTGCAAACTTTTCTTAAAGCTGAGTTTGGTTTCTTAGGAGTTGTTGTATAAACCCTAGTGCAAACACCTCTTCTTTGAGGGCAAGCCTCAAGAGCAGGTACATCAGTTTTTCTGATTTTAGGTTTTCTAGACTTTTTTACTAATTGATTTACTGTTGCCATAATATTTATTTAAGTTAGAGCGCGATTTTATAGAGCTGAGTCGGTACGGTCAACACTATTCCTCACTTTCTTGAAGTTCTTGTCTTAATGCTGCTTCAATATCATCAGCAGAAAGAGTTGATTCCTCAAGATCTGTTTGTTTTTTATTTTTAAGTCTGTCATGGAATTCCATACCTGTTCCAGCTGGGACAAGTCTTCCAACAACCACATTTTCTTTCAATCCTCGTAAATGATCTTTCTTTCCAGTAACCGCAGCTTCAGTCAAGACTCTTGTAGTCTCTTGGAATGAGGCAGCTGATATAAATGAATTAGTTGAAAGTGATGCTTTGGTAATACCTAATAACACTCTTTCATATTCAGCAGGAGTATTTCCAGAATCTGAGACTCTTTTGTTCTCATCTTTCATTTGAGCATAATCAACCACATCACCCTGAATAAACTTCGTATCATTACCATCTACTATCAAAGATTTTCTCAACATTTGACGAAGAATGGTCTCAATATGCTTATCATTTATTGAAACACCTTGAAGTCTATAAACTCCTTGAATTTCATTAACTATAAAGTTAGTAAGCTCAGGTACACCTTTTAATCTTAAGATGTCATGGGGGCTATATGGTCCATCAGAGATGATATCTCCTTTGGTAATTCTCTCACCCTCAAACACTGATAAAGTTCTATGTTTTGGTATTAACATTTCAGTATTTTGTATCTTCTTAGTAGCTCCATCAGGGGTTATAACTAATCTAACTTTACCTTTAGTCTCTTTGCCAAATGAAATGATTCCAGTTGCTTCAGATAAAACTGAGGCATCTTTAGGTTTTCTTGCTTCAAACAGATCTGCAACCCTAGGAAGTCCACCAGTAATATCTTTTGTTTTAGATGCCACTAGAGGTATACGAGCAAGAACTTCTCCAGCTGTTAATCTTTGTCCAGCAGCTAAGTTAACTAATGCATTTGCAGGCAATGTGTAGGTAGCAGGAGCTTTATGATCTCCAACAAGAACTGGTTTACCTTTTGAATCCACTAATGAAATTGAAGGCACTAATTCTTTACCAGCAGAAGGTCTTTCTGAGACATCAATTACTTCCACACTACTTAATCCAGTTAGCTCGTCAGTTTGAGATCTAACAGTAACTCCATCAAATCCTTCAATATCATCTAATCTAACTTTACCTGATACTTCTGAAATAATAGGCCTTGTATAAGGATCCCATGAAGCAACTTTTGTGCCCTCTTCTAGAGTGGTATTATTTTTTACTTCTAATGTAGCACCATATGGAACCTTGTATTGTTCAACTAGTTTTCCTTGTGAGTCTGTCATAGTGCATATGGTATTTCTTGATACAACAACTTGAAGCTTATCTTTATTAGTAACAGTTTTCATTTCATCACTAAAAGATACAGTTCCTGAGCTTTTATTAAAGATAGCATTATCTTCTGATGAGCTTGAAGCAGCACCACCAATATGGAAGGTTCTCATAGTTAACTGAGTTCCAGGTTCTCCAATTGACTGGGCAGCTACTACTCCTACTGCTTCTCCTCTATGAACTAGATGTCCTCTAGCAAGATCTCTTCCGTAACATGATGAGCAGACTCCATGAGGAGCTTCACAAGTCATAGGAGATCTAACTTTTAATGTTGCAAGGTTTAAAGATTCTATTTTATCTAAAGAATCTTCATCAAGCATTGTACCTGTTGCAAATAACTCTTTTCCATCTGCATCTAAGATTGGTTCTGCAATAACTCTACCAAGTATTCTATCTGTTAGAGCTTGAATGATTTCTCCACCATCGATGATAGATGTAACAGTAATTGAATCTTCAGTTCCACAATCTGCAATAACTACAACAGAATCCTGAGATACATCTACAAGTCTTCTTGTTAAGTAACCAGAGTTAGCAGTTTTTAATGCAGTATCAGCTAGACCTTTTCTGGCACCATGGGTAGAAATAAAGTACTGTAATACAGATAAACCTTCCCTAAAGTTTGCAGTAATTGGGGTTTCAATAATTGATCCATCAGGTTTAGACATTAATCCTCTCATTCCTGAAAGCTGTCTAATCTGTGCAGGTGATCCTCTTGCGCCTGAGTCTGCATAAATATATACAGAGTTAAATGAATCTTGCTGAACACTGTTGCCATCTGCATCTTTAACAGTTTCTGTACTAATTTTTTCCATCATGGCTTTTGCAACTTGCTCATTTGCTCTCGACCAAATATCAATAACTTTGTTATATCTTTCGCCTTTAGTAACTAAGCCAGATTCAAATTGTTTTTCAATAGCTTTAACTTGCTTTTCTGAAGCCTCTACTATTGCTGCTTTAGCTTCAGGAATAACAAAATCATTAACTCCAATAGAAGAACCGGATCTAGTTGAGAAATCAAAACCTAGATACATTAACTGATCTGCAAAAATAACAGTTTTCTTTAATCCAGCCTTTCTGTATGAGAGGTCGATTAATTTTGAAACAGTTTTCTTATTCAAGGTTTTATTTATATTGTCGAATCCAACTTCAATAGGTGTGATTCTCCATGCAAGAACTCTACCTACAGTTGTATCTTCAATATATGTACCTTTTTCTGCATTAGTGATTCTACATTTTATTTTTGCATGTAAAGAAATTGTCTCAGCTTCAAAGGCTCTAAACACCTCATCAGGATTACTAAATACTCTTCCTTCACCTTTTGAATTTACCTTCTCTCTAGTCATGTAGTAAAGACCTAGAATCATATCTTGAGTAGGGTTAATAATTGGAGCTCCGTCAGCTGGAGAAAGTACATTATTAGTTGACATCATTAAAGCTCTGGCTTCAAGTTGAGCCTCTAATGTTAATGGAACATGAACAGCCATCTGATCACCATCAAAGTCAGCATTGAAAGCAACGCAAACTAATGGGTGTAATTGAATAGCTTTACCTTCTATAAGTTTAGGTTCAAAAGCTTGAAGACCTAATCTATGAAGTGTTGGTGCTCTGTTAAGCATAACTGGATGCTCTCTGATAACATCCTCAAGAACTTCCCATACCTCAGGAGTCTCTCTTTCAACAAGTTTTTTTGCTGCTTTAATTGTAGTAGCTAGCTCTCTTTGCTCTAACTGACCATAAACAAAAGGCTTAAATAGCTCAAGAGCCATTTTCTTAGGTAATCCACATTGATGTAGTTTTAAGTTAGGTCCAGAAACAATCACCGATCTTCCAGAGTAATCAACTCTTTTACCTAATAAGTTTTGTCTGAATCTTCCACCTTTGCCCTTAATCATATCTGCTAAGGATTTTAGAGGTCTTTTATTTGTTCCAGTGATAACTCTTCCTCTTCTTCCGTTATCTAATAAAGCATCAACAGATTCTTGGAGCATTCTTTTTTCATTTCTAACAATAATATCTGGTGCGCTTAGCTCAAGAAGCCTTTTAAGTCGATTATTTCTGTTAATAACTCTTCTATATAAATCATTTAAATCAGAAGTTGCAAATCTTCCACCTTCAAGAGGGACAAGAGGTCTAAGATCTGGCGGTAAGACAGGTAAAACAGTCATTACCATCCATTCAGGCTTATTACCAGAATCATTAAATGCTTCTAAAAGCTTAAGTCTTTTGGAAAGTTTTTTTAATTTAGTTTCAGAATTAGTTTGAGGTATCTCCTCTCTAATAATTCTAATCTCATCTGAGATATCAAGATCTTGAAGAAGTCCTTGAATAGCTTCAGCACCCATATCAGCACTAAAATCATCACCATATTCATCAAAGGCTTCTACAAATTCTTCTTCAGTTAAAATTTGGCCTTTTTCTAAATCAGTTAGTCCTGGATCAGTTACTATGTAACTTTCAAAATATAAAACTCTCTCAATTTCACGAAGAGTTATATCTAAAAGTAATCCAATTCTTGAAGGAAGAGATTTTAGAAACCATATGTGAGCAACAGGAGCGGCAAGATCAATATGCCCCATTCTTTCTCTTCTAACTTTTGCAAGAGTAACTTCTACACCACACTTTTCACAAACAACACCCCTGTGTTTCATGCGCTTATATTTACCACAAATACACTCGTAATCTTTTATAGGTCCAAAAATTTTAGAGCAAAAGAGTCCGTCTCTTTCAGGCTTAAAAGTTCTATAGTTTATAGTTTCAGGTTTTTTTACTTCCCCAAAAGACCAAGATTTGATCATTTGCGGAGACGCTAGTCCAGCAGATATGGTTGAAAAATCGTCTTGACCTGTTTTTAGGTGGTTTAATAAGTCTCTCAATTTTATCTCCTAGTTGTCTGAATCTAATTCAATGTTAATGCCGAGTGATTTAATTTCCTTGGTAAGGACATTAAATGACTCAGGTATATTTGCATCCATTTGGAAGGATCCATCAACAATATTTTTATACATTTTTGTTCTTCCGGCCACATCATCTGATTTTACTGTCAGCATTTCTTGAAGTGTATAAGCTGCTCCATATGCTTCAAGTGCCCAGACCTCCATCTCACCGAATCTTTGGCCACCAAACTGAGCTTTTCCACCAAGTGGTTGCTGAGTAACTAAACTATATGAACCAGTTGATCTTGCATGCATTTTGTCATCAACCAAATGATTTAGTTTGATGATATACATATAGCCAACTGTTACAGGTCTTTCAAATTTTGTACCAGTTCTTCCGTCATAAAGAGTGAACTGTCCTGATTCAGGTAAACCAGCAAGCTTAAGCAAATCTTTAATTTCACTTTCTTTTGCCCCATCAAATACAGGAGTCGCAATAGGTAGTCCAGCTGTTAGGTTAGAAGCTAATTCAACTATTTCTGTGTTATTGAAAGAATCTAGATCTTCTTTATTAGCTGCATTTTTATTATATAACTTATCTAAATATTCTTTTAATTCTGCAGGTTTAGCATTTTCTTTAAGCATGGCATCAATTTTTTCACCAATACCTTTAGCTGCCATACCCATATGTGTTTCTAGAATCTGTCCAACATTCATTCTTGATGGAACACCTAAAGGATTAAGAACAACATCTACAGGAACACCAAATTCATCATGCGGCATGTCTTCAACGGGCATAATTTCAGATATAACACCTTTATTACCATGCCTTCCAGCCATCTTGTCACCAGGCTGAATTCTTCGTTT
>TARA_B110000090_G_scaffold66529_1_pt1 | contig 11147 bp, 13 predicted proteins | sample TARA_B110000090 | Tara Oceans TARA_B110000090 (sample SAMEA4397239) | marine metagenome | biome: Polar Biome; feature: [SRF] surface water layer (ENVO:00010504); material: water (ENVO:00002006), including particulate matter (ENVO:01000060) such as... | depth 5 m
ATTACACCAAAATATAATAAAATCATTTTTATTTTGTGAGATTTCACTTCCCTCTTTTTATAGCAATATAAGTAGTTGGCACTGTGTAAATTGTTAGAAAACTAAAATTTTGGATCCAAACAAAATGGCTAAATATTCTTCCACCTACATAAGCAGGGTTATAGCAGCAGTAATCATCATTAAGATCATGTAAACTGCATCTAATTTTTTGTGAATACCAGTACCTTTTTTAATTTTTAAGGGCAATGTTCCAATAAGAAAACATAGTATTACTGTTGCTAAATGTAAATGCATTAATTCAATATAACTAGTAGTCAATTTTTTTAATACGAATCATTCCTAATTTATCTAAAACACACATTATACAATAGGTGAAGTCAATTTCATGCCATCTTACACCTCCAAAATTTGCTCTTCCACTATGCATATGGTGATTATTATGATAGCCTTCTCCCATCATTAAAAAATCAAAAGGTAATAGATTTTTTGAAGTGTCTTTTACTTTAAAATTTGCATAACCATAAATATGAGCAAACCAATTTATAATAACCCCATGAATTGGTGCCATAAGAAAGGCGACAGGTAAAAACAACCATTGCCACCATTCTGTTGCGAAGTATAAAAAGAAAACAGTATATAATGTTCCCCAAGAAAGTCTTGATATATTTGAACTTGCAAATTTGTCAAAACGTTCCCATTGTGGGACATTCTTCGTGAACTTATCAGCTATTTTTACACGCTTTTTATTAATATCTTGATATATGGTTTTAGTTCTCCACATCATAGAAAACACATTATCATCATGCTTAGGAGAATGAGGATCTCTTTCCGTATCGGCATATGCATGGTGCATTCTATGCATAACTCCATATCCATAAGCACTTAAATAATTTGAACCTTGAAAAACCCATGTTAAAAAGAAACATATTTTCTCCCCAAATTTTGACATAGTAAATGTTTGATGTGCCGCATATCTATGCAGAAAAAAAGTTTGGAAAAATAGTCCAACATACCATAAGACTAAAATTAATATTAAGATTGCCATATTCTTTATTTTAGAATGTAAAGAACACGAATATTGAATTAAAATAAAATGAACTCAGGTTAAGAAATTCGTCTACGAATTCTACTTAAAGCTTGTGGAGTAACACCAATATAAGATGCAATATATTTAAGAGGGATTTCTTTTATTAGATTTGGTCGCTCAGTAAATAAATCTAAATAACGTTGTTCCGCTGATTCATTTAATAAAGATTGTTCACGTTTCGACTTTATTAAAAATAACCTTTCAGATGAAAAACGACCAATCATATTTCCTATTTGAGTTTGTTTATATACTTCCTGTAAATCATTATAGGTAATACTCCAAACTGTGACGCCAGACAATGCTTCAAGTCTATATGAAGAAGGTGTTTGAGTTAAAAAAGAATCATATGCACTTATAAATTCATCTTTAAAACAAAATCCAAAAGTGATCTCTTTTTCAATATTTTCTTTTGGAATTAAAAAACGGACAACTCCTTTTTCAATAAATGATAAGTAATTCTCAACTTGCCCTTCAATTAGAAGATTACTTTTCTTTTTAAAGTTTCTTTTCTTAAGTTTAGAAGAGAATATATCCCAATCTTTTTCATCAATCTCCAATATTTTTTCAAGATATTTTCTTATTTGTTCCATTTAATAAGATACAATTTTTTTGTGTAAAGTTAAATATAATATTTAATGAAAAATATTTTTTTGATAAAAGATGAGAGGTAGAGTTAATACTTTATTATCCTAAAACTTATCACTATCTTTGCATTCTTAATTTTAATAATTCATGAAACGCGTAATTGTAGGACTTTCTGGAGGTGTAGATAGTAGTGTAGCAGCATATTTATTGCAGCAGCAAGGCTATGAAGTGATAGGCTTGTTTATGAAAAACTGGCATGATGAATCAGTGACAATTTCAAATGAATGTCCTTGGTTAGATGATAGTAATGATGCAATGTTAGTTGCAGAAAAATTAGGAATTCCTTTTCAAGTAGTTGATTTAAGTGAGCAATACAAAGATAAGATTGTAGATTATATGTTTCGTGAATATGAAATTGGTCGCACTCCAAATCCTGATGTATTGTGCAATAGAGAAATTAAGTTTGACGTATTTTTAAAAATAGCCCTTGATTTAGGTGCCGATTTTGTTGCAACAGGTCATTATTGTAGAAAAGGAGAATTAGAAAAGGATGGAAAAAAAGTATATCAATTACTTTCTGGAGCAGATGATAATAAAGATCAATCGTATTTTTTATGTCAATTGTCTCAAGAACAATTAGCAACTTCACTATTTCCTATAGGAGAATTAACAAAGCCAGAAGTACGAAAAATTGCTGCAGAACAAGATTTAGTAACTGCTGATAAGAAGGACTCTCAAGGACTTTGTTTTATTGGTAAAGTTCGTTTGCCAGATTTCTTACAGCAAAAACTAAAACCAAAAGAAGGTGTGATAGTTCAAGTACCAGCTGAATCTGGACTGTATGTGGAATCAATACCAATATTTGCTAATAAAGAAGCAGAATTAGAATATTTATCAACGAAGTATCAATATAATTTACAGAGCGGAAAAGTAGTTGGCAAACATCAAGGAGCACATTATTTCACAAAAGGCCAACGAAAAGGATTAAATGTTGGTGGAACAAAAGAGGCATTATATGTTATAGAAACTGATGTTGTAGAGAATGTTATTTATGCTGGAGAAGGCAAGAATCATAGAGGTTTATACAGAAATGTATTGTTTGTTACCAATGATGAAATTCATTGGGTCAGAGAAGATTTAATACTTCAAAATGGAGATTCTATGGAAGTAGAAGCAAGAATTAGATATAGACAAGTATTAGAAAAAGCAACATTGCATAAAGTTGAAAAAGGATTATATGTATATTTTGATAACCAACAATCTGCAATTACTGAAGGTCAATTTGTTGCTTGGTATCAAAAAGAAGAATTATTAGGTTCAGGAGTTATTTCGTAATTTTATAGTATGCAAAACAGAATCACAGAATTATTTAAGATACAATATCCACTAATTCAAGCAGGAATGATTTGGAATAGTGGTTACAAATTGGCTTCAGCAGTTAGTAATGCAGGAGGTTTAGGTATTATTGGTGCAGGAAGTATGTATCCAGAAATATTAAGAGAGCATATTCAGAAGTGTAAGAAAGCAACGGATAAACCATTTGCGGTTAACGTACCCATGCTGTATCCTCAGATAGATGAAATTATCAATATCATTGTTGAAGAAGGCGTACAAATTGTATTTACGTCTGCAGGAAGCCCTAAGACTTGGACATCATTTTTAAAAGAAAAAGGGATTACAGTTGTTCATGTTGTTAGTAGCGTGAAGTTTGCATTAAAAGCACAAGATGCAGGAGTTGATGCAGTTGTTGCTGAAGGCTTTGAAGCAGGAGGACATAATGGAAGAGAAGAAACGACAACATTTACGTTGATTCCAATGGTGAAAGATGAAATTTCTATACCTCTGATCGCCGCAGGAGGAATAGCAACAGGAAGAGGAATGCTTGCTGCGATGATTTTAGGTGCAGATGCTGTTCAAATTGGAAGTCGTTTTGTAGCGAGTTTTGAATCATCGGCGCACGAAAATTTCAAGCAAAAAGTTGTAGATACTCAAGATGGAGAAACTGAATTGACCTTAAAAGAATTAGCGCCTGTTAGATTGATAAAAAACAAGTTTTATACTCAAGTTAAAGAATTGTATACTCAAAACCCAACTCATGAACAGTTAAAAGAATTATTGGGAAGAGCACGTGCTAAAAAAGGAATGTTTGAAGGTGATTTAGAAGATGGCGAATTAGAAATAGGTCAAATTGCAGGATTAATTAATGAAATAAAACCAGCTGCAGAAATAGTCAAAGAGATTATTGAAGAATATGAAGCTGTAAAAAAGAGTTTATAAAAAAAAGCGATTGAATTTTCAATCGCTTTATATAATTATTTTGATTTTAGAATGAAAATCCGAGGCCAATATTAGCCACTATCATTCCGCTTTCAGAAATACCAGGAATATCTGGAATTTCAACATAATCAGTTTGAGTTATTCCAGTTCCTTGTTCAGTTCCTGTAACTTCTATTTCTTGTGGGATATCTCCAAATCCATAACCTGCTTCAATTCGGAAATAAAACTTTTTTCCAAGTTTTGCTCCCAATTTCAAGTTGGTAGTTTTAATTTCTACATCTCCAGTTGCAGAACCTTGGTATAAAGTGCCGTCTCTTGTTTCAGCATCTGTGTATTTCCCATCAACTTTAAGATTAGAAAGTGATGCGGAAGCATATAATCCACGCCCTTTAGTATTAAAGTATATATTTAAACCGCCTTCAATGTAGTTGACTTTAACTTCTGCACCTTCTTCATTTACGTTAAACTTTGAGTAATCTGCAAAAAGTGCAATTCTGTTATTAAATAAAGGAGTCACAAATTCAATATTACCAGCTACAATATCTGGAACACCAATTTTGACACCAATTCTAATAGGATTGACGTCAATAGATTTTTCTTCTTTTTCTTGTGAAAAAGCAATACTACCGATAAGTAGCATACATAATAAACTAATTTTTTTCATAATTTGGGGTTTAAAATTAATTGGTTAATATATAAAAAAATTATTTACTGAAAAATAATAGCTTAATTGCTACAGCCAGCATCAAAACACCAAACACTTTTTTTAGGATGACTTCGTCTATTTTTAAGGCAAATTTAGACCCTATAAAACCACCAATAATAAAGACTGTAGATACAATAATTGCAATTTTCCAATCTACTTCACCAGCCTTATGATAATTATAAACAGCTAAAAAAGTAACAGGGGGAAGCATTACTGCTAGACTCATTCCTTGAGCGTTATGTTGAGACATGCCTAGTAGGAAAACAAATAGCGGAACCATAATTACTCCTCCACCAATACCAATAAGGCCACTCAGCATTCCTGCAATAAGTCCGATAATAATTAAAATAATAATTGTTGATAAAGTCATTTTGGTTTTCATTTATTGTGGAAGTTTGATATAATATTTTTTATGAGAAGCATTATTCAATTTATTTTCTCTCAACCAAGGATTATGGATTTTTAAGGTTTTATAATTTGTTCCAAATTCTTGAGCAAAGGCTGCAATATTTGTAATTACAGTATCTACTTCAACAGTTGTTGTAGGTTCTAAATTATATAAATCAGTATCATCAAAAACAAAACCATATTTATCAGCATTTGTCATAATCTCTTTTACTGCAACAATCCTGAATACATATCGCTCAGTTTCATCAGGTAAAAGAGCATCATAATAACTATTAACTCTTTGAGTCTTCAGTCGTTTTGAAACTCCATAATTTCCAGCATTATAAGCAGCGGCAGCCAATGTCCATGATCCTAGTCTGTCTTTAGCTTTTTGCAGATACTTACACGCAACTTTAGTAGCTTTTTCTAAATGATAACGTTCATCTACATTATCATTAACTTCTAATTTATTTTCTCTACCTGTTGTCTTCATGATTTGCCAAAAGCCACTTGCTCCAGCACCCGACCTTACGTTTTGTAATCCACTTTCAATAACAGCTAAATACTTAAAATCATCAGGAATTCCATGTTCTGCAAGTATTGGTTCAATAATAGGGAAGTATTTATTTGCTCTTTTCAACATCAATAATCCGTTAGATTGCCAATAAGTATTTACCAATAATTCTCTATCCAAACGTTCTTTAATATCTGGTTTCTCTAAGGGAACTATTTCTCCTGCAAAATTTATTCCTTCTGGAATCTTCAATGCTTTAATCTCATAAAGTTCACTTGTGTTTTTATCAGATTGAACATTTGTAACCTCAGTTTTCTCTACTTTTATTTCCGATGTGTTTTGAGTAGCATTAATTAATACTCCAGAAAGGAGTATAATACTCAAAATCACTAAAAATCTCATTGGCTTATTCATATATCAATTGTTTTTTTGGGATACTCAATAATACTAATTTAATTGAATGAATGAACTTCGAAAATAAATAATTTTCACAGAGTTGTCAACTAAGATTGAAGTTTTTGGGCTAGTAAAGTATTGATTTTAGAGGCTTTTGTCAAAACCATGACGTGAGAACCATTTTTTATTTCGATACAGTCTTTAATATATTTTATTGGAAAAATATGATCGTCAGTTCCATGAAGATGAATAACGTTTTCTAAAGTCTCTTTTTGTTGCCAATGTAAGACATTGTAGACGGCCCATTTTAAATATGTCTCATCTCTTAACGATAAGTATATTTGATATTGTTGAATCCTTTTTTTAGCCATTTTCCCAAACGTATAACTCATGAAGTTCTCAATGGTAGTTATGCTTTTAGCGGGAAATAGTTTGTATGCTTTTGAAAGTTTAGTGATTTTCAATCGCTTAGGTAATTCATTTGAATTTTTAACACTAGAAATTAAAACCACCTTTTTAGGATTAACGAATTTACTCATTTCTTGCACCATAATTCCGCCAAAAGAAACACCTAATAAAATGACGTTATCTTCTTTTATGCTTTCACACATCCGTTTTGCATAATGCTCAATGGTTTCATTGATAGACTCTGGAATTAACCATTCTATATAATGAACTTCAAACTTATTTTGAGGAAGTTTTAGCAACTCAAATATTTTAGTATTTGCTGCTAAACCTGGAACGCAATATATATGTGTTTTGGTCAAATTATGCAGTCATTTCGGATTTTACAAAATCAAAACGCACCAAACCATCTTCATCAATTTTAGTGAGTGTAACTTCATGAAGTGTATTTACCAATTCAGGGTTCCAAGGTGCTTTCACCTTCACATAGTTTTCAGTAAAACCATAAATATATCCTTCCTTATTTTCGCTTTCAAATAAGACTGTAAGTATATTTCCTAATTGGCTTTCGTAAAAAGAACGTCTTTTTTTAACTGACAAACCACGTAACATTTTACTGCGTTTTGCACGAACATTTTTTGGAATAACTCCTTCCATCAAAACTGCTTTTGTATTTGGTCTTTCAGAATATGTAAAAACATGTAAATATGAAATATCCATTTCATTTAAATAATTGTAAGTTTCTAGAAACAATTCATCTGTTTCTCCAGGGAACCCAACAATAACATCAACACCTATACATGCATTAGGCATTACTTTTTTAATCTTAGTAACTCTATTTGAGTAAGTATTAGACAAATATCTACGTTTCATTTTTTTTAAGAGTTCATCACTTCCAGATTGTAAAGGAATATGAAAATGAGGCACAAATGAATTAGATTTTGAAACAAAATCTATAGTTTCATCCTTTAATAGATTAGGTTCAATAGAAGAGATTCGTAAACGATGGATTCCATCTACCTCATCTAAATCTTTTACCAATTCTAAAAATGTATGTTCGTGTTTTTTATTTCCAAATTCACCTTTTCCATAGTCACCAATATTTACACCTGTTAAAACAATTTCTTTAATTCCTTTTTCTGATATTTCTTTGGCGTTTTTTAGCACACTTTCTAAGGTATCACTTCTAGAGATTCCTCTTGCAAGCGGAATAGTACAATATGTACATTTATAATCACAACCATCTTGAACTTTTAAAAACGCTCGAGTTCTATCTCCAATAGAGTAGGAGCCAACATAAAAGTCTGCTTCTTCAATTTCACATGAATGAACTTCACCATGCGTATTCTTGGTTAAATCATTAATATAACTGGTAACATTAAATTTCTCAGTAGCACCTAAAACTAAATCTACACCATCTACTGCTGCCAATTCTTCTGGTTTTAATTGTGCATAACATCCAACTGCTATTAAAAAGGCTTCATGATTTTTCTTTAATGCAGACTTTACAATCGTTTTAAAACGTTTATCAGCATTATCAGTCACTGAACATGTGTTAATCACATAAACATCAGCTTTTTCATCAAATTCGACGCGTTCAAAACCTTCACTCACAAAATTTCTAGCGATGGTAGAAGTTTCAGAAAAATTTAGTTTACAGCCTAATGTGTAAAAGGCTACTTTTTTATCTGCATTCATTCTTGTACATTTATCGTTGCAAATTTACAATTTTATTCATGATATTTGAAACAGAACGTTTAATCGTTAGAAAACTCATTTTAGAAGATTTACAAGCCTTTCATGAACTTGAAAGTAATCCGATAGTTTTAAAATATGCAGAAGGAAAAGTTAAAAATTTCACTGAAAACGAAAAGGAACTTAAAGATTTAATATCTAAATATAAAAACCAAAAAAATGATTTTTGGATTTATGCAATTAAAAGGAAATTGAGCAATGATTTTATTGGAACATTAGCATTAGTTAAAGATGGAGTAGATGACGAAATTGGATATCGATTTTTAGAAAAATGTTGGGGAAATGGGTATGCAACAGAAATATGCAAAGGTTTGATTTCTTATTGTAAAACAATTGGGATACCTAAAATAGTTGGATATGTTGTAAATGAAAACATAGCATCAGAAAAAATACTAAAACGTTTTAATTTTAAACCGATCGAGTATTTAATGAATGAAGATATTCAACTACCAGAAACTAAATACGAATTAATTTTATGATAGCAAAAACTCCAGACACTCCTTATTATGCAGTTATTTTCACAACATTGAGAACATCAATAGATGAAGGTTATTTGGAGACTGCTAAACAAATGGAAGATTTGGCAAAATTACAAGAAGGTTATTTGGGAATAGAATCTGCTAGTGATAAAGTTGGAATTACAGTTTCTTATTGGCAAAGTTTGGAGGCTATTGTTAAGTGGAAAAACAATATTGAACACACTGTAGCAAGAAACAAAGGAAGAGAATTATGGTATCAACAATATCAATTACGAATATGTAAAGTAGAAAATGAATACGGTTTTACTAAAAAATAAACATCTTTTTTGTTTAAAAGTAACACTTAGTGTTATGAAGCCAACGCCCTTTTTTCTTGAAATCTAAATCTAAATGAAGCATGATTTCGTGAGATCCAAGACTGTTTCCAAGACTGGTTAATGTGTGGTCATACGTATACCCAATTCTAAATTTCTCATTTAAAATCACGGCAAACATTGCGCTTGCAGAATCATTGTATCTATAAGAAACTCCAAATTCAATTTGATCTTTATATAAAAAATTAGAATTCAAATCTATAGAAATCGGCAAGTTGGAGGTGTATTTTATCATTGTTGATGGTTTGAACATAATATCATTTGTCAATTCAAAACGCATTCCTGCAGTAACAAAATAATTTATATTTTCTGATAATCCAGAGGTAGTATTAGTATCATCAATTCTAAACTGTGGTGTTTTTAATAAATAAGGCATTGAAAGGCCTGCATAGAAGCGTTCGTTATAATAGAACGCTCCAACACCAATATTTGGATAACTTCCATTAGTAGAACCGTAAAGATCATTGTCTGGTGTAATACCTTCAGATAAGTTATTATTAAAGGTTGTAACACCACCTTTTAAACCTAAAGATAATCTTCCGTATTGAGAAGTGACAATTGTATAAGAAGCATCTAAATTCACATTGGTACTTTCTGCTAAACCTAATTTGTCATTTATTACTGTTACACCAAACCCTACGCCATCAAAAGCGCGTCCGTTTAATGAAAAAGTTGTTGTTTTTGGTGCACCTTCAACACCAACCCACTGAGATCTATTTAATAATGATATACTTAAATCTGCTCGTGCTCCAACATAACCAGGATTTATGGTTTGCATATTATACATGTACTGTGTATAATGGGGTGTTTGTTGTGCTTGAGTCATTAAACTAAATAGTAAAATGAATCCGATAAATATTGGAGTTATTTTCTTCATTTTTATTATCTAATCAATTCTATAAAACTAACTTTTGGTTTAGTAATTCCGTCATTAAAATCTAATGTGTAATAGTAAACTCCTTCAGGAACAGGTTTGTCTTTATAAGTTCCATCCCACCAAATAGGATTTGTATTACCATTATTATTATAATTATACACTTCACTTCCCCAACGATCAAAAATTTGAATTTTAAACTCAGGAAAATCTTCAATTCCAGATATTTCAAAAATATCACTCATTCCATCTCCGTTTGGAGAAAATAAATTTGGAATATCATTATCTTTTATGGTTCCTATTCCTTGAATAACAGGTGAAGAATTTGAGACATTAGATGATGTTACAGTTACTTGTAATTCCATAGTTTCAGTTTCTTCATTTAAGTCATCATCAATAGTTGAAACTTGTACAATAATAAACTCAGTAAAAGCAGGAATAACTGTAGTTGCGTTTATAGCATTATAATCTTCAGGAGAGTTTGCTGAAATATTATTTGTTATCAAATCTAAATCTATAGATTGATAGTTCTGCATTGGTTCGTCATTAGCATTTAATAAACTAATCGTAAAGACTAAAGTATTACCTTCAACAACAGTGGGATTATCAATTATAATCGTTGGGTCCGGATCGACATCTACAATTGTTCCAGTTTTATCTAGGTCTTGAAACCCAACATTATTAGAAGTTGCTATACCAACAACATTTATATATTCTTCATAGGGTTCATTTAAATCATCAATATTTGTTGTGATATTAAAGGATGTTTGAATATTAATATTACTCGGATCAAATGTACCATCAATAGCCACAACATTATTAAAACTTGTATAATCAAGTGGATTGATTGCCGTATTATCTGATGTGGAAATATGTATATCTATTGGTGTAGAACTTGGATGACTTACTATAATAGTATGAACTAAATCAACACCTTCATCTTCTCTAGAATCATTCATAGTTATTGTTGGAGGGTTTTCATTGTCAATTATAGTTCCAACGCCTTTTGTATCTGTATTTATAGTATTGTTTGAAGTGATTGCTCCATTAAGAGTTAATTGTTCATCTAATTCAAAAATAATATCGTTTAAAGTGTTAACCGTAAATTGCTCAGTAGATTGAAAAGCGGGCACTGTCAAAGTTGTTGTCAATACTTGATTGTAATCAAATGGAGCAATAGCAACTTCATATTGTGTAGTAGTATCGGTTCCGTCAGAAGTTGATAAATCAATATCAATTGGAGAGGCACTTTGAATTAAAATAGAGTTATCATTCATTGTTACAAGTGAGATTGTGAAAATCAAATCT
>TARA_B110000090_G_scaffold210038_1_pt1 | contig 11129 bp, 11 predicted proteins | sample TARA_B110000090 | Tara Oceans TARA_B110000090 (sample SAMEA4397239) | marine metagenome | biome: Polar Biome; feature: [SRF] surface water layer (ENVO:00010504); material: water (ENVO:00002006), including particulate matter (ENVO:01000060) such as... | depth 5 m
AAAAAAAATAGTAATTATTTATGTTCGATTATTTTAATAATAAATTTAACACATCTCCACACTTAACTAGCAACCCAGTTAATCATTATCAATCTGATACGAATAATTATGTTACTAGTGTTTATTTTACAGATGCTCCTTATTTGAATATCCCTGATACTCATGAGGCCTTTAAAATGACTCACAAGGCAAAATTCTGGTATAATATCAAGAGGGGACTTAAAAAATTAAACGAGAATTACGATGATGTTAAAGTTGTGATTTATGAAGACCCTAATGAAATAAAAGCATATTTACCAGCAGTTCAAAAATTGTTTTCTAAAAGATGGGAAAATGAATATACTTCTTTCCCATGGAAATCGGAAATTGGTTTTAAACCATATTCTGACGCTATGATTGAACTCTCAAAAACTAAAGAAGGATTGTTGTGTATGATTATAATTAATGATAATGTAAAAATATTTGGATATGTTTTATTAAATACTGAAAATATGTTTTTATACCAACTTGCAGCTACTCCAGATTTAGAATTTAAAAAATATGATTTAGCAGGGATTTTAATGAAAAAACTTATAGAATTTGGTATAGACAAAAATAAAAAAGAATTAGATTTTGGTATTGGAATAATTGGATACAAAATGAAATGGGCAAAAAATAAAAAAGAAATTTATTTTAATGTTGTTACTCCTAAAAGTTTCCTTAACAGAATTGTTCATAGTTTTAAAGTTTTATCGTTAAAACTAAAATTTAGTATTCAAAGAAACAGAAAGTTGGTCTCTTTAATAAAAAGAATTTATAAATAATGATGAATAAAGAAAATGGCACTTTTATTATTTCTTTAGATCTTGAGCTTTTTTGGGGGCAATTTGATCAAATGAATATTGATGAATACAAAGAGAATGTAAAGGGGGTTTATGATATTGTTCCTAAACTTCTTGAATTGTTTGACAAATATAATATTAAGGCAACGTGGGCAACAGTTGGTTTTTTATTGGCTAAAGATTCAACTGAAGCAAAATCTTTAATACCCAAAGTTCTACCAAATTATGAAAATGATAAAATTTCGCCATATTCATATTTAAACACATTGAATAATCTAAATAATGATAAGTTTCATTTTGCTCCTGAATTAGTTGAGCTAATATCAAAATCAAGAGATCAAGATTTAGGATCTCATACTTTTTCACATTACTATCTTATAGAGAAAGGACAAAATTTAGAATCTTTTGAGAGTGATTTAGAAGCTGTAAAAAATGTTTTTAATAGTAAAAGTTATGATATTCCAAGGACAATTGTTTTTCCAAGAAATCAAGTAAATCAATCTTATATGCATAAATTAATTGAAGAAGGATATAAGGCATACCGAGGAGTACAGAGCTCAAAATTTTATCAACCAATAAGAAAAGAAGCAGAAAAATTATCTACTAAAATAATAAGACTAATAGATTCCTATATTAATTTAACCGGTCATCATGCTTATAAAATAAACTATGATGAAAACATTATAAATCTAAAGCAAAGTATGTTTTTAAGACCATATAACAATATTTTATTTTTTTTAGAAGCTCTAAAAATTGCAAGAATAAAAAAAGCAATGTTACACGCAGCTAAGCATAATAAAACATTTCATTTGTGGTGGCATCCACATAATTTTGGAGTAAACCAACAAAATAATTTAAACAATCTAGTTCTGATATTAAATTATTTTGTTGAGTTAAAAGAAAAATATAATTTTTGTAGCGAAAACATGTCCACTGTTTTACGAAATAAATAAATGAATTTTAAAATAGAATAAGTGAATAGACCATATTTTATGAATAAAAAAATTTGCTTCGTAGTTTCTTCACCTTTAACAGCAAAAGCTTTTTTAGTTAATCACATTATGGAGTTATCTAATTTCTATGATGTTTATTTGGTAGCTAATTTTGAAAATGCGGATCGATCTATTTTTAATTATTTACCTACATGTGGTATAAAACATATTTCAATTTCAAGAAACATTAGTTTGATTAAAGATGTTAGCGCTCTTTTAGCATTAAGAATTTATTTTAAAGAAATGCAGTTTGATGTAGTTCATTCGGTAACTCCAAAGGCTGGTTTGTTAGCGATTTTTGCGGCTAAATTAGCAAATATTAAATTTCGAATTCATATTTTTACAGGGCAAGTTTGGCATACAAAAATGGGGCTTTATAAAAGTATTCTAATGTTATTAGATCGTTTAATAGTATGGAATTCAACACACATTTTGGTAGATGGGGAATCTCAAAGACAGTTTTTAATCGAAAATAATATTGTTAACGCACTAAATTCTTTTGTTTTGGGGAAAGGTTCTATAAGTGGTGTTGATATAAAACGATTTGTTCCTGATGCACAATTGAAAGATAAAATAAGGAAAGAGCTTGGTATTAAAATAGATGAGGTTGTTTATATGTTTTTAGGGAGAATGAATAAAGACAAAGGTATCATTGAATTGGCAGAAGCATTTAATAGACTTCAACTTAAAAATTCAAATATTAGATTACTCCTTGTAGGTTATGACGAAGAAAACATGAAACATAGAGTTCAACAAATAGTAAAAAATTATGAATCTGTGATTTTTTATGGACCTACTCCGTATCCTGAAAAATTACTACAGGCTTCAGATGTCTTTTGTTTGCCTAGTTATCGTGAAGGTTTTGGAACAAGTGTCATTGAGGCATCTTTATTAGAAAAACCCATTATTTGTAGTGACACCTATGGACTTATGGAAACTATTATTGAAAACAAAACAGGATTAAGACATAAGGTAGCAGATATTGATTCTCTTTACACGGAAATGGAGAAATTAGTTGAGGATAAAAAGTTACGTGAAAGACTAGGTATAGGTGGTAGAGCTTATGTTTTAAAAAACTTTTCATCTCAGACTATTTCCGAAAAGTGGCTAGCGTTTTACAAAGAAAAAATACATGTATAAAAATTATATTAAAAAAATTCTAGATTTCACTATAGCTTTTTTAGGAATTATAGTTTTAAGTCCAATATTCGTAATTTTAATCATTGGTCTTTTTTTAGCAAATAAAGGTCTGCCGTTTTTCTTTCAAGTTCGTGTTGGAATAAATGAAAAAACTTTCAGGATTATTAAATTTAAAACCATGACTGACGTCACAAATAAAAAAGGTGATTTATTACCTGACTCTGAACGTTTGACAAAAATTGGCACTTTTGTTCGAAAAACATCCTTAGATGAATTACCTCAATTATTTAATATCTTAAAAGGAGATATGAGTTTGATTGGCCCACGACCTTTATTAAAAGAGTATCTACCCTTTTATAACACAGAAGAAAAAAAACGGCATCATGTAAGACCAGGAATTACTGGCTGGGCTCAAATTAATGGACGTAATTCGATTGATTGGGGTCAAAAGTTAAAATACGATGTGTTTTATGTGCAAAACTGTTCATTATTATTTGATTTAAATATTTTTTTAAGAACTTTCATAAAGGTTTTAAAAGTTGAGGGTATTTCAGCAAATGGTCATGTTACAATGCCAACATTAATAGAGTATAAAAATAATAAAAATGATTAAAGTTTTAGTGACAGGAGCAGGAGCACTTCTCGGACAAGGTATATTGAGAAGTTTGAGAATGGGGGAAAATGAATATTATATTGTGTCAGCAGATCCTAGCGAATTATCCACAGGTCATGCCTTAGCAGATACCTCATACTTGATTCCACTAGCGAGTGATGCTTCATATTTAAATGAAATAGAAGACGTAATACTAAAAGAAAAAGTGGAGTATGTTTTTGTAGGTACAGACGTAGAGCTACCTTTATTTGCAAAAAAGAAGAAATATTTAGAAGATAAGTATAAAGTTAAAGTATTTGTGTCATCAGAAAGTGTAATTGAAATTTCTAATGATAAAAAGAAAACTGCAGATTTTTTGAAAAAAAATGGGTTCCCATACCCTCTTTCTGCCATGACCTATGAACCTTTAGATATAAATAAATTAAAAATACTTGGTGACTACCCGTATATCGCTAAACCAGTTGATGGGGCAAGATCTAGAGGCTTGGTAATGATAAATAATGAGAAGGAATTGGATGAATTATGTTCATTTAAAAATAATCTGGTTGTACAAGAATATATCAATGATTCAGAAGGTGAATTCACTACTGGATGTTTAATAGTAGAAGGAAAGTGTAAAGCTGTAGTATCTATGGTTAGAGACTTAAGAGATGGTAATACTTGGAGAACTTATAGAAACGAAGAAACTTCAAAACATGATTTATTAATAAAAGAAATAGCGAATAAACTTAAAGCTGATGGAGCTATTAACTTTCAATACAGAGTGAAAAATGGTAGACCTGTAATTTTTGAAATTAATGGCAGATTTAGTGGGACAACCCCGGTAAGAGCTATATATGGATTTAATGAAGTTGAAGCTTTAATTGATTTTTATCATAAAGGAAAAGAAATTGAGACTTTAAATTTAAGAGAAGGAACTGTTCTAAGAACTTTTTCTGACCTATTTATAAAAAACGAAGAAATTGAATCTTTGAAAATAAATAAAAAAATACTAAAATATAACTCAGAATATATATCGTTTAAATAATCATATGAAAATTTTAATATTTGGTAATTCTGGTTTAGTTGGTAGAGAATTAGAGTTGTATTTAACCACTTTAGGTCATTTAATAATTGGAGTTTCTAGAAATGGTAAAAGTGACTACAATTTTGATATTTCAAATTTTGATTGTTTTAAACAAATACTTGAGGTGCCAGATATTATAATTAATTGTGCTTCAATTTTGCCAACTAGTAAAGAAGAATCGCTTGATGCTAAATATTTAAAAAAACTATTTGAGGTTAATTTATTTGGAGCTATTAACATTGTAAAATGGGCAAAAATAAAAAAAATAAAAAAAATAATTAATTTTTCCTCTTTATCAGTTAATCAAAAACCGTGGCCAGTACCATTATTGGAGAATAATACAAATTTAGTTACTGGAAATCATACAGGATATTCCTTGTCTAAATTATGTCAGGAAAAAATGATGACTGAAGTAGGTTTTGAGAATAAAATATCCATAATACATTTGAGACTATCAGCTGTCTATGGAGAAAAAATGAAAAGAGAAGGGATAATTTTCTTTTTACAAAAATTTATAGATAATAATAAAAATATTGAAATCACAAACGGTCTAAAAACTTCTTTTGATTTTATTAATACAAAAGATATTTGTCAAGTCATAGCGAAATTATTAAACTTAAATATTCCAAAAGGAGTTTATAATTTAGCTAGTGAAGAAGAAATAAAGCTTATAGACTTAGCTAAACTTATAATCAAAATAAAGCATAGTAATCATCAAATAATAAACAATGAATCAAATAAAGAAATTTCTAGAGCACTTATTGATTGTACTAAAATTAAAAATTATTTAGGAGACTTTCATGTATTTACTCCACTTGAAATAGGTCTAAAAAAAATATTGTAATATAATTAAAATGAAATATTTAATTTTTGGTGATGTTCACGGAAATATAATTGCCCTTGAGAAATTAAAAAAACACTTTTTCAACAAAGTGGATATTATAATATGTCATGGAGATGTCGTTAATTATGGTCCATGGAGCAATGAGTGTGTTGATTTATTATCTTCTGAAGATATTATATGCTTAAAAGGAAATCATGAAGATGCTTATCTAAAAGGTTTTTATCCTGGAAAAAACAACTTAGTAAAACAATTTTTTTCTACAACATTTAAAAGTTTTGAAAAAATAGATATTATTAAATCATACGGAGTTGAATATGAAAATGATTTGATTAAAGTTGTGCATACTGTAAATAATAAGTATTATTATCCAGATAGTGATCTGGAAAATTTTTCTATAAAGAAGAATTTAATTATTGGGCATTCTCATTATCCGTTTATTAGAAAAATAAATGAACATAATTTTGTAAATACTGGAAGTGTTGGGCAAAACAGAAAAGATATATCTTTAATAAACAGTATTATCTATGATTCTAAAAAAAATAATTTTGAATTAATAGAAATAAAATATGATGCAAAAAAAATAATCAACGAAATGGAAGTAAGGTCTTATCCAATTGATTGTATAAATTATTATAAAGAAAAATTAAAATGAATAAAATTTGGCTTTCTTCTCCTCATATGGGAGGAAATGAAATGACTTATGTTAAAGATGCATATGATACCAATTGGATTGCTCCTGTGGGGGCTAATATTACTGGTTTTGAAACTGCTTTAGAGAAATACATTGATAATAAAGTAAAAATTGCTTGTGTGTCATCAGGTACTGCGGCAATACACTTAGCTTTAATATTAGCAGGTGTAACAAGAGATGACGAAGTATTATGTCAAAGTTTTACATTTTCTGCTTCTGCAAACCCTATTATATATCAAGGTGCTAAGCCTATTTTTATCGATAGTGAAACAGTAACTTGGAATATGTGTCCAGTCGCTCTAGAATTAGCAATAAAAGACAGAATTTCCAAAGGCAAAAAACCAAAAGCTATTATCGTTGTGCATTTATACGGCATGCCAGCAAAAATGAATGAAATATGTAAAATTGCCAGTAAATATAAAATTAAACTAATTGAAGATGCTGCTGAAGCACTAGGGTCTACTTACAAAGGTCTAAAATGCAGTAGCTTTGGAGATTTTGGTATTTTATCTTTTAATGGGAACAAGATAATTACAACTTCAGGTGGAGGTGCATTGGTTTGCAAAAATGAACAAGACAAACAAAAAGTAATTAATTTAGCATCGCAAGCTAGAGATGAAGCACCACACTATCAGCATTCAGAGATTGGATATAATTACAGAATGAGCAATATATTGGCGGGTATTGGTAGAGGGCAAATGGAAGTATTAGATAAGCATATTGCACTTCGAAGAGCTATGAATCAATTCTATGATAATTTATTTAAGAATATAAACGGTATAAGTGTTTTTAAAGAACCAAATCAACACTATTATTCTAACCATTGGTTGTCTTGTATAATTATAGATCCAAAAGATACTGGGTTTACTCGGGAAGATCTTCGTCTGCATTTAGAAAAAGACAATATTGAATCAAGACCCTTATGGAAGCCAATGCATATGCAACCGGTTTTTAAAGATTGCAGCTATTATGGGGCAAATATTTCAGAAATATTATTTAAAAATGGACTATGCTTACCATCGGGTTCTAATCTAACAGATTCTGACAGGAAGCGAATTAAAAGTTCAATTCAGAAAATGATTACTTTATAAACGTATTATTTAACCTTATAAATTAACGCCATGAGTAAAAACACTTTATTTAAATTTTTCAATACATCATCATTTTATAATTTCAACCTCAATTTTCACTGATTAAAATAACAAAAAATGTTAAAAAAAATTATATTAGAAACAAATTATCCTAATTGGATAAAATTACTTTTTGATTTTTTCCTATTGGCAACGACGTTTTATTTCGTAAACGTATTAATTGGAATGCCAGTTTATTATCTTGCTTCAATATCTCATTTAGTTTATGCCTTTGTCATAATTGTTTTATTTCACATTTTTAATGTGAATAAAATAATGTATAGATATTTTAATATTATAGACACAATTAGATTATTATCAGTTAATTTTTTAGGATTTTTAATTGGTTTGTTATATTCATATTCTTTAGATCAATTTTTTATAAAAAATCAAATATTATTTTTCTTTATTTCAAGTACTATATTGTTGTCATTTAGAGTACTCATTAAAGTTGAATTTTCTAAAAATAAAAATAAAACTCAAAACTTAACTAATATAATGATTTTAGGTGCAGGTAATACTGGCATTTTTACTAAAAGAGCATTGTTTAATAATTCTCAATTCAATGTACTAGGTTTTATTGATGATGATGATGATAAAATTAAAAAAAATATTGAAGGAGTTGGAGTTTTTAAAATAGGTTATAAGTTAGAAAAGTTTCTTATCAGCAAAAATATTTCTAAAATTATTTTTTCAACTAAAAAGATAACTAAACTTAGAAAAAAAGCTCTCTTTAATTATTTTCAAAAGTTGAATATTCAACTTTTAGAACTCCCTCCAATCGATACCTGGATTAATGGAAGTCCAAATGTCTCTAAGCTTAAAGCAGTTAACTTGAACGACTTGTTAGGTAGGGGAGTAATAAAGATAAATAATAAAAAAAACAATCTTTTTTATAACGGTAAAATAATATTGGTGACCGGAGCAGCTGGCTCTATCGGGTCAGAAATCGTCAGGCAGATTATTAAATTTAAACCATCTAAAATCATTTTATTTGACAATTCAGAAACATCAATGTTTAAAATTAAAGAGGAGTTAAAATTGATTCCTGAACAAATAGAAGTATTATACTATCTTAATTCTATAACTGATAAAATAGTAGTTGAGAAAATTTTTTCACTTAATAAAATTGATATTGTTTTTCATGCAGCAGCGTACAAACATGTTAATATGATGGAGGAAAATCCTAGAACAGCTATTATAAATAATATTTACGGCAACAAATTAATTATTGACTATTCAATTAAATATGATATAAATACATTTGTTTTAATTTCTTCTGACAAAGCAGTTAATCCAACTAACGTTATGGGCGCTACAAAAAGAGTTTGCGAATTATATTTGGCCTCAAAAATTAAAGATCTAAATAACGGTACAAAATTTATTACAACACGCTTTGGAAATGTATTAGGCTCGAATGGTTCTGTAGTTCCTATTTTTGATAAACAAATAGAAAGTGGTGGTCCAATCACTATTACTCATCCAGACATAGTGAGATACTTTATGACAATTCCTGAAGCAAGTCAGTTAGTTCTTGAAGCCGGTTGTATGGGTAATGGGGGAGAGGTTTTCGTTTTTGATATGGGAGATCCTGTTAAAATAGTCGATTTAGCTAAAAATATGATTATTCAAAAAGGTTTAAAAATTGACAAAGACATTAAAATTAAGTATACTGGTTTAAGGCCTGGAGAAAAATTATTTGAAGAATTATTAATTGATTCCGAAGATTTAATTAATACTCATAATGATTTAATATATATATCAAAGAAAGAAAATGTTGATGAAGATGTATCAAATTTAATCGAAGATTTAATTCATTTAGCACTTAACTCTTTTGATCAAATGGAGATTGTTAGTTTAATGAAAAAAATTGTTCCAGAATATGTTTCTAATAATTCAAAATTTCAAATTTTAGATAATAATGATAAAAATAATTTATAGATTACTAATTCATTTCTTTTCAAAATTCATTAAGACAGATGAGTTGGCTGATAAATTTCCTGTTTCAGTTAAAGCAATCATCATTGATGATAATAGAGTGCTTTGCTTAAAAAACGAAAGAGGTGAATGGGATATTCCTGGTGGAAAAATTGATTTTAATGAGGATATTGAAGAATGTTTAAAAAGAGAAGTTAAGGAAGAAGTAAATTTAAAAATTAAGAATTTAAATATTTTAAAACCATTTAATTGGAAATTTAATGATGTTCCTGTTTTAGTTTTAGTTTATTCAGCTGATATCTCTTGTGAATCTCCAATTGATCTTTCTTATGAGCATACTGAATATGATTTTTTTTCAAAATCTGAAATAATAAATTTGAATATGCTCCAAGATTACAAAGATCTTATTGCAAATATGATTTAAAATTATCATCACTCTACTACTTATGTCTCCAAAGAGTGAAAACAAAAAAATATTATTTACAAATAAATAATTCTTATGCTAGTTTCAGTAATAATTCCAGTTTTTAATTGTCAAGATTTTATAGAACAAACTATTTATTCAGTTCTAAACCAAAGCTATACTAAACTTGAGATCATAGTTATTGATGATAAATCCACAGACGAAACAGAAAATATAGTCAAAAATTTAATAAAGATTGATAATCGAATTAAATACATTCAATTAGAAAAAAATTATGGAGGTCCGGCAAGAGCTAGAAATGTTGGGATAGAGGAATCTAAAGGAAGTATAATTGCATTTTTAGATGCGGATGATATATGGAAGTTTAATAAAATTGAAGAATGCTTAAAGCATAGCTCAAATGACATAATTCATCATTATGAAGCTTTCTTCACAAATAATATTGAAAATATTTCAAAAATAATTAAACCTAAATATTCAAAAAAACATATTTATAAAGAATTACTGAAAAATAATCTTTTCTCACCTTCATCAATTTTAGTTAAAAAATATATATTATTAAAGCATAAATTTAATGAAAGTGAGCAATTTAATGGGGTTGAAGATTATGACTTGTGGGTGAGGATTTTTAAAGAAGAAAGGATTAGTACTAAATTAATAAAAAAAGATCTTACATATTATAGATTACATAACGAAGGACTCAGTAAAAATTACAAAAAACATGGTCGTAAAGAAAGAAAATTAATAAAATACATGTTTCGAGAATTTAAATTTTACAGAAGTCCAGCTATGTTTTTTCTCAAATATTTTAAAATATATAAATCACTAATTTCTAATTTCTACAATATTTATAGATTTAATAATAAGATTGATATTATGTTTTTGTTTAAAGAAATTCTAAAGCTCTAGTTTATGTTTGACTCTTTTTAAATGATTTTAACAAAAATTCAATGACAAGATCTTTTAGAATGCTGGTATCTAATTTGGGCTTTAATCCCACTGATTTGTTAGAAAAGATTGTAAAGCTTTAATTTTATCAGAAATATATTCTATAAGTTTTAATTTAATAGATTATCATAACAGATTCTACTTTCTATCTATTAATCTCCAATACATTTCAATTGAGCGAACTTATTAAATAGATGCTATTAGAGTTGATTTTTTAAACCGAATTAACTGAGCTTCTAAAAAATTTACTTAAGAGTAAAAATTTAATAAAATTGTGCTCCTGACTTTTAATCAACTGTGACATGGTTTGATAGTGGCATGAGGCATAAGGAAAATGAAACCCTATCTGCATTTAAATAGGAATCACTCTAGTAGATGGAAATAAAAATAAAATACAGTTTAGTGGTTTATTGCTAAAAAAGTAAACTTTTTTAGGTTACTTTTGGTTTAGAATATAATTTGAATACACATGCCATTCGATCCAAAATCAGCAAAGAAAGCAGGAAAAAAATCCAAAAGAGG
>TARA_B110000090_G_scaffold19144_1_pt1 | contig 11110 bp, 7 predicted proteins | sample TARA_B110000090 | Tara Oceans TARA_B110000090 (sample SAMEA4397239) | marine metagenome | biome: Polar Biome; feature: [SRF] surface water layer (ENVO:00010504); material: water (ENVO:00002006), including particulate matter (ENVO:01000060) such as... | depth 5 m
GTCTGTCTCTTTTAGTATATCCCAAGTGTCAGTATTGGAACTTGTGTAAGGGAATGTTGTGTGATTATCTATAATCTGATTTAATTCAAATTTTAAAACCCCATCTGCCTTATCTTCTGCTGTATTATAATAACCTGATGGTATTTGTGCAATAGATAGAAAAGGCACTAATAGCAGTATCAAATGTATTTTAGATTTCACGCCCTAAAGATAGAAAATATTTTAATCTAATGGTTAAAATAACTTTTGTTTTACAAGTGATTAAGTTTAAAAATAGTAAAAGAGCAATGTGATCAGCACCTAGAAATTATAGTTACTAATTATTAATCATCATATTTCTTTATGAACTTAAAGAAGAAATCTTACTAATTTAAACTTTTTTTTTATAAAACAAATTCTACTTTTCAAAATATATACATACTGTTCGTTACTATCAATAGGAATATTTAATTGCTTACCAAAAGCACCAAACAAAAAGCACCACTCCAAAAAGAGTAGTGCCCGAAATTTGCGATTTCGTAGAATAAATTCTACATTCAAATATACTAAAAACTCCATACAAATCAACTATTGATTTTAAGTATAAAAGATAGCGGCTACTAAATTGTTAAATAACTTTCAAACTTTTACAAATAAATGGAAACACTATATGGTCTTTAACCATAAGCTACACATTTTAAATAAAGTAATTTTACTTTAATTATATCAAAATAATTACACCCATTTGTATTGAAGATGAAAAAACAAATTTTAAATATTATTTCAATTAGAATAATTGTGATTAGTTCACAAGGATAGGAAATGATATTTTTATGAATAATAAATTTAAAACTTTCCAAAACGGAAAGTTTTTTTATTTAAAAATAATACACATTGAATACAACTTTAAGCATATCAGTCATTATAGTTAATATCATTATTCACCTATCACCAAGTTGATACAGATAATTATTATAATTAATTTAAGCCTGTATCAACAAAAATACAGGCTTTTTTTTTGTATTGAATATTGTAATTAGTTTTATTAAGAATACTGATTATCATACACTTATCAAACATAATAAGACGATAGATATAAGAAACCAATTGTAAAATATAGAATGTAAAAAACATCAAATAGTAACTTTGAATTTTAAATAAATAAATACGTGATTTTAAATAAATACAGTAAGACCGTAACTCAAGACCCAACGCAGCCTGCAGCGCAAGCAATGTTGCACGCAATTGGGTTGACAAAAGAAGATTTTTTTAAACCAATTGTTGGAATTGCAAGTACAGGTTACGAAGGAAATCCTTGTAACATGCACTTAAATGATTTAGCAAAGTTAGTCAAGAAAGGAACCAAAAATGAGGATGTTATTGGACTTATCTTTAATACTATTGGAGTAAGTGATGGAATTTCTATGGGAACACCTGGAATGCGTTATTCTTTACCATCACGAGATATCATTGCCGACTCTATGGAAACTGTTGTACAAGCAATGAGTTACGACGGGTTAATTACTGTTGTTGGTTGTGATAAAAATATGCCTGGAGCATTGATGGCAATGATCCGATTAGATCGTCCATCTATATTAGTGTATGGCGGAACTATTGATTCTGGTTGCCATAATGGTCAAAAATTAGATGTTGTCTCAGCTTTTGAAGCTTGGGGAAGTAAAGTTGCTGGTACAATGACCGAAAGTGAATACCAGAGTATTGTTGAGAAAGCATGTCCAGGAGCAGGTGCTTGTGGTGGAATGTATACTGCAAACACAATGGCGTCTGCTATTGAAGCTTTAGGAATGACATTGCCTTTTAATTCATCAAACCCTGCATTAAGTGATGCTAAAAAAGTAGAGTCTGTAAATGCTGGTGAAGCATTAAGAAATTTATTAGAAAAGGATATTAAACCTTCAGATATAATTACAAGAAAATCGTTAGAAAATGCTGTAAGACTAGTAACAATACTAGGAGGTTCTACCAATGCTGTGTTACACTTCTTAGCAATTGCTAGAGCGGCACAAATAGATTTTACTTTAAAAGATTTTCAAAAAATTAGTGATACGACTCCATTTTTAGCAGATTTAAAACCAAGTGGAAAATATTTAATGGAAGATGTTCATGCAGTTGGAGGGATTCCAGCAGTTTTAAAATATCTTTTAAAGAAAGGATTGATTCATGGTGATTGTTTAACAGTAACAGGCAAAACTATTGCTGAAAACTTATTAGATGTAAATGATTTAAAAGAAGGTCAAGATGTAATTAAGCCAATTGAAAAGCCAATAAAAGCATCAGGACATTTAAGAATGCTATATGGAAACTTAGCAGAAGAAGGAAGTGTTGCTAAAATCACTGGAAAAGAAGGTTTGAAATTTTCAGGAAAAGCAAAAGTTTTTGAAGGAGAATATGAAGCTAATGATGGAATAAGAGATGGTAAAGTAGAAAAAGGAGATGTTATCGTCATTAGATATGAAGGTCCAAAAGGAGGTCCTGGAATGCCAGAAATGTTAAAGCCAACAGCTGCTATTATGGGAGCAGGTTTAGGTAAAGAAGTAGCATTAATTACTGATGGTAGATTTTCTGGAGGAACACACGGATTTGTTGTTGGTCATATCACTCCTGAAGCACAAGAAGGTGGTACACTTGCTTTAGTTAAAAATGGAGATCTAATCACAATTGATGCTGAAACCAACTCTATCATTTTAGAAGTTTCAGAGGAAGAATTAAAAATAAGAAAAAAAAATTGGAAAGCTCCTGAATTAAAATTTGAAAGAGGAGTTCTATATAAATACGCAAAAACAGTTTCATCAGCATCAAAAGGATGCGTAACAGATGAATTTTAAAGAAGAAGAAATGGATACAGAAACTTTAAAAAATAAAAAAATAACCCCTAAAAATACAGAGCGTATTTCTGGTAGTGAAGCAGTAGTAAGGTGCTTAATCGAAGAAGGCGTAAAAGTTTTATACGGGTATCCTGGTGGTGCAATAATGCCTGTTTATGACGAATTATATAAATATCAAGATAAAATTCATCATGTATTATCACGACATGAACAAGGTGCAACTCACTCTGCTCAAGGATATGCTAGGATTTCAGGTGATGTTGGCGTAGCGATTGCTACTTCAGGTCCTGGGGCTACAAATTTAATTACTGGTATTGCAGATGCGCAAATAGATTCAACACCAATGGTGTGTATAACAGGTCAAGTCCCTTCTCATCTATTAGGTTCAGATGCATTTCAGGAAACAGATATAGTTGGTATTTCTACGCCTGTAACTAAATGGAATCATCAAGTGACAAAAGCTTCTGAAATTCCTGGAGTTATTGCAAAAGCTTTTTATATAGCAAAAAGCGGTCGTCCTGGACCCGTTTTAATTGATATTACCAAAGATGCTCAGTTTGAAGAATTTGATTTTTCTTACAAAAAATGTGAAGGAGTTAGAAGTTATATTCCAATTCCTAAAACTGAACAAGCTTCGATTGAAGCAGCAGCAAAGTTAATAAACGAAGCAAAAAAACCTTTTGTAATTTGGGGTCAAGGTGTAATTTTAAGTAAAGCCGAAGAAGTATTTAAGGCTGTAATTGAAAAAGCAGGGATTCCTTCTGCTTGGACAATCATGGGCGCTTCAGCAATACCAACTTCTCATCCATTAAATGTCGGTATGCTTGGAATGCATGGAAATTATGCTCCAAATGTATTAACCAATCAATGTGATGTTTTAATAGCAATTGGTATGCGCTTTGATGATCGTGTTACTGGAAAATTAGATGAATACGCTACACAAGCCAAAGTAATTCATTTTGAAATAGACCCTTCTGAAATTGATAAAAATGTAAAAACTGACGTTGCTGTATTAGGTGATGCAAAAACTAGTTTAGAAACAATACTCCCTTTAATTAAAACTAATTCTCACCCAAAATGGCATCAGAAATTTAAAGACCTGTATACCATTGAGTTTGACAAAGTCATTAAAGGTGATTTATACCCTACAAAAGAAGGGTTGACAATGGGAGAGGTTTTAAAAGAAATAAATATCCAATCTAAAGGTGAAGCTGCAATTGTAACTGATGTTGGCCAGCACCAAATGATAGCATGCCGTTATGCAGAATTTAATCAAACAAAAAGTAATATTACTTCAGGTGGATTAGGAACTATGGGATTTGGCCTACCTGCAGCTATCGGAGCAAAAATGGCAAGACCAGATCGTGAGGTCGTTTCTATATCTGGAGATGGTGGGTACCAAATGACAATTCAAGAGTTAGGAACTATTTTTCAGCAAAAAGCAGCAGTAAAAATTGTAGTATTAAATAATGAATTCTTAGGGATGGTTCGCCAATGGCAGCAGTTGTTTTTTGATAAGCGCTATGCTTCTACTGAAATGACAAATCCAGATTTTGTTGCAATTGCAAAAGGGTATTACTTAAATGCAAAGCGTGTTACAAAACGTGAAGAATTAGCAGATGCTGTTGCAGAGATGATGGCTAGTAAAGAAGCATATTTTTTAGAAGTATGTGTAGAAAAAGAAGGAAATGTATTTCCGATGGTTCCTTCTGGAGCATCGGTTTCAGATATAAGACTAGAGTAATTATGGAAAACGAAATAAAACAATTTACAGTATCAATTTATACTGAAAACAATATCGGATTGTTGAATAGAATTTCAGCAATCTTCCAAAGAAGACATATTAATATAGAAAGTATTAATACTTCTATTTCAGAAATAGAAAGCGTTTCTAAATGGACTATCGTAGTCGATTTATCTGAAAAAAATATGAGGAAAATTATCGGCCAAATAGAGAAACAGGTAGAGGTAATAAAAGCATATTTTCATAAAGAGGAAGATACTATTTATCAAGAATCATGCATCTTTAAAATGAGGTCAAACTTATTGTTTGACGAACGCCAAATACAAAACATCATTAAAGAAAGTAACGCTAGAATAGTCACTGTAAATAAAGATTTTTTTGTCATAGAAAAATCTGGAAGAAAAGAAGAAATTGAAGAACTACATACAAAATTAAATGCTTTTGAAATTATGCAGTTTAGTCGATCAGGACGTATTGCTGTTACAAAAGATGAAATGAAAATATCACAAATGCTTAAAGCATTTAAACACTAAAATTAAAAAAATGGCGAATTATTTCAACACATTATCATTAAGAAACAAATTAGAGCAATTAGGAAAATGTAGATTTATGGAATCTTCAGAGTTTGAAGATGGAGTAAATGTATTGTTAAATAAAAAAATTGTAATTATTGGCTGTGGTGCTCAAGGTTTAAATCAAGGTTTGAATATGAGAGATTCGGGATTAGATATCTCGTATGCATTAAGACAAACTGCAATTGATGAGAAAAGAGAATCTTATAAGAATGCAAGTTCAAATGGATTTGTAGTTGGAACTTATACAGAGTTAATTCCAAATGCAGATTTGGTGTTAAATTTAACTCCTGATAAGCAACATACAAATGTTGTGAAATCAGTAATGCCTTTAATGAAAAATGGTGCTACACTTTCTTATTCTCACGGATTCAACATTGTTGAAGAAGGGACGCAAATTCGAAAAGATCTTACAGTTATTATGGTCGCTCCTAAATGTCCTGGAACTGAAGTTCGTGAAGAGTATAAAAGAGGTTTTGGTGTGCCAACATTAATTGCTGTTCATCCTGAAAATGACCCTCAAAATAAAGGTCTAGTTCAAGCCAAGGCTTATGCCGTAGGAACTGGTGGACATAAAGCAGGTGTTTTAGAGTCTTCTTTTGTTGCAGAAGTGAAATCAGATTTAATGGGAGAACAAACTATTTTATGTGGTATTTTACAAACTGGTGCTATTTTATCTTTTGATAAAATGGTAGAAGAAGGTATTGAACCTAGTTATGCTGCAAAATTAATTCAATATGGTTGGGAAACTATTACCGAAGCTTTAAAGCATGGTGGAATTACCAATATGATGGATAGATTGTCAAATCCAGCAAAAATAAAAGCATTTGAGGTTTCAGAAGAATTGAAAACCATCATGCGTCCATTATTTGGAAAGCATATGGATGATATTATCTCTGGTCATTTCTCTAAAACAATGATGGAAGATTGGGCAAATGATGATAAAAATTTATTAGCATGGAGAGCAGAAACTGGAGAAACAGCATTTGAAAAAACTACAATTACAACTCAAGAAATTTCTGAACAAGAATATTTTGATCATGGAACTTTATTAGTTGCTTTTGTAAGAGCAGGTGTAGAATTAGCATTTGAGGCTATGACAGAAGCAGGAATTATTGAAGAATCGGCATATTATGAATCATTACATGAAACACCCCTAATTGCTAACACAATAGCACGTAAAAAATTATTCGAAATGAATCGCGTAATTTCTGATACTGCTGAATATGGATGTTATTTATTTGATCATGCTTGCAAACCATTATTAACTGATTTTATGAAAACCATAAATACAGACCTTATTGGTAAGCCCTACACTTCTGAAAATGGTGTAGACAACCAAGAACTAATTGCTATTAATAAGATTATTAGAAATCATCCTGTAGAAATAATTGGATCTAAATTAAGAGATTCGATGATCGCTATGAAAGTTATAAAATCTGAAACAACTTTAAGTGATAGTGTTATAGCATAAAAAGTTATGAAAACAGAAACTACATACTTTCCTAAAGTAGAGTCTATTATATCTGCCGCAAAAAGGTTAAAAGGCATTGCAAACAAAACACCTTTAACTATCAACGCAAGATATTCTAAAGAATATTCATGTAATATTTTATTAAAACGTGAAGATTTACAACAAGTTCGTTCTTATAAAATACGTGGAGCTTATAATAAAATATCTTCATTGAGTGAAAATGAAAAAACAACTGGAATTGTATGTGCGAGTGCAGGAAATCATGCTCAAGGAGTTGCTCTTTCGTGTAAATTATTAAAGATAAAAGGGACTATTTATATGCCCTTACCCACTCCTAATCAAAAAATTGAACAAGTTAAAATGTTTGGTGAAGAGTATATTAATATTGTTATTGAGGGTGATACTTTTGATGATGCATATCATGCTGCTATTTTGAATTGCAAGTCTCAAAAGAAAACATTCATCCATCCATTTAATGATAAAAAAGTAATTGAAGGCCAAGCAACTGTTGGATTAGAAATAATTGAACAAGCAGAAAAAACTATTGATTATGTTTTTGTACCTGTTGGAGGTGGTGGTTTGTCTGCGGGACTATCATCAATATTTAAAGAGTTATCACCGAGTACAAAGATTATAGGTATAGAACCCACAGGAGCACCCTCTATGTCAACATCAATAAATAATAACTTCAATACTTCTTTAGAAAAAATTGAAAGTTTTGTTGACGGAGCTGCAGTTAAAAAAGTTGGAGATTTAAATTTTGCTATTTGCAAGCAGAATCTTCATGATATGATTACTGTTCCGGAAGGAAAAATATGCCAGATAATTTTAGATTTATATAACAAAGATGCCATTGTAGTTGAACCTGCAGGGGCATTAAGTATTGCTGCTTTAGATTTTTTTGCTGACGAAATTAAAGGCAAAAATGTTGTTTGTATCGTTAGTGGTAGTAATAATGATATTACTAGAACTGCAGAAATTAAAGAACGTGCATTATTGTATGCTAATCTAAAACACTACTTCATTGTAAAATTCCCACAACGTGCAGGAGCATTAAGAGAGTTTGTAGCCGAAATTTTAGGACCTGCTGATGATATTACACACTTTGAATATACTAAAAAAGTAAATCGAGAAAATGATGTGGCAGTTGTAGGTTTACAACTAAAATCACCAAAAGATTTAGCTCCATTAATTCAAAAAATGAAAGAAAGAAACTTCTTTGGTGACTACTTAAATGACAAGCCTGATTTATTTCAGTTTTTAATATAAACTTTTATTTTCGCTAATAATATTATAAGTAAAACTTCGAAACCCTTTTCGTAGTTTGTAACTGTAAACAAGGTAGTTTAGTCTTCTTTTTTGTTACTTTGGAATGAATTTTTTATAAAAATAATAGTATTAAGAAATTTACTAAAATTTAAAATCATGAAACATCTATTTGCAGAAATTCCAAGCGAGTACAAGATTAAGTCTCTCCTTCATCAAAAAACTTATTTAGTTAATGGTGAATTAAAAAATTGGTCTGGCACAATTACAGATGTTTTATCTACCATATCATCTACCAAAAAATACAGCCCTACCCTACTAGGAACTATTCCTCAATTAGGAAAAGAAGAGGCCTTAGAAACTCTAGACGCAGCGGTTTCTGCTTATGATAAAGGTCAAGGTTTATGGCCAACAATGAAGGTTGCAGATAGAATTTCTTGCATGGAGAAATTTGTAACCCAAATGAAAACTAAGCGAGAAGAAGTTGTGAAATTATTAATGTGGGAGATTGGGAAATCTTTACCAGATTCTCAAAAGGAATTTGATAGAACTGTAGAGTATATCTATGATACTATTGAAGATTACAAAAAAATGGATCGTGATTCGGCAAAATTTGAAAAAAATAGTGGTGTTCACGCACATATAAGAAGAGGACCATTAGGTGTTGTCTTATGTTTAGGACCTTATAACTACCCATTAAACGAAACATTTGCACTGTTAATCCCTGCTATTATAATGGGAAATACAACTATTTTTAAACCCGCAAAAAATGGAGTATTATTAATTTCTCCTTTATTAGAAGCATTTCAAAATAGCTTTCCTGCAGGAGTTGTAAATATTATTTATGGAAGAGGTAGAACACTAGCTACTCCAATCATGGAAAGCGGAAAAATTGATGTCCTTGCGTTAATTGGTAATAGTAAATCTGCTAATGCGATTCAAGAAAATCATCCAAGAAAAAATAGGTTACGTTTAATATTAGGATTAGAAGCGAAAAATCCAGCAATTGTTTTAGAAGATGCTGATTTAGATTTAACTATTAATGAGTGTATCGCTGGTGCAACTTCTTTTAACGGACAAAGATGTACTGCTTTAAAAATAATATATGTACATGAAAATATCGTTGAAGAATTTAACAAACGTTTTTCTAAAAGAATAGATGCCTTAAAATTTGGCAACCCATGGGAAGACGGTGTAAAACTTACACCTTTGCCAGAACCAGGAAAACCTGCTTATATCCAAGAATTAATTGATGATGCTACTGAAAAAGGTGCTAAAATAATAAATAAAAAAGGGGGTGAAACAACAGAAAACTATATTTTTCCAGCAGTTTTATATCCTGTTTCTAAAAATATGAGAGTATTTGAAGAAGAACAATTTGGACCGGTCACACCAATACTATCTTTTAAAGACATTAATGAGCCTTTAGATGATATGGCTGAATCAAATTACGGACAACAAGTAAGTGTTTTTGGTAGTGATGTGAAAACATTGTCTCCTTTAATTGATACTCTTGTAAACTTGGTGTGTAGAGTAAACTTAAATAGTGCTGCTCAACGTGGACCTGATGTGTATCCTTTTACAGGAAGAAAAGATTCTGCAGTAGCAACTTTAAGTGTTCACGATGCTTTACGTTCATTTTCTATTAGAACTTTTGTTGCTTCAAAAGACAATGAATATAATAACGCTATTTTAAAAGAATTACTAGATAAAAAAACATCAAACTTTATAAGTACAGATTATATTTTATAAGACCATATCAATTTAAAATATTGAAAAACTAGATTAAAAGTAATTATTTTTGAATTACATAAAAAATATAGTTGCATTTTCAGAAAAACATAATTCTTTAGATAAAGTCCTTTAAGTAGGCTTTATCTATTAAATATTTTATAAATTTACATTAATGAATTTACATATAAATAAAATATATAGATTTTTACCCGAATTGCCACTTCGCAATAATCGCCGCTAATTCCAATATTTAGCAACAAAATCTATTATTCATTTTTATTTTTTTTTATCATGTACAATTCTAATTCAACATACAATTTTCAATATTTAGTTATTTCTCACAATAACACATCAATTGTACGTCGCAATTTTCCACGTCGCCCTTAAGGGTATATTTCTATTTATGAACTTAGGTGAGTCCAGTTCAGATTTCAAAAATTAAAGCATCATTTTTTTAACTTAAAATCAATTACAATGAAAATTGTTATTGCAGATAAATCACATAGTATTTACGCAGAGATTATTTGTAAAACTATTGCAGAGGCTGCAGAGGTCAGAGGCACAGGAATTGCTAAGCGGAAACCTGAATATATCATTACTAAGATGGAAAACGGAAATGCGGTAATAGCATTAGATGGAGAAATTTTTGCAGGGTTCTGTTATATAGAAGCTTGGAGTCATGGTAAATTTGTTGCTAATTCTGGGTTAATTGTACATCCAGATTATCGAGGTAAATCTTTAGCCAAACAAATTAAAAAAGTAGTTTTTGAGCACTCTAGAACTAAATTTCCTTTGGCAAAAATATTTAGCATCACAACCGGTTTGCCAGTAATGAAACTAAATAGTGATTTAGGCTATAAACCAGTTACTTTTTCTGAATTAACAGATGATCAATCTTTCTGGAAAGGCTGTCAGACCTGTAAGAACTATGATGTTCTTCAACGTACCAATCAAAGTATGTGTCTGTGTACAGGAATGCTGTTCGATCCAGAAAAAACTAAAATATCAACTAATGAAGTGCATCCATATAATAAAAAAGTTTGGACTAGATTGAAAAACATAAAACAAGCCTTATTTTTAAAAAAAGATAAAAAATGAAAAAATTAGTAATTGCATATAGTGGAGGTTTAGATACATCATATTGCGCTGTAAGTTTGTCAAAAGAGTATGATGTACATGCAGTAAGTGTAAATACAGGCGGATTTTCGAACGACGAAATCAAAAACATAGAAAGTAACGCTTATAAAATGGGAGTTTCTACCTATAAAAATATTGATGCTATTGCGACTTATTATCAAAAAGTGATTAAATATTTAACATTTGGGAATGTGTTAAAAAACAGCACGTATCCTTTATCGGTAAGTGCAGAGCGTATTATACAGGCGATAGAAATTGTTGAATACGCCAAAAGTATTGATGCGAAATATATTGCTCACGGAAGTACAGGCGCAGGAAATGATCAAGTCCGTTTTGATATGATTTTTCAAACTTTGGC
>TARA_B110000090_G_scaffold77401_1_pt1 | contig 11107 bp, 8 predicted proteins | sample TARA_B110000090 | Tara Oceans TARA_B110000090 (sample SAMEA4397239) | marine metagenome | biome: Polar Biome; feature: [SRF] surface water layer (ENVO:00010504); material: water (ENVO:00002006), including particulate matter (ENVO:01000060) such as... | depth 5 m
GTTCAACGTTTTGTAAAAGGTAAAACAACTTGGGGAACTATTCAGTTTACACTATTTGACCCAATTACTCCTTCTGGTGCACAATCAGTAATGGAATGGGTTAGATTACATCATGAATCAGTAACTGGTAGAGACGGATATAGTGATTTCTATAAAAAAGATTTAACTATAAATGTATTAGGTCCTGTAGGAGATGTAGTATCAGAATGGATAATTAAAGGAGCAATGATAACAGAAGCTTCATTTGGAGATTACAACTGGGATCAAGAAAATGCTGCTCAAGAAATTACAATGACGGTACAACCTGATTATTGTGTTTTAAATTTCTAATAATACAACAAATATTTATCAAAATTGCTTGGCTCACGCCAAGCTTTTTTGTATTTTACATATGTATACACGATAACAAAGTTTTAATTAAATAAAGATTATATGAGTGAATTTAAATTCCCAACAGAAGAAATAGAATTACCCTCTAAAGGGTTATTGTATCCAAAAGACAACCCCTTATCAAGTGGTAAAGTAGAAATCAAATACATGACTGCTAAAGAAGAAGATATTCTGTCCAATTCATCATTTATTGAAAACGGTACGGTACTAGATAAGCTTTTAGAATCCGTAATTGTATCCAAAATAAACCCAAAGGATTTAATTATAGGAGATAAAAATGCAATTTTAATCGCTACTCGTGTATTAGGTTACGGATCAGACTACACTGTGAAAATAGATGGTAAAGTCCATACAATTGATATATCAGAATTAGCAAATAAAATATTTGACGAGTCTTTAATTGAACAAGGAAAAAATGAATTTAGTTTTGTATTACCTCACAGTAATACACCAATTACATATAAGATCTTAAATGGTCATGATGAAATTAAAATTGAAAGAGAACTAAAAGGATTAAAAAAGCTAAATAAAAATTCATCTCCTGAAGCCTCAACCCGATTAAAATATACAATTACATCGGTTAATGGAGAAACTGAGACTAAAGAAATCAGAGAATTTGTTGATACTTACTTTCTAGCTAGAGATACTAGAGCCTTTAGAGAACATTTAAGAAATACTCAACCCGATGTTGATCTTACTGTTATTCTAGATAGCGGAGAGGAGGTATTAGTCCCTATAGGACTAAGCTTTTTTTGGCCTGACCTTGAAGACCGCGCCTAGGATTAGATTAAATATATTTAAACAAATACATGAAATAATATTTCATGGGAAAGGTGGGTATGATTATTATGCAGTGTATAATATGCCTATCTGGTTACGTAAATATACTTTTAAAGAAATAAACGATTTTTATGAAGAAAAAGCAGCACAAGAAAACAATGAAATGTCTGCTGGTAAAACATCATTAATGGATTCTGAAGGAAAAGTTAATGCCCCCCAATTTAAACAAGCATCAAAACCCTATGAAAATAAAAGCAGCTATAAATAGTTGCTTTTTTTCATATTTATAACAAAATAGCGTATTATGGGCCTTGGTGATGGTAAAGCAACAAAAGAATCAAAGGAAGTAACTAAAGAATTAGGATATATCCTAGATGCTGTTAGTACTCTTGGTGACCAACTAATAAGTTCATTTCAAGATGCGGTCGATGGTGCTGGTGAGTTAGGTGATAAAGTTGACGTCGTTGGTAAAACAATGCAAAGAGGTTTAGTAGCAGGTCTTAAAGAAGCAGTAAAAAACTCAGAATCTTTAATTCAACTTCAAGCTAAAGTAACTAGGGGAATGGCTACCCAAAAAGACATAGCTAAAGAATCTGAAAAAATTGCAAACAATCAAGCTCTTTTAGATGCTAGAAGAGAAACTTTAGGTAGTCAACTAACAAAAAGACAAAAAACCTTATTAAACCAACAACAACAACAACTTAATTACCAAAAAGAGAATTTAGATAAAATAAAATCTCAAAATATAGCATACCAAAAATCAAAAAGTTTATTACAAATTGCAAAAGAAAATGCTGGTGGTCTTTTAGATAAAATGGATAAAACTGGTACTGCATCTAAAATATTAAGTGGTGGGGTAGGATCAGTATTAACTTCAGCTCGTTTATTAGAATTAGTAGTGTTAGGTGTATTTAATGCCATGGTAGATGTTGACAAACAGTCAGGGGTACTAGCTAAAAACCTTAATATATCTTATAATGAAGCTACGGCCCTAAACGTAGAATTAACTAAGGCGGCAAATGAAACGGGTTATATTTCAATTACAACAAAGGGATTAGGTGATGCCTTAATGGCAGTTAATGGTGAATTAGGAATATTTAATACCACTATTGATGCTAACCTTATAACTTTCCAAAAATTACATAAAACCGCAGGTTTAACGTATGATGAGTTAGGTGGTGTAAATAAAATAACTATAGCCACAGGGGGTGACTTAGAAAAAAATACTGCTGAAATCATGGCACAAGCCCGATTAACGGGCCAAAAGTTTAAAGTAGCACTAAACGAAAAAGATGTACTTAAAGATATCAGCAAAGTATCAGCAGCAACAACCTTATCATTAGGTAAAAACCCAGGACAAATAGCAGCAGCCGTAGCAACCGCTAAATCCTTAGGGATGGAGATGTCTAAAGTAGAGGGCATAGCCGATAGTTTACTTAATTTTGAATCTTCTATTGCAAAAGAAATGGAAGCTGAATTACTTACGGGTAAATCACTTAATTTAGAAAAAGCAAGACAATTTGCACTAAATAACGATATAGCGGGTGTAGCAAGAGAAATTGCAAAAGAAGCAGGTTCTGCCGCTGACTTTGGAAGAATGAATAGAATCCAACAGGAGGCATTAGCTGGTGCTGTTGGGTTAAGTAGAGAAGAATTAGCAAAATCTTTATTTGTACAAGAACAAATTGGTAATCTTACAGGTGATGAGTATGCAATAAGAGAAAAACAAATAAACCAGTTAGAAGCAAAAGGTTTATCTCAAGCCGAAATAAAAAAGAAATTAGGTAAAGAAAGTATAGAAGATCTAAAAGCACAAAATAGTGTTCAAGAAAAATTAGAAAAATCTGTTGCTAAGATGAAAGAAACTTTTGTTAGTTTAGCAGGTCCCTTAATGCAATTAATAAACCCCATTATAGATTTATTAATCCCCGCTATATCTTCTATTAGTTTTTTATTAACCCCAGTTTATGATATGTTCCAAGGTATAGCAGGTATATTAACTGGTAACCTTGAAACCCTAGATGGTTTTCAAACGGCATTAGGTGCAATTGCAATCGCTGCAGGTGTAGTATATGGGATAACTAAATCCATCGCAATAGTTGATGGTCTTATAGTAGGGTATAAAGTAGCACAAAATGCTTTAGAAAAAAGTAAACAAAAAGGAATATTTGGTACTATTGGTGCTATGACCGTTGCCCTAGGGATACAATTAGGATTATTAAGTGCTTCTTTAGCTACAAATGCCGCAGTTACCTTTGGAGTTGGAGTAGCAGTAGCTGTAGCAGCAGCTATGGCAGGTTATGCCGCAATAAAATCTATGACCGCTGATGATATGATGTCCCCAGGGGCCAATTCTTCTGGGTATGGTAGCAGAACATTAATGGGTCCTGAAGGAGCAATTGCATTAAATAATAAAGATACAGTTATAGCAGGTACAGATTTATTTGGTGATAATAAACAATCTACAACATCACAAACAGTAATACAACCCCAAAGTGTTGATACCTCAAAAATGGAAAAATTGTTAGAATCCCTAATAAACAAACCTACACCCTCCTTAAACATGGATTCAATAGAAGTAGGTACTGTTGCAGGTATGAGTGCATATTCTATCCAATAACAATATTTATAATAAAATTAACCTTAACTATAAAAATTAGAAATTATGGCCTTATTAGACAAATTAACAACTTCTGGCACAACAATGACCCCATTAAAGGGTAACCAACCAACTGCTCCATTACAAATGGGTGCAATACCAATCAATAATTCCTTCCAAGAGGGAACTTATGAAGATACCGTATTAAAAACACCAAGAGCTACAGATAATACGGGTAACTAATAAAAATACCTAAAATATGGCTTTAGTTAATCTAAGTACTAACCTTAAATCCTTAAGGTTCGGAAATGACCGACGTGATGGTGCCAGTAGTGGTCAACCTTACGTTACATCACCTATACCAACCGGATTTATTGGTGGTGGTTTGGGTGATGAAGACTTCTTACTAAGAGGAGGGTCATTACTTCCTGCACAGGTAACAAGGGATGTCTCTAGATTATCTAAAATGTTTTTTGATTTTAAATCCCCAAATGGTACCTTATTTACAGCAAAACAAAATGTATTGTCTGCCTCAGGTGTTGATATAAAAGCAGGAAAAGGGAAAAATCAAATTTTAAATAATGGTGTATATTTACCAACTTCTACCTTATTACAAGCAGCAGCTAACCCCCTAGGTGGTCATTTAGTTAAACAAGGAATAAATCCCTTTGTAGATAATAGTGAATCGGCGGCTGCTGGAGATTTTGGTAGTGGTTTAGAGGGTTTTATAAATTTAACACTAAATGGTGCTGGGTTATTGGGTCAAAACCTTCCATTGTCCAATTCTACCTATTGGACTACTGATGCTTCTAAGGAAAGAGTTAGAAAAACTATTAGTAGTAGATTAGTAAGTTTTACTAATGACTTTATTACTAATGATTCCCGCGCTGAAGATGTTCTTTACAAGTATAGTGGGGGACCAGGATCAACTTTAGGTGTAGGTAGTACTCAAATACTTTTATCAAAAAATAGAACAGGAGTAAATAATCCAATTTTAAACCAAACTGGGTTTTTTATAAATAATAATAAAACAATACCAGGACCTGCTTCTACAGGTGACCGCAATATAGGTAGAGAGGATTATTCCGTCTTTAAGGGCAAAAACCCTACTTGGAGAGGAGCAAAAATATTAGGAGTATCTGTAAGTCAAATTTATAAAGACATAACGGGTGAAGATATAAACCAAGATAAATATAAAACTTGGAATAACACAAATGCACCCCTTCGTGATTTTCAAACTAGTGTTTTTCTAAAAGGTTCCTTCACCACCAACTACTTAACCCCGGGTTTAAATAACACCCTGGATTACGATCAATTGCTTAATGCAAAGGATAATGGGGTTAATCATAAAATCTTACAAGATTATAGAAAAACTGTTAATTTTAATGGCTTACCATCAGTAGACTATACAGACTCAACTAAAACATCTACAGGTAGAGTGAATTTAGGAGATCCTGGAAGTAGAACATTGCCAAGATCAAGTTATACAAAAGGAAATGGTACGGCATTGGATGCAATAAATGCCTATCCTATATATTCAACAAACACCGTAGGAAATGGATCTACTTTAGGGAAAAATGATTATAACGATTTTGTAGCTTTTAGGATTGGTGTAATAAATAATGACGACCCTAGTTTTACTAACTATTTACACTTTAGAGCCATAATAGATGGTATGAGTGATAGTTACAATGCAGATTGGGGATCTCAAAAATTCTCAGGTAGGGCCGAAACCTTATATAACTACCAGGGATTTGACCGTTCTATATCTTTATCATGGACCGTGGCAGCACAATCCCAAGAAGAACTTATACCTATGTACCAAAAACTAAATTATTTGGCATCAGTATGTGCACCAGATTATTCTAGTGATGGTTATATGAGAGGTAACTTAATTAAATTAACAATAGGTGGTTATTTATATGAACAAGTAGGAATATTAAAAGCAATTACGTATACTGTACCACAAGAATCCCCATGGGAAATATCTATAAAGGATGATGGTGGTCAAGATTTAGAATTACAAGAATTACCTATGATAATAAAAGTATCTGGGTTTCAATTCATACCAATTCAAGATTTTGTACCTCAAGTACAGAAAAATACATTTGCGGGTTTAGAAGATAAAATAATGAGTAATGGTAAAGTAGCAACTACAAATGGCACAACTCCTATTTCAAAAGCACAACTTTCTGAATTTGGTGAACAAAGGTATATATCTTTATCTAGAGGGTTAAGAAAAAAAGATAATAGTTATGATGGTTTAAATTTTAACCCAAGAGATAGAGTAGAACCTATACCTCCTTTAACACCTAGACCTATAACCTCTATTAATTCAGAAATTGAAGATATAATACAAACACAACCATCCTTATAATGAGTAGATACTCTAACATAAACACATTCAGTACTAACGAGGGTAAAAGATTTAAAGGTACAACAAAGTATCCGGATATCCCCCTTAGTTTTAATGACATTTATGTTTATACTGATGAAGGTGACAGATTTGATATATTAGCCCACAAGGCATATGGTGATGCTAGTTTATGGTGGATAATATCAATGGCAAATCCTCAATTTTCCCAAAATTCATATTACCCTCCATTAGGGGTACAAATCAGAATCCCACAAAACCAGGGGGCAATCTTATTAGAATTCAACAAATTAAATGGAAGATAGTTATGACAGGAAATTTACTAGGCGAAGAAATAAATCCTATTGTTGATGAACAAATAAAATTCAGACAACAAGTACAAGGTGCTGGGTATTTAGAAAATAAAAGTGTAGACCGTTCTCCAAAGGTCTTAAATTACTTAAATAATAGAAGTTCTTGGATTAAATTTGCATCTGGAGTATCAATATCTGGTTCTGCCGGTGAAGAAAAATTAAACGATTTTTTTAGTGAAGAGACAGGGGTTGAATACTCTACTAATGGTGATATCACAAACCTCCTATCTACGGGTTTAGCAGAAAATATAGTATTATTTAACACGGTTCAAAGACTTAACAAAAAAGGAGAAGATGCAGAGTATATTAGAAGAAGTGGTGTAAGGAATTCAAATCAACTTAAAGAAAGTATTAATAAAATGTATGGTGGTCTAGGAGGAAATTCTAGAGGACTACAACCTGTCCCAGGTATTACGGGTATGTCGGTTGATTGTCTTAACCGTGGTTCAATTAAAAAGGCAACAGTTACTATAAAAGCATATAATAAATTTCAATTTAGTCTAATAGAGGTACTTTATCTTAGGTTAGGTTACATGATGATGTTAGAATGGGGTTGGGATAAGTATATAGATAATATACAAGAAGTTAAAGGAAACCCTCCAAATGTTACTATAGAGGGCATGAAGGATACTATAATTGATAATCAATGGTTTGGTACTAAAAGACGAAGCCAAGATGATATGTTATCCTTAATTGATGGTTATGAGTCTAAATATAAAGGAAACTATGGTGGTTTTTTTGGAAAAGTAGTTAATTTTACTTGGAAACTAAATACAGATAATACATATGATATTACTGTAAATCTAATCACCCTAGGCTCAGTAATAGAATCTTTAAAAGTAAACCTACCAATTCCCACCCAAACTAAATCTACATTAAACTTATTAAAAGAAAATTACTTAAAAACCCTAGGTAAGTCATATACTGAATTAGAAAAAGAAGAAAAGGATAGTTATACTGATAAAATACTTGCAAATCTTGGGTCTGATGTTATAACCCAATGGATAGCAAATTCTATAATTTTAGATAATTCTGCAAATGAAGGGTCCCCATCTCCCGATGGTTCTAATAACTTTTTTACTCATTCATCTAAGACCTCATCCCAAAAATATGTTAGGTTTGGACATTTCTTAAGTATCTTACAAGATTTAACAATATCTGGAATACAAAATGGCTCATCAGATGTTAGTAGTCTAGAATTAGATTTTGACATAGACACAGAGTATATTGTATGTGGTTATGAAAATAATTTAATTCCCCTATCCCCTAATAAAGTAATTTTTTCTGTAAAATTTACAGGGTTAGATGGATTAAAAACCTTAGGGAGGAAAACAGAAACTGTAATATCTAATCTTAATAATAATAAAACACCCTTTGCATCAGAAGATAAAGGTGTTTCTTATGGTAAAATATTAAATTGTTATCTAAATTTAAGACATTTAGCAGATCTTTTAGATTCAAATAAAGATAAAAAAGGAAATGTTACTCTTTTTGAATTTTTAGAAAGTATATGTGATTCAATTAATGAATCTACTGGTGGTCTTACGGATATTACCCCCATAATAAAAGATAATAAAATAGTAACTTTTATAGATGAAAACCCTATAAAGGGGTATGACAACCTCTTACCCTCAAATGATTACAAATATACTCTTTTAGAAATTAACGGTTACAACAACACCGAAGGTACTTCTAATTTTGTAAAAAACTTTAGTGTACAAACTAAAATTACCCCAGACTTAGCTAGTATGATATCTATTGGGGCTGCCTCTGATGGTGGTAATGCTAAGGATATAAACGCCATCCCCTATAGAAAATGGAACCAAGGTTTAGTAAATAGATATGCTAACAGTTATGTCTCTTTACCACCCCCAAAACCTAAAACTAAAGAGCAAATACAAAAGGAAGAGGACCAAAAATTTAAAGACGCACTTAGTAAAGCTATTACGGATGATGATGGTAATGCAGAATTTTATACTATTCTTGGGGATAGACCTGGATATTCATTTACTTATAATGGTTATAGAGTAAATGGTATTATTACACCAGGTGTAGCTAAATTAGGTTTAAGAAGATTCCATGCCCAAAACCAACCATTACTATCATTTGGTTTAAATAGATATAAACAAGCTATTAAGGACAGAGAAAATCAAAAGGCAATATACGCTGCGGCAAACCTAAATTTAGTAGACAATCTAACAGAAGCAAAAAATAACTATTCTTATTATTTAATAAATTCCTTTGGGGGAGAACTTACGGAACAGTCTGTTGTGCAACTCCAAAAAATTAAAGACAATACACCTAGTACTTTAGGAAAATTAGGACTTGCTATTCAAACTAAATCAATATTCCCACTTCTTCTTCCACCACCAAATACATCACCTAGGGGTTTTACCGTTTATACATCAAATGCCAAGTATTGGGATTTTAATACTAACATCCAATCTCAAGGGCAAAATTCCTTTAAATTGTATCTAAACCAAACCAACCAAGAATTAGCAAACAGATCAATACCTATTATTTCAGGTACTGGTTTCATTCCCCTAGAACTTGGAATTACTATGGATGGGATAAGTGGGGTACAAATATATAATAAAATTAATGTTAACACCAAAGTACTTCCTTCATCTTACCCAAGAGCTTTAAAATTCTTAGCTATAGGAGTAAACCATAAGATATCAGGTAATATTTGGAATACTGAACTAAAAACTATTTCAGTACCTGTATTATCAACATCTGCACCCATAGAAATAGGAATATCAACAACTCCTACAGTAGTAACACCAACATCTTCAACAGCAGTAGGGGTATTAGCAGATACTACTTCATTTACAGATAATGGTTTTGTTGGTAATAAAAAACTACAACCTATCCAAGACTTAATAGCAAAATATGAAAGTAGAGGAAACTATTATGCTAAAAATAGAGGTGCTATGAATAATAATAAATCCACTACTGAATTAAAGGGACTTACTGTAAAAGAATATCTAAAATATTCAGAATTACCAGATAATAGAATGGATAGACTATTTGCCGTAGGTAGATATCAGTATACACCAAATCCTATCAGAGATTCTATAAAACGAGGCTTACTACAATTAGATGAAATACTTACCCCCCAGGTACAAGAAAGACTTGCTGGGTCTTATTTTTTTACTGGTCCTAAAAGAAAATATTTAAGAAACTATCTATTAGCCCAAAATGGTGGTAGTAAACTAGATCTAGAAAAAGCAGTTCAATCCGTTGGGAATGAATGGGCTAGTATGCCTGTTATATTTTATAAAGAAGGAGGAAAGAAAATCATCACTGGAAATGTTACTACAGGAATATCAAATAGTGCATACTATGGAAATAAGGGTAACAACCCCTCTACAGCAAAAATCTCAGTATCCGTTGTAGTTCAAGCGTTAATCCAATCACGGATTTTAATGGGTAATACCCCTTCATATATTCCACCATATTATAGTAAAAACCCTAATGTAATTTCATTCTAAAATAATATGTACTATCCAAAATCTCAAATACAAACTGAATTATTCACCAATGGTGAGGATTTTACAATCTTCCCTACTGATGAAAGATATAGTGGTTATTATTTTATAACAGGGGACAATCAAGCATTTACTGGTAAAAACCCAAATGATAAACCAAATCAACAACTAATACCAACAACTAATAGATATTCATCTACATCTACCCCATTAATTATAAGTGATCCTAAACCAACAACAAACACTGGCGAATATATTGTAGACCCTCTTTACAATATCTCCAGAAAAAACCCCATTACAGAATTCCAAGTACCCCCCTTATCACCTATACAAACATATCCTAGACCTAAAGAAAGTGACTATAATGTAGGTGAAATTCAAAGGTATTTTGTTAAAAAGATTAATAGTATAAAATATATAGAAATAAACAAAACCAATTATACTAGATATTTAAACAATGAATCTACAGTAAATTGGCAGTTATATGCACCCTTTAGTTTACCATGGGAAATCACGGGTGATAGGTCAAAAGTATATGAGGTTAATAAAAAAACGGTATCAAGAATTACTAATAACCTAAATTTAATAGGCTTCAAATCCTATTTTAAAGATAAGTATGACCAATTTCATAAAAACCCTGACAAAAAAACTAGGCTACCACTAAAATAATTCGTATATTCGGGTAAAATAAAGGTATATGTATTGGCTTGTTGAAAATAAGGAACAATTAGATGTTCTACTTAATAGTGGTTATAAAGAGGCTTTCATCGAAGTAATCCCTTATAATGACACCATACACCCATCACTAAATCACGTAAGTTTAATGTATATTAAACCACTTGAAGCAACTAAGGGGTTTATGGTGTGCGTACATCATAGTGAGGTTACTAATGAGTTAATCACGTATAAAACAAGCATTGTAAACTTAATAAATAAATTTGAAAAATTATATTGTCGCGATAAAAAGGAAATATTACATCATTTTCCAATCAAAACTCTTCTTGACATAACACCACCACCTCATACATATATACGTCCTACAACCATAACACACGATTTATACTACAATAAATACAAGGATAACTTAAAGTTAAACCTAATTATACCTATTGTTAAACAC
>TARA_B110000090_G_scaffold27233_1_pt1 | contig 11062 bp, 8 predicted proteins | sample TARA_B110000090 | Tara Oceans TARA_B110000090 (sample SAMEA4397239) | marine metagenome | biome: Polar Biome; feature: [SRF] surface water layer (ENVO:00010504); material: water (ENVO:00002006), including particulate matter (ENVO:01000060) such as... | depth 5 m
GTAGTACGTTTTATTGCGACGGTTGGAACAACGGTCACAAAGGTACGTCTTCGCCGCCGTGTTTCACGTTCCCCACGACCGGGTACTTGCCTTGAAACTTTTGGATCCAGTCGTCCAGGGTTTTTTTTTCATCTTCCGTTAAGTCATCCACCGCCGAGCTCACGTCACTCAAACTAAGGCTCATCTTCGCCAGCGCCCGTGAACAGTCTTTCCCAGAGAAGACGTTGTACGACCCGCCGGCGCCATAGAAATCGGAACCGGCGGTGACGTCGTATATCACGCCTCGCGCGGCGAGCAAAACGGGCTTCGAGCCATCGGAACCGTCGTACGCGAGGAGCTGTTTGGGTGTCAAATCGCCCTTTGGCATCATGGGTGTTACTGTTGTGAGCGACGGCGCTTCGACTGTGGTGTCATCAGGTGGCGTGGCATCCGTGGTCGGTCGCAAAGGCGACGTTTGGCGTGCGCCCGAACTTGCGGTTGGGGATCTGCTGCCCTGCGTCGTCGGCGACTTGCACTTCACGGAGCCGCTCGTCACAGATTCCGATTTCTTCGCGCCTCCGCCACCGCGTTTCGGAAACCACCGGAACTCCATAGGCACCCGGAGCAACACCGCCGCGCCGACCAAGTACCCCAGCGCGGCGACCCATTGCCCCAAAGCGGGGCGCCGCCCGGCCGTTTCCGGGGAAGCCATGAAGATGGGGCGCGTGGAAGTGAATCAGATTAAGATTGCTGACAATGCATTATTTTTACGGCACTGTTTGTTTTCAACTTGATTTTGTTTCTTCCCTCCTACTCTGTCTCTGACCAACCACCGTGGCCTCCGCGCACCCTTCCCCCGCGTCTCATCATGAAGATTTATCAAACGCCCCCCCCCGCAACACCCCCACCACCGGGTACTTGTCCTCGAACTTCCGTACCCAGTCGTTCAACACGTCCCTCTCCGCGGCGTACAAATCGGTGACGTCGTCGTTGAGATCCTTCGCATCGAGGGAAACTTTCGCGAGCGCTCTCGAGCAGTCGATGCCCGCGAAGCCGTTGTACGGCCCTCCTTTGCCGTAGAAATCCCGCCCCCTGGTCACGTCGTAAATCACGCCTTTCGCGGCGAGTAACACGGGCAACAAAGAGTTGGATCCGTCGTGTAGTTTAAGCTCAGGCACGGTCAGGTCTCCCTTGGCCATCGGTTCGGGAAACACTTCGGACTCCTCCTCGCTTTTCGTGTCCTTCGCTTTTTGTTTCGACCACGCGCTGCTGCGACCCGCGCCCCCGCCCATCCACCCGAAGGGCCAGGACGACCGGAACACAAACACCGCGGCGATGACGTACGCCACCGCGAACGCGAGCACCGCTGTTTTCAGGTTCGCGCCGGTCACGGCGGCCAGAAGCTGGGAAAGGGAAGGCAGCTCCATCCCGGCGCGCGGGGAACTGTGGCGCGTGCTTTCGAGTCGGCGGCCAAGTGGAAGGAAATTTTCTCTGAAGTGTCGTAAGTCTCGGCTAAGCCGAGGGTGGTACATTGCGGGTGGCACAGAGAGAGACAGGGCCGGCATTCGGTGCGTCGCGGACTGTGTGTCCCGCCCTGCAACGATGGCGGAGACCGAGGCGGCTGGCGGTTTTTTGTCCCCCGAGCTCGCCGCGAGCTTGGGTGTGGCGGGCGGCGATGAGATTATCAAACTCAGCGCGAAGAAGAAACAAAAGCCAGGCGGCGGCGGCGGCGGTGTGAGGCACGGCCCGCGACGAAGTAACCCCTTGCCTGCTGAAAAGAAGCTTTCGAAATCGCAGAAAAGAAAGAACGCGAAGGTGGAGGAGGATAAAAGAAAGAGGGACCAGCGAGGCGCCGTCGTGGCCCGGCTGAACGCGGCGAAGATGGTGAGTGATGAGTCGTTAACACTTCTCGCCGGTTCCGCCAGCATGGGGCAGCGCTTGAGTAAACGGGAAACGTTGCGACGGGAACTGAAAGCGGAACGCGCGGGAATTCAATTACCAGGATCGAGTGTTGAAAACTCGAGGCTCACGAAACGGGAACGGCCGGAAGGACCTGGAGTAAATGGAGGTGGGGAAAGCGACGACGAATCATCGTCATCCGATGAAGACAATCTCGACGACTCGAATACCTTCGGGCGGAAACAAAGCTGGCCTCTTAACAAAGCGATGATGCCGACCAGCACGGGGACGGGAACGGGCGGCGCGGCTACCGAGTCCTACGGCCCGATTCACCCGCTCGACCAAGCCAGGCTGGATTTGGAACGCATCAAAAACGCCGAAGCGATTGCTTTGCGGGGGGACGACGTCGATACCGAGTCGGACGAGGACGACGAGGACGACGACGAGAGACGCGCGAAGTTCAAAACGTACCTAGCCCAGGTCACGGCGCTTGCTGATTTGATACGTCAACGGGACCCGGAACAGGTCGCGGAGCGTACCACGGAAGCGCTCGGGCCGAACGCGGTCGCGGCGTCGCTTGATCCGAAAGATCTAGCCGCGAAAGCAGTCGCGGCGAACGAAGGTACGTATTGCATTTCCCAAATCCCAAAACTGTTTGACCATACAAGGCCCTGACACTTTTCTGGCAAAACTCCAAAGCCGCGAGCACCGCCGCGGCTAAGAAGTACCCCGGCGTGTTCGTCGGGGCTAGCTTTTCGGTGCCGGTGACACGACAAAAGAAAATCCAAACCCAGAGAGAGGGCCTTCCGATTTTGGGCTCGGAACACGAAATCGTGGACTGCATGTAAGCGCCTTTCCCAACCCCAAATCCAGGTGACCGTGGCTGTTTGCCCATACTCGTCCTGCGTCCTGGACTATTACGACCAGAAGGGCGCATTCCCTCGGACTGTTACCCTGACTGTTTACTCATACCAATCCCTCATACACATCACGAGACACTGACACCTTTTCTTAAAAAACCAAACAGAAACCACAACCCGATCGTCGTGATTTGCGGGGAAACCGGGTGCGGGAAAACCACGCAGGTGCCGCAGTTTCTGTTCGAAGGTGCGGCGGCTTTCCCAAATCCAAAGACTGTTTACTTGTACTGCCCCGATCGTCAAGTGCACTACTTACATCACAAGTACTGCCCCTGGTCGAGTGCCCTCCTGACATCACAAGTAGACTGTTACCTGCCCTGACACTTTGTTTTCTTTCCTTCGCCTATTGGAAGCGGGGTACGGCGACCCGAGTTGCGCCGCGCACCCGGGTGCGATCGCGGTGACGCAGCCGAGAAGGGTCGCGGTTACCTCGACTGCGACGAGAGTTGCTGATGAATTAAACGTGAAACTGGGCGAAGAGGTGGGGTACCAAGTGAGGTACGACAAGAAAGTTACCACCGAACGAGACGGCACAACCCAAGACGCGCCGAGCTCAAAAACCACCAAGATAAAGTTCATGACCGACGGCGTGCTTTTGAAAGAAATGCAAAGCGACTTGCTCCTGAGGAAGTACTCCGTGGTGGTGATCGACGAGGCGCACGAGCGCGGGGTGAACACGGACATTTTGCTGGGGCTTTTATCCAGGGTCGTGCCGTTACGAGCGGAGCTTTTTCGAGAGAAAAGGCCCGGTATCACCCCGTTGCGACTCGTAGTCATGAGCGCCACCTTAAGAGTATCAGAGTTCGTGGAGAATAAAAAGCTGTGTCCTACTCCACCCGCGCTGCTGCGAATCGCGGCGCGGCAGTTTCCCGTCACGATTCACTTCGCGCGGGAAACGATTCACGGCGATTACGTCGGGGCGGCGAGGAAGAAAGTCGTCGCGATTCACAAAAAACTGCCACCTGGCGGGATCCTGGTTTTCGTCACCGGGCAACGAGAGGTGGACCAGCTCGTCCGGAAACTCAAGGCGGCGTACCCGAAACCTTCTTCAGGGGTGAACTCTCTAGACGACGCAAAGGAGTCTGACAAAAAAACAAAAACAAAACAAGATTCCTCGGGTCACGAGTTGGACGCGTTTTCGGTGGACGCCCTGGACGCCGCAGGGGAGGATTTCGACGACGACTTTGGCGGCGAAGACACGAAAGGGGACGGCAACTTCGACTGCGGCGGCCGGGACGATTTCGACAACGACGACGACTCGGACGACAGCGCCAGCGACGTGAGCGAAGAGGACGACGTCGTGGTGCACGGCGGCGAAGGCGTGACCCCTGACGAGGCCAAGGCGGCGGAGGAGAGTTGGTTTCGGGCGCACGCGCCGACCACGGAGTTGGCCAATAAGGGTGGCAGCGATGCCGGCGAAAAGGAAGAAGACACCGGGCCCGGGTACCTCCACGTGTTGCCCCTGTACGCGATGCTGCCTCCGGATTTACAGAAACGGGTTTTCGACCCGCCGCCGCCCGGCGCGCGCGTGGTCGTCGTGGCGACGAACGTCGCGGAGACGTCCCTCACGATTCCAAACACCCGGTACGTCATCGACTGCGGCCGGGAGAAACGACGGGTGTTTAACTCAGGAGGCGATGGGGAATCAGAAGACGGCGACGCCTCCGCCACGAACGCCGGGATGTCGCGTTTCGAGGTAGGGTGGATCTCGAAAGCCAGCGCGGAGCAGCGGTGTGGGCGAGCCGGACGAACCGGCCCGGGACACGCGTACCGTCTGTTTTCGTCAGCGCACTTCGTGAACGACCTGGACGACCACGCCCCTCCCTCGATTTTAACGCAGCCCGTGGACGGCGTGGTGCTTCAAATGCGAGCCATGGGGATTGACCGCGTCGCGAGGTTTCCGTTCCTCACGCCGCCCAACTTCGCCTCACTGAAACGCGCGCAAAGAACGCTAGCGGTGCTGGGCGCGTTAAGGCCGACTTTGAGCGTTACGAGCGTTACTTCTCAAAATCCTCAAACCCAAACCTTTGGGCACTTCGGGAGTTTCGGCGACGACGGCGACGTGGGGGTTTTAACGGAGCTCGGTAGGGCGATGGCGGCCCTGCCGATTGGCCCACGGCATGCGCGCATGCTACTCGCCGCGGCTGCCAGTGAAAACAGCAAAAACGGTGGAGGGTGTCTCGCCGCCGCGGTCGTCGCGGCCGCCGCGCTGAGCCTCGATTCGCCGTTTCTGCGAGACGAGTTCGCCGGCGGCGATACCTCCGGCGACGCAAAAGACGACAAAGAAACGGCACAGCGCCGCCGGAAACTGCGACACGCGTTTCACCACCCGCACTCCGACGCCCTTTCCGCGGCGAGGGCGCTTGTTGCGTATGACACGCAGCGCGGCCCTCGGGAGGCGGCGGCGTTCTGTCTGGACCACTGCCTTCACGGGAGAACCATGAGGGAAGCGAGCGACTTGCGCCGGCAGCTCCTAAGGGCGCTCACTTCGAATTCAGTCGCGTCCGCGGCTTTTGGAAAACCGGCGCGCGCCGAACTGGCGCGAGCGCGTGCGTTTGTGAATCTAAAAGTCAAGGTTGGCGAGGACCCCGCGGCGAGGGCGCTGCGGGTTTCGGGGGAGGGTGGTGATACCAAGGATGGGAAGTCCGGGACTCAGAAGGGAACGAGTGACGCGGACGGCGACGGTGGGAAAAAGGATGCGTCAACCGACGTTTCGTCCCCGGGTGACGTTTCTCTGCGCAAAGCGCTTCTTTGCGGGTGGGCGGACCGGGTGGTGCGTCGGGTGAAACGCGGTGAGGAAACGGATGCGGAGCGGGATGCGGGTGGGAACACCAAAGCTACGCGGTACAAACCCGCGCTGCTGCAGTCTACGGTGTACCTGCACCCGTCCAGCGCGCTGCACAAAACGTCACCCGAGTACGCGGCGTACTGCGATTTGCAGCGCACGGAGAAGAGAGCGTACCTCGGCGGCGCCACGGCGGTGGACGCGGGCTGGCTAACCGACCACGCCTCCGCGCTTTGTACTTTAGGCCCTGCGTTACAGGACCCGCCCCCACGGTACGTACAACACAAAGGGCACGTCGTGCAGTTCACGCAGCCGCATTTCGGGTCGCACCGGTGGAAGTTGCCGTTGCGAGCGAGCCCGTGTTCGGTCGATGACTCTCTTGGTTACGGCGCGTTCGCGGCGGCGTTACTTTCGGGAGCGGTCTCCGCGCCTTTCGGTGACTTGCGCGACCGCCTTTGCGCCAAGCCCGTGCTTTGCGCTCGCCCGGAGGGAAAGACACAAAGGCGAGTCGGCGAGCTGGTGCACCAGCTCACGCACCGCAAAGTTTGCACCAAAGCGTCACTCCGGGCGCAGTGGGAAAAAGACCCGAAATGGCTTTTACAACAAGCAAGAGACTGGATGCGCAAAGGCCACGAACACGCGCTTGAACGGCTTTGGCCGCGAATCGTGGCGTTTGTTTTGATGGAAGGGGGCGGGGGCGACCGGACGGGTGTGGGTTTCACCGAAGCGGTTGATACAGGGAGTGGTCTTGAAAGGGAAGGGGGGCTTTGGGGTTTGAATTGCGTATCGGGTGATGGAGTCGCATCGTCAAAAGCATCCGCAAAAGAAAAGAAAGAAAAAAACCCGGCTGGTCCCAAGAAACGCAAAAACAACCCCGCGGCGCTCGACGCGGGGCTTAGCATTTGGGACTGAGTGAGATTTTTTGACGGTCGATGTGACTAAAAGGTCATACGCGTGATGCAAGCCTGGCCGGGAGACATCGAATGGAACGACAGTACGGCTGAAAAACGGTCACGGCGAGGCGAGGAACAGGTAGCACTTTGTATTCTCAAAAGCAAGCGTTATTACGCCCGCTTTGCTTCGTCCGAAAACGCCACCTGGCTGGTTTATTTTCAAATCTCCAACGATACTCGTGTCGTGCTTGTCCCACGGGACGGACCCGTCCGAGGCCGCTTGCTCCGCTAAACCTCCGAGGGCCTTTCCATCACGCGGACGTGCGAGGCGCGGAGATTCCGTGTCACGTCGTGTGCGTTCGGATGACGCGCGCGCAAAAGCGGCGACGCTAACAAGGGGAACGTTGGAAGTTTGTTTTGAGCGACTTTTGAAAGATTGAGGTGAAGCGACAGACCGTGGAGATGATTCGTGTTTGACCTGTCTTTAACTCTAAGGTGGAGGTGAATAGGTTTCACCTTTGGATAGGTTTTACGTCGTCCTCAAACGAGGTGGACGGTTGTTGTTTTACTTTTGTATCATCAGACACGAACGCTTACGCGCGCTCGCCGCGGATGCGGCGGGCGAGCTGGATGTCCTTGGGCATGATGGTGACGCGCTTGGCGTGGATGGCGCACAAGTTGGTGTCTTCGAAGAGCCCGACGAGGTACGCTTCGGAGGCTTCCTGGAGCGCGAGGATGGCGCTGGACTGGAACCTGAGGTCGGTCTTGAAGTCCTGGGCGATCTCGCGGACCAGGCGCTGGAACGGGAGCTTGCGGATCAGGAGCTCGGTGGACTTTTGGTACTTGCGGATCTCACGAAGCGCGACGGTACCGGGGCGGTACCTGTGCGGCTTCTTGACGCCGCCGGTGGCGGGCGCGGACTTGCGCGCCGCCTTGGTGGCGAGCTGCTTGCGGGGGGCCTTGCCACCGGTGGACTTACGGGCAGTTTGCTTGGTACGAGCCATCTTGAGAGGTGCGTGGGGGGTTGTGACTGTGGGAGAGTGGCGAACGGGTTTGAAGTGAGTGGGGAAAAATTACATTTTTGGCGATTTTTTGGGCCTTTTTGCGAACCCTGTTCATTTTCGAACGTCGCTTAAAAGGGGAGGTTGAGCGGTTTCTGGAGTGATCCTGTGCGGAATCCCTCATCTATGACTATTTTTTCTTGACTCTGGATTGGTCTATGCCGGCATTGGGTAATTAGTCGCATAAAGCCGCAAACAAAAGCTCTCATGTGTCTTCCGCTTCTTGCAAAGCGTGCACGCATCTGTTTGCGCTGCGGACGCTTGAGGATCCTAGCCCATGAGCGTAGCGTCCGTGTCTGCGTTTTTGGGCGCTGCTGGCCTTGCGGAAGGCCTCACGCATGTCGTCACGCGGCACGACCCCCTCGAAAACTGAGTTTTCGTTATCTTCGGCAAGATGCGAGCAAAGGGCTTCTTGTCATCTTGTGTGCGTCAAAGAAAGTCACCCTCAGTCCAGGTCGCGGACCACCCCCGGATCCCCCCCCACCGACGATGGCCGCGTCCTCGTCGCCGTCCAGCGCGACCGCTGTGACACGCCTCGCGGTGAGTGTCGCGGCGGTGGGGGTCGCGGCGTACGCGTACCACAGGTTGACCAGGGTGGCGAGGATTGATGGGAGGAGTGCGGATGGCGAACCGTCGGTTTCCTACGCGAAGCCATCTCCGGTGAAGACGACATCTTCGCCGGCGAAGACATCTTCGCTGACGACACCAGCGCCTGTACCGGTCCCACTCCCTCAAAAGGCCACAGCAGTGGACCCCACCCAAACCGTGACACAAGATGACCCCGTCGCGGCGTCTTTAGCGAAGGAACTCGCGGAAGCGTTCGAGCTGGACGCCCGCGATGCGGCGACGTTCGAAACACGAAGCGCTGTGGAAACGAGGGAGCTTCAGCGACAAGCCGCGGTGCAGATGGCGCGCCTGTCCGCTGCCGGGAACATGGGCGCCGACCTCGCGAACGGCGGCATGCGAACTCTGACTCCAGAGGAGTGCGGCGGGACGACGGAGTGGTACTCGTGGACACAGACTGAGCGCGAGATCGTGGTCGCATTTATGGTGCCGCAATCGGTCACCTCAAAAAACGTCACGGTGAAGATAGACACCAAGACAGTTATGTTAGCGGTGAACACGCCGGAAATGAACGGCCGACCGTTGGTGATGCTAAACGGAACCCTCATCGCGAGCGTGGTGCCTGATGAGTGCGTGTGGGAGATGGAAGCGGACCCCCGCGGGGGGGGGAAGAAAGTTTCAGTCACGCTGCACAAGCTGCGGCCGACCATGGCGAGTCACCACTGGCCGTGCGTCGTCGTGGGCGAGCCGCGGAACGACACGTCAAAATTCGGCCCGCCCGTGCTTGGCATCAACGGGAACGACCCAAACGCGCTGTCACGGGTCGCGGAAACAATGAGACACTCAAGTGCTGGGAGTTGGGGGAAGGTGGAGTCGTAGCGTAGCGCGCGGAGGTAATCTTTTAATACACCCTTCAAAGAAAAAAGCAGTTGTCAACTGCCACGTCTTCACTCACCACAGCGTGCCCCGGCACCGAGGCACGCGCATTACGACGCTTACCCTACACGCGTGGGCTCAGAGTGCGTCCTGAAACGAGGTGTGGGTGGAGTTAGACGAGGCCGGGATGTTGTGGGTGGGTTTTGGACGCCGTGCGTAGTCAGGCGTAGTAGCACGTCAGGGAAGGACGCCACGTCGAGGACAGATCTGGGGCACGTTCCGTGTATTCTTGGTGCACAATGGCGACGCAACTCGGGTCCATCAAGCGCGTCCGCAAGTTCCCCGGGTTCGTGGTTGATGGGTTCAACTACCAAACCCCGGATGTGTGCGCGTATTTCCTGACGCACTACCACGCCGACCACACCTGTGGCCTGCACGCCGGTTTCAAAGGCCCCGCGAAAATATACTGCACCGAAATCACCGCCGCGCTCATCACGAACGTGATGGGGGTCAAGCCCCAATTCGTAGTTCCAGTGCCCATGCACACCGAAATCGTAATCAACACCGCGGGCCGCGAAACCGCGTTCGTCACGTTCCTGGACGCGAACCACTGCCCGGGAAGCGCGACGATTTACTTCCGCAAACCATCGGGCGACGGTGTAAAAGGAGGCGGCGATGACAAACAATCAGTGTTTGCGGAAGGGGAAACCAACTCACAAAGTCAAGTCACTGCGTTGCACACGGGCGACTTCCGGGCGGCGCGGTGTGTCAGGGAAGACAGACACCTGCACGAATTGATAAAAAAGAACGGACCAGTAGGCGAGTTGTACTTGGACACCACGTACTGCGACCCGCGCTGGCGTTTCCCCGACCAGAGGGAGGTTTTAGCCACGATAGGAACGATCGCGAAGAATGAATTAAAACGAGAACCCAACACGTTGTTCCTAGTAGGGTCGTACTCCATCGGCAAGGAACGGGCGGTGCGCGCGGTGGCAACGGCGGTGCGAAGCGCTGTTAACAACGCCAATAGCAAAGTGCTGGTGAGCTGGCAAAGGGCGCGGACGCTTAAACTCACTGGGTGGTGGGACGACGACGTTTTCGTGACGGAGGGTGACGAGTTTGAAACGACGCGGGATGGGGAAAAGGAACCGCGGAACGAATCGGCGGATGCGTCTGCTTCTGCGGATGCGGATGCGGATGCGGATGCGGATGCGGATGCGGATGCTTCCGCGTCCGCTTCTGCGTCCGTTTCTGCTTCGTCGGGAAAACACCCCGAGCCTCCTTTCCGCGTCAGGGTGTCTACCATGGGTGGCGGGGGCGCGCACAAGGACATGCTCGAGTTGTTACAAACGTTGAAAGACCCGAAAACGAAACGCCCGTACTTCGCGGCGGTGGTTTCTTTCCGCCCGACAGGGTGGTGCTACAGCAAGCGCCTCGAAAGACACGCGTCGCTCGGGGCGGGGGTGGAGAACACCGTCGAGAATGAGGCTGACTTGTTCGATTTGAAAGGAACACGCGCCGCGGAGCGATACGCGCCTTGGGTGGAAAACGACGGGACGACGCGGGTGTACCAGGTGCCTTATTCGGAGCACAGCAGTTTTCCCGAGCTGGTTTCCTTCGTGGAGCGAATCAAACCTTCGAAAATCACGCCAACCGTAAACGCGGGGTCGGAAACGCAGAAACGCAAGATCCTGAAACACTTCGCACACCTTACTTGTTCGGTAACCGACACGGGGCGGCTGGAGCACTACTTCGGTCAGGGAGGTACGGGTTGTTCAGGTGGGGGAGGGAAACGGAAAGCGCAGCAGAGTTTGGACGATGCGAAAGGCGACGCGATACGCGTTAAAACAGAAAAAGGTTTCGAGCAAATTGAAGAAGAGAAAGGTAACCTTCAAATCGACGAAACGACGTACCCCGGCGTTTGCCCCGAAACCATCGACGCGCTGCGCGGGATTTTAACCCCGAGCGAGTTCAAGGAACAGCTACAACTTCTAAAGGAAGCGGAGGTGCGAAAAACGATACAAGAAACCAAAGAGGAACAAGACCCGGCGCAAACGCCGTTCCCGTTGGGGTGCGTCGTGGTGG
>TARA_B110000090_G_scaffold177196_1_pt1 | contig 10968 bp, 12 predicted proteins | sample TARA_B110000090 | Tara Oceans TARA_B110000090 (sample SAMEA4397239) | marine metagenome | biome: Polar Biome; feature: [SRF] surface water layer (ENVO:00010504); material: water (ENVO:00002006), including particulate matter (ENVO:01000060) such as... | depth 5 m
GTCCTCGCAGTCGGCTCCGTGTCGGTGTGCACTCCGACCGAATGCGTTCGCCCGAGAGACTCTCCGACCGTTCCGTGCATGATGGATCGGTCGGTCCCGTTGCAGTTTGGTTTCTGCCCGTGCTGGCCGCTGCTGGGAATGAAAAACGTCCAGGACGACTCTGTTGGGTCGGGCACGGCGTTGGACTTCGACGCGCTTCCGTGCCACGAGTCCTCCACATCCGTCCCTCTTGCGGTGGCAGTCGGGCACGCGGTACCCGAGGCCGCGGTAGTCGCGGGCCTCGCGGGCCTCGCGTCGTCGTCGGCGACCGCCGAGGAGTTGGTCCAAGAACTTGCGTCGACGAGTCCTCGGCCCTCGTGCATAGAAATGTCCGACTGCGTGACCGTGTTGCTGTTGCCTGGTGCGGTCGGACAAGACAGCGGCGACGAACAAGACGAGCACCAATAAAAAATTTAAATAATTGCGGTAAGGTAAAAGTAAAGATTGTCAACGCACTTTTGAACCAGCAGGTTGGACGTACCGTTACCAAGAGCGATGTTGTCGTTTTTCTCGACCCGCGACCCCTTCACCATGATTGGGGCAACCGGTGGTGGTGGCTTGGCGAACCAAGTGCGCCAACGACATCCTCCCAGCGCGACGGTGTACGTCAACTCCGTTCGTCAACCACAGGGTGAACCACGATGTGAACCACCTCCGTCCACGGCCACTCCAACGACAGGCTGGGTGTTTCCTTCAAAACGACCGCTTCCCGTCGACGTTTGTGCCGACGGTTGTGCCGACGTTTCCGGTTCATTGTGCTCCATGACAACTTCGTCGAGGTGCACCGGCGAGTCGTCGTGGCTGTCCGGTGGTTCGGACACGGCGACGTGTTCGGACACGTCTTCGGAGTGGACCTCTCCAAGCGCCTCCTCGCTGATGTCTCTGTTTTCAGAACCTTGCTCTTTCTCGTCGAGCTCGGCCGGTTCGTCGATCACGGAGTTGATGCACGAAATGACCGACGCGGTGCACTGTGAAGGTGGCAGTGGGCAGACGGCGCTCAAACTCTACTCCGAACATTTGGCAGAGATTCGGTGCGTGGACCAGCAGGAAAAGGCGGTCGAAGTCGTCCATCGTCTCCTGAGAAATTTCACGTGCACGGTGCAGGACATGTTCGAAACGACCCTGCTGACGACGGGAATCAGTGAGCGGCGCCGGGTCACCGAGCTGAAGCAGTACTCGGACGCGACACAGCAGCACCAAGACATCGTGTGCAAGTTGCAAGAAAAAATCGAGAACCAGACACTGCAGGTGGACGAACCGGTTGAGGTTGAAATCAAAGTATGTATTCCAAAGTGGTACCGTCGTCTGCTGATCTACCGTGAGTGCGGCGGGGAGGACCCGTTACCGCCGTGGATCGGAACCAGCTGCATCGACATTCCACCGCAGTACATGAGCCTCTACTGTCAGTGGTATGGACCCCCGTGATTAAGTCGACAATGATTTCCCAATTGTTACGTTTTTGTGTGTGTGTGTGTTTTATTGTTTGTAGCATTTTTTCACATGCAACTGAAGCCGGGGTCGATTGTGAAACACTACCATGTGCGCTATCACGTCTCCCTTTTCGACTCGAATGTCCTCGGCGGTTTTGTTGCAAAGGGTCAGAGAGAGGGGGTGCGAAGTGCATGGTACAAACACCGGGTTGACGTCGATCTTCGGTGGAGCCCGCCAGCACGGTGACGGTCGTTGAACTTTTCAAGTCAAAACCTTTGCTCAACGCAGCCACCGGCGGCAGTACGTCGGGACGTTTGACCTCCACCAAAATTCCGGGCGGTCCGCCGGGTGCAGTGACACGAATTTCCATGTTTTTGTTTTGTAAATTTGTAAATTTGTAAATGTACGTACATTTTTTTTATTCTTGCAGTGCCGACGCAGAAAAATCAACTACAACAATAGATTTTTTTTTCTTGCGCCTATATCAAAAAGCCGGAAAAAAAAAATTACTACTTCCAAATCTTACACAACAATGTCGCAAAAAATTGGCATCATGTTGATGCTCTTTGGGCTTGTCGTCGCGGCGATCAAAACCAACATCGTCGACTTTCACCCTCCAGTCGAAAACACAGACGGGGCCTCGGTGGCCAAAGTCACGGACAAAGTCACCAACCTCATCGGCTACGGCGCCGGACTCATGTTGTTATCACCCGCTTTGATAGACGTGGTTACTGGCAATATGCCAACAATGGACGCCACAGTCGCCTTGGGTATGTTTCAACTGATTCTTGCGATGAAACAAAGCGGCACCAAACTACCCGTCCCGTTCCTCCCCTCCGCGGGGATGATCAGTGTCTTCGCCAGCGTCGTTTGTCTCGCGGCGCTGTACACTGGCTCAACATCAATGATCTCCATCGCCGCCACTGTGTATGTCATCGGATTCATGTTTCGACAAATCGTCGACGAAACGTTGAACGAAAAAACCGCCGCAGGGCAGTGGGTCGGCTTCTGCACTAGCACAGTGGCCTGTTTGTTGGCGGGCTTGGCCGCTGTACAAGGCACCAACGAATCCAAATCCTCCGCCATGATTTTGGCGCTGGTGATGCTCAGTCGAGTTTTGGACGACGCTGCTGGTCTGAACGCCGATGGACGTTTCGGTGCTGCGCCCAAAAACGACGATGTCAAAAAGGGGTTGGCCGTAGGCGAAACGTTAGCTCTCGCTGGCGCCATCCTGGTTCCCATCCTGACTCGAACGGGAGTGTCGGGTGGCGGCAACATGGGTGGCATGGGGCAGAGTGTAATGTCCAAATTATCTGACTTTGTTTCTTATTAAAAAAAGGGGTTTCTGCTGGTATTCAAAATAAAAAAAATATTACAAAAATTAAAAAACCAGGGGGGGATTACCAACCGCATACATGGCAGGTAACCCGTGGTTGGCGGCCGGCGTGACCTCGGTGGTTTACCCGTGTTTGTTTAAAGGACAACCGGCAATCAAAAAAGAGTGTCGAAACGATGGCGGCACCGTTGCCCGCGATACGTTTCTACACGACCTGAGGGTGCACCGAGCCCTTTTAAACATTCAAAGGGAATGTTCAACATGTTCAACACCACGATCGACACGATCGAAGCGCTCGACCGGCCGGTGGAAAAGCCACTCGGCGGCGACGGACGTCGACGTCGCCCGAGTCCCCGAGATCTACAACTTCTCTGACCGCCACGTCGTCATGGAGCGTTTGTCGGGCACAGTGCACTACTTGATGGTTCACACCGAGTCAGCGGCGCGGCGGCGGCGCGTCGCCGTGAGGGTCATGCGGCAGCTCAGTGCGCTGCTGGCACGACTGCAGCGCCGTTGCCAGTTTCTGCACCGTGATCTGCACGCCTCCAACGTGATGTACACGGTCATGGACGGAAAGTCTGAATGGAATTGCCCGGTGAGTCGGTTGCAGTTTTACTTGATCGATTTTGGGTACTCTCAAATGCAGTGGCGCAAAAAACTGCTGTTCATTCGTCCCATCTTGCACCTTGAGCGTCTGCAGCGGCGATTGACGTACGATCGACGCTTCAACTCGAAGCACGACCTGACCACGCTGGTGCTGTGCATGCGGGACTACTTTGGCGAGGATGCCAGCGACGTCCCTCGGTTTTTGGCCGACATTTTGGAACAATTTTTTAAATGCGCTCTGCGCAGTCGGGCCTACACCGTCGAGGGTCGGGACATCTTGAACATACGACGACCGAGTTTGGGCTTTAACCCGGGAGGCGCCACCGAACCCCCGACCTTTTGGTTCGCCTACGGCGCCACCGCACACTTTCGTAGCCTGTGTGCCACGCCGCGGTTCGTGTTGGATCGCACCCAAAAAATCAAATAAAACCGACAGAAAAAAAAAGAAAAAAAATTGCTTTATTATTTTTTATTATGTGGCTCGTGTTGCAAACGATGCTGGTTCTGTACGTGGTTTATTGCTTAAGTTTTTGTGGAATGGTTACGCGCACAGCGATTCAAGATAATTGGTGTCGTAACGGAATGGGGGGGGCCCCTTCGCGAGTACCCATTGATGGAAATTGACTGACAGCGTCGTCGGACTCGTACTCAAAGTCCGACGAGTATGATTTCAATTCTTTGACCTCCTCTCGCAGTGCTTGGACCTCCGCGATCGCTGCGTTTTTTTCATCAATCAACTTTTTGATTTTTTGCGTCAACCTTCTTTTGAAATCTTGTTTTTGCTTTGGACCGAGCGACGCTGTCGCCTCCTTGACTTCAAACACGACAGACGGAAGAGCAAATGGCTGAGTGTCTCCAACGCTCACCGTGATCGAGCCGTCCTCATCGTCCACCACACTGTGGTACAGACATGAAGCTGCATCGACGCGATCCTGAGAAACTGCCACGTGCACAATGGTGCTGCTGTCAGACATTGTGTTGTTTTTGTTCCGACATTTTATTTTATTTTTGTTGCATCCGGTAAAACAAACAACATTTTTTTTCCCCTTCAGTACAACAGACTATCCGAGATCGATTCAAAGGCCATTTGTTTCGCATTCATGTCGGTTTCGAGTTGCTCGAGTCGTTGATCGTCGTCCCGCAATTCCTTCTCGACCAAGCGTTCGTGTTTGCGTACCACACCGTGTCGTTTGCGTAAATACTGACGTCGGTTGGTGCGGTACTTGCTCCGGGCCGACCAAAAAGCTGTTCGCACCACCATGACCCGATCGTTTTTTCGAGCCAACGCGTTTCGGCGGCGTCTCATTCGGCGCCACACGTGCGACATGAGCGTAAACCATTCGTCGTCAGAAAATTCGTCCAACGTCTTTGGCGGCCGTCCCTCGTCGCGACACATCGGACAGCGAGAGTCATACCGCAACGATTGCACAATGCAACTCGTGTGAAATTTATGTGAACATGCCAGAGTGTGACAAGGCTCGTCGCCGCACGTCGCCGCAAGGCAAATGGAGCACAGGTCGTTGGCGGTCGGCATGGGTTTTATGTTGCTGTTATTTTTTTTCGGCGGCCGTGCTGACAAACGTCATCGCTTCCTGCACCGATCGCGTTATCAGATTGGGAGCGGACGGTGGTTGGAGTTTGAAAGCAAATCGCAGAGCTGCGTCGACCAACGACGAACCAATCACAATGGCGCTTGCGAAAAATTTGTCGCGGATGTCGTTTTTGTGTTCTTTCATAAATTTCACGACGGCCATGACTTGAGACATTGTTACGCTCGGAATTTGTGCACCGTCAAAAACGATTCCAAGACGCTCGGCACGTCTTATCGTGATCAAAATTCGTTGAAGGAACTGTTTGAACTGCTGCGTTGTTGGTGAAGAATTTTTGAGTGTGACTTTCACAACATCTTTTTCATAAAACTCCCATGTATCCCACATCTTTTGTTTTTTTTGTTGATGTGATGCAATATTTTTTTTTTATTTGCAATGGCCAACTATAAATGAAAAAGTGTCACCTGTGCTGAGCTCTGCTGCCCGGACAGTTTCACCTAACTTTGTATTACATGTAGGGTCATGGCCTAGCCCTACTGTGTACAATGTAAAAAGACACCACGCCGCCCCCCGCTGTGACAAAACAAATAATGCCAGGAAAAAATAAAATGACGCATCATACACTTCAGGTGGTGATGACGACGGACTGCGTAACACCGGTCCTTGTGGACAGCCTGCGTGAGCACTGGAACAAATACGGGGTTACCGAACATGTGGAATACTACACCCCAGAGGAGTTGGTGAGTGTTTGAGGTACTAGTTTACGCATGAGTGCGAACTGTACGTCCCTCCAAATCTTAAGGTTTTTCGATTTAAGCCACTGTTTCAATTTGGAGGTTGTATTCTCGTCGTAATTCTCGTCCACAACGTAGATGCCCATTTTACCGGGAACCCCTCCCATGTTTCTCAGGCTCGCAAAGTCCACCTTTCCCTTTTTGATGGAGAAGATGCTTGTGAGAAGGAGTTCGCACTGAGACACATCCACTTCCATTTCCAGAGCCCACTTTGCCATTTTCTCCGCGTCTGGAGTTTTTGTCTCCCACACATACTTCCGAACCGCATCTCTGATGTTACTCAGTTTGAATTTTGCCTTTTTGTGCTCTGGGTCGTTGCACTCCCACACCCCAGATTTTCTTAATCCGTTGAACCACGTCTTTGCACTACCTTTTGGAATGCTGCTGTACTCCGCATATTCCCCATTGAGTATTTTGTCGATGTCTTCCTGATAAGACGCACCGTACCCTTCCAACTCCACACCCACACCCACACCCATCTCTTGAAGAAGCTTTTTGAGAATATCATAGTGGCGCGTTCCTACCGTCACACATGGCACCTTTTTCAAAATCCAGTCCACAAATGCGTCGGAGCCCTCTCCAAAAATTATCTTCACATTCTCCCGTGTCATAGACTTGCTCACTCCCACGGTGACATGAGTGGCACGCGGAAAGTCAACTTCGTAAGATATGTCATCACCCCATTTGTACGCGGAGACCATGAAAGGTTTCCACTCTTCTTCATACCCCTTCCGGTTGATGAATACGTGATACTCCTGCATGATGCCCTCGTTCTTGAGCCTTTCCAGAATCACCGATTCAAGATCCGCAATTGCAGTGTCTGTGGGAACCACCATGTCCAATTGTGTAGTAGTCATGTTTCTTAAAGGTACCACTAGCTGAAGAGTCACATCACCTCCACCTGCTAAGGGAAATCCATTAATGAATTCATCTGATTTGCTGTCTGCTTTCATTTTTTGCTGAATTTGCAGAAGTGGTACACCGACTTTCTTCAGTTTCAGATATTTCGCGTACGGATTCTCCTCTTCGGGTTGTGTCTGTGTTTCCTCAACAACTGCATCTCGTACTTTCTCCTGCGACGTCTCCTGAACTCCATCTTCCACCACGGTGGGAGACACCTCTACTTCCATCGGCTCGGAGTCTTCTGATTCTCGTCCCAGTGCATCTACGCATCGCAATGTGAGCGGTGATCTCGTTCTCTGAACAGAGATCTCAGACGCTTCATTGTGCCGGGCCGGGTTCCATTTTCGATCTTTCCCGTCGTAGAACCCCAGAGGGTTGGTGCGAAGAGATATCTTCTTCACTAGACTCCCCTCGTGGTACACTCGAACCTCGTTGAGTACATCCAGCTCCCCCGGCTGAAAGGTGATGTTCAAATAGTCATTTTCGCTGCGAGTAGACACGATGCTTGGTGTGCTTGGTTGAGCGGGCATGTCCCAGTAGTGGTTCCTCACGGACTCTCCCGAGGGCCCACACAGCCTGTACAGACCGTCGCTCCACGACTTCTCCGGAAGGGGGCACACGTTGATATCCACGATTTCTTTGAATCCTGTAGACACGATTTCATACTTCATGGTTCGCACATCACCATTCCCTCCTAACCGTGGAGATCCAAACGCAGAGGTGCCATACTGGTCCATGTCCACATTGTAGTTGAGCTCGAAGAACCGCAATGCGTTTCTCACGTAGTACTCCTTTGTTTTGTCCTGTGCCACCCAGTACTCCTCACACCCGTCGTAGAGGCACTTCCCCTTCAAAAAGTAAGGCTGCTCCGGACTCCTCGGAAAAATTCGCAGAACCATAAGGCAAACGATAGGATCTTTGAACTTCTCTGTGTCCCTGAGAAACTTCTGGTCGCGCAAGTCAATTCTAGAAAGATCCGTTTTCAACTTCATGAGGTTTGCTGCCGTTAACTTTTCCGCAATGGCAATACCCCCTGTGGCTCTGTCAAACTCAGAGTCCAGTTTGCTTCGCACCTCGCGGAGGTTCTGCTTCCCTGCATCCAGTGCAGATTCCGCCTCCTTCACGTTGTTGCTCAAAACGCAGTCCTCGTCCGTGCTGAGCGTGAAGGTGCTGTTACTACCCTTCTGCAAAAACCACCCAGTCGTGTCTCCGTGCTTCACTCTAGCCCCCATGACGATCTTAGCAGAACCGGAGGTCACATAGTGCCCCACCGTCGCGGGATTTCCCTCAGGCTCCTCTTTGAGTATCATCATGTTCGGATTGTCCAGTTGCAGCCTCATCGTCGAGTAATCGATCTTGTCCACGCTCGAAACCTCCACGTAAGATGTCGAGTCGCAAAATTTGCTCACCTTCTTCTTGTAGCTCTTCAGCACGTCCACTTTCTCCATCGCATCCGTCTCCTCGCGTCTGTCTACCAGACCGGAGAAGTAGTCGTATGCTCGGGCGGACTGAGCTTTTGCCGCCTCTCCTATGCGTTTTGCCTTCTCCTGCAACCCCCCGAGGATGGAGGGGCTTTTTCCGAAAAAGTCGTTCAGCTTCGCCTCTAGATCTCTGGCGTCGAGCACTTTTCTCGGAATGGAAGAAGTCATGGTGATGTACATTTCCTGAAACGAAATGTACTTCTCCCACCTATCCTTCTGGCGCATGTCCTTTGTGCCACCCACTTGGTCTAAAAATTTTATAAGGTATGGCAACAGCGTTCCCGACTGTTTTTCTGGATCGGCGGAAGACGCCAACGTAACTCGTATGTCATCTTGCATTTTGCTTGTGTAAAAGTCAGACGTGCGATTCTTAACTATAATTGCAAGGCGATTTTTTGCATCAGTAATAATAGACTCAAGAGCCTCGTCGGCGTTATCTACGGAAGACTTCCCATCATCATTCACATCAGGCATGGAAGACAACACCGTGCCCGCTCCTGAACTTTCTAGACTCCTAATTTTGTCTGTGAGCATCTCAATAACCTTATCATTCGTACCAGCATTCGGGGCGGTCTGCTCTTCCCTGAGACGTTCGTTTTCCGCTCTGAGTTGTTCGCACTCTTGTCTAATATGGGTTGGGACGGCGACGTCGTCGGCGCTCCCTCTGCCTCCTCGGTCTGTCACCGCCCCTCTCGCACTTGCTGGTGTTGTTTTCTGTTTCGTCCCTGGCTTCAATGCTGTTCCGACCGGCTGTGGTGGTAGTGGTGGTGGGGGGGCACCGGCCGAATTCACCAGCTTTTTGAGAAAGTCCTCGCATGACTGCTTATCCGTTAAATTTAATTTATCTTTTGGCAGGGTATCGAAGCCAGAGATCAAATCGCGAGGATTTGGGTTTAACACAATGACCATGTAGTTGCCATTCGCCAGTTTTTGCAACGCCATTGCGTATTTTTTTGTATTGATGATCGGGTAGACTGTGCACTGCATATTTTTCGCAAAAACGCTCCCAGTGACGCGCTGCTGTGAAGCGTTTGCCATTGCGGCGTCGAAATCCTGTCCGGTAAAGTAACCGCCATTTAACTTAGTGGGTACATAAGATTCAACGTACAATTCGATAATTTGAAGCAGCAGTCGAACCTGAGCGGTTCTGTTACTGGTGACAATGGTGACTTCTTCTTGTGCCAGATTGTTGACCGGACTGTCTGAATTGTCCATGCTTTTCAGGCTCAACCGAAAGGTCATCTTTCTTGTTTTGCCGAAAGATTCATTCAATCCCGGTCGAACGTCGACAATTGTAAACTTGGGCATTTTGTTTTTTTTATTGTTACTAAACAAAAAAAAAAGTGGCAATCTCTAACTAACCAAAGTCGGTGGAACAATTTTTTGCTGGCATGAGCACCAGCAGCCCCGGTGAAAAAACCTCCGCGGCGACCACCCCGGCGCCTCCGACCGTGCCGTCGGATTTGCAGTGCCCGGTTTGCTACGAGCTATGCATTTACCCTCGAATTTACCCCGACTGCGGGCACACGGTGTGCTCGCCATGCATGGCTGAAATGGACAATCATGTCGAACCAAGCAGCACGTTCAACATGATCATATTTAAATGTCCAATTTGCAGGACCCCGAGCTTTTCACATTGGAACACCAGACCCATCAACCACCACATCACTTCGATGATCGAGGCTCACCCGTCGTACATCGATACCGCCAACAAGAAAAACATGTCCAAGTACACCACCATCCGTTTTGACAGCCACACGGACACAAACCTCGGCCTGATCGCGTCCAACGCTCACGCCAACCAGACGATCCGGCTTTACGAAAGCATTCTGCCGCACCTTGTCAAAGCGGCGCGGCTGGGGCAGCTGCGGGTTGAGATTACCGACAACGTACCGTCGATACAGCGCTGCGTCCGATCACTGTCCACGCTGCTGTTCAAGCGCAACAACATCTATCGCATCACTTGCTCCCGCCACGAGTGCGTGGTCTACCTGTTGCCGGTGCTCGAGAGATACACAAACACGTTTACCAACCGAGATTTTCAAGACGCCAACGAGACGACCGGCGAGGAGACCGGGGACGCCGGTACGTTTTCGTCGTCGGCAGCGGACGAGATTCGGCAATTAATTTTAGCAAGCAGTGCCCCGTTGCCGCCGCCACCGCCCAATTCTACTGGCAGTTTGCAACCTGTTCCCCGCACCAGGCAGCGTCGTCGTTGAATATGTGCGAATGAAAAAAAATAGTGAGCCGAAAAGTAAAAATGGAACCAACCTTTCGAAGTTTGCCCGACCAAGAGTACAAGCGCTTTGTCGTGTATGTCTTGAACGGTTGCTCAAACAGCGCGGAACTGCTGTCTTTGATCAACAAAACGTGCCCCCAAGACGTGCACGTGCAGAACATCGAGGCTCTGCCGTCTCGTCCCGAGTGGTTGGACGGCGTGCCGATCCTTGCAAACAAGGACGACATGACAATTTATCGCGGCAGTGATGCGTTTCGTTTTGTCAGCAACCATGTCCAGACGCCGCCGAAGAGAACTTCCAAATTGTCATCAAAACATTCGTCTTTTTGCTCCAAGCCACACACCGCCGTCTCCTTCTCCAACAACCTGTTCGAACAGGTGCTGTCCGACCCCCCAGCCACACCAGACAACGAGACTTTTGACTTCAACAAAAAATTGGAATTGTATCAAAAACAACGAAAAAGTTTGACTCTAGATATAGAGAAGGCACATATGAAAATGAACTAAATTATTTTCCTTAAAAATTTTTCCCAGAACATGGTAGAAGTCAGAAAAAAAACCTGAAAAAAAGGAGTTGATCGTTACCAGG
>TARA_B110000090_G_scaffold209803_1_pt1 | contig 10967 bp, 7 predicted proteins | sample TARA_B110000090 | Tara Oceans TARA_B110000090 (sample SAMEA4397239) | marine metagenome | biome: Polar Biome; feature: [SRF] surface water layer (ENVO:00010504); material: water (ENVO:00002006), including particulate matter (ENVO:01000060) such as... | depth 5 m
GATTTCACATTGCTGTCGTTTAACGTGATGAATAATCAGATTTATCACGCCAATCTCGCTTATACACTTGAAACTCATCAATACTGGCGCCTGATCACGCCTATGCTGCTTCATTTTGGTTGGCTACATATTGTCTTCAATCTTCTTTGGGTGTGGGAGATTGGCCGGCGCATAGAGCAGTTGAACGGCAGTTTAATTGTACTGCTGCTAACACTCACGACATCGGTTGCTGCCAATTTACTGCAATACTGGCTGGCAGGTGCCAGTTTGTTTGGCGGCATGTCGGGTGTCGTATACGGTTTCTTGGGGTTTGGTTTATGTGTCGGTAGGCTGGCACCAGAAATGGACCTGGGGCTGCCGAAAGCAATTTACGGGGTGATGCTAGGGTTCTTGATTCTGGGTTTTACCGGTGTCATCGATCTATTGGGCTTGGGCAATCTTGCCAATGGCGCGCACCTTGGTGGGCTTTTAGCCGGGATAGCTTTTGGGATTCCTGTCGCCTTGTCTGCCAAAATTAAATCAAAGCGGTAGTCGTCAAAATGCGAAACCTGACTGATTCGGCGTTGACTCGAGTGATTCAAAGCTGATTTCGTAGGACGTGAATTTTCGAATATTGACGACGCCTATATCGAGGATAAGGTATTGACCTTTGATGCCTTGCAGCACCCCTTCAATGACGGAGGTCTTTTCGAAATTGAGTGCTTTTACTTTAGTTGGGTATTGCTCAACCGGGTATTCGATGGTGACAGCATCAGGTAGCTCAACTAAACGAATATTCGCTTCTCCATGGATCTCAATAAGATCGTCAATACCGCTCTTAGCCTCCGCTAGAAGCTGCTCTCTGGCCAACATGAGGTCGACATGAATACCTTCGGACTTGAGCATCTTCTGCCAATGCGTTTTGTCAGAGATGTGGGCTTTGAACATCGTTTCCACAAACCCAGACATTTGTCTTGAACTGACTTCAAATAAAGGTAGCGCCTGTACAGCGCCTTGATCGATCCAGCGGGTCGGGACTTGATTAGGTCGCGTGATGCCAACCTTGAGGCCTGATGAGTTTGCCAAATAGACAATGTGTGGTTGCATGCACACACGGTCTCCGAAGTCGGGCTCTCGACAGGTACCTAGATGATAGTGGCAGCGTTCAGGGCTCATCATACAAAGGTCACACTGGGCCAGCTTCTTGAAGCAGGGGTAGCAATAGCCTTGGCTGAAACTCTTCTTAGTGGCGCGCCCACAATGGTTACATTCAATGTTTCCAGTATAGCTAAGCCGAATTTTACTGCCTATTAACGGATTCAGATGAATCTGCGCGTCAGACAGCGGTAGATGATAGTCAACCGGCTGATTGTGTTCAGTGATAAGTTTTCGAATAAATCCATGCATGCAAAGATGATAGCAATTTTGACTGTAAAAAGAACACTTAGCGCAATGTTTACGGCTCAGATTGCATTGAAAGGAATCTTAAACCAGATACAATCACGGCCGTTCGATATAAACCTTTATCCAGCGTTAAGTCGAACGCTCAATGTTCAGTCTTGTTCTAACTATACGACCTGAATGCGATGAACTTAAAACATACAAAAGCGGGAATACTAATGAAAGAAGGCCAACCTAAAGCCATCGCTCTAAAGGACTACAAAGTCCCCGAATATTTAATTGAAACAACAACGCTACATGTTGACCTTGATGAGGAAGAAACCCTGGTTACCGCAACCTTGCAGATGTCTAAAAATCTGGACAGCCAAGCCACTGGAAACCAGTTGATGTTGGATGGCGGCAAGGGTTTGGATACACGATCGATCTCAATTGATGGCCGTGAATTGTTGTCAAATGAATACCGAATTGAAGAGGACTCGCTGACACTGTTTGATGTGCCTGATGTGTTTCAGCTTGAAACGCGCGTTGCGATAAAGCCTCAAGATAATACTGCTCTCGAAGGCCTTTATAAATCAGGTGATATGTATTGCACCCAATGTGAAGCTGAAGGCTTTAGAAATATCACATGGTTCTTAGATCGCCCGGATGTGATGTCGCGTTACACAACGACTGTAAAAGCCAACAAGCAAACCTACCCCATTCTACTGTCGAACGGAAACGACATCGACCGTGGCGAAGATGGCGATAAACATTGGGTAACTTGGAATGATCCATTTGATAAGCCTGCCTATCTGTTTGCACTAGTGGCCGGAAATCTTGAATACATCGAGGATAGCTTCACCACGATGAGTGGTCGTGATGTAAAACTACAAATTTTTACTGAAGCACACAATATCGATAAGTTAGCGCATGCCATGTTGTCACTAAAAAACTCAATGGCGTGGGATGAAGAGGTCTACGGTCGGGAATACGACTTAGATATTTTCATGATCGTCGCTGTAGAGAGTTTCAACATGGGCGCAATGGAGAACAAGGGCCTCAATATATTTAACACGTCCTGTGTGCTCGCACGACCCGATACAACCACGGATGCGGGTTACCAAAGAGTTGAAGCCGTTGTAGCCCACGAGTACTTTCACAATTGGTCGGGTAACCGAGTGACTTGTCGCGATTGGTTTCAGTTAAGTTTGAAGGAAGGGTTTACTGTCTTGCGAGATCAGCAATTCTCTGCAGATATGGGTTCCGAAGCGGTCTGTCGAGTCAATGATGTCGCCGTTCTTCGAAGTGCGCAGTTTCCTGAAGATGCAGGTCCGATGGCACACGCTATTCGACCTGACTCCTATATCGAGATTAATAATTTCTATACGGCCACGGTGTACGAAAAAGGTGCTGAAGTTGTCCGCATGATTCGAACACTTCTCGGCACTGAAGGCTTTCGTGCCGGCACAGATTTATATTTTGATCGGCACGATGGCCAAGCGGTAACCACTGAAGACTTTGTGATTGCCATGGAAGATGCCAATCAAATAAATCTGTCACAGTTCAGGCAGTGGTACCGACAAGCAGGCACACCATCGCTTACGATGACAGGTGAATATATTGAAGCTCAGGGTTTGTTCAGACTGAGTGTGGAGCAAGTCTGTCCGCCAACACCCGGTCAAGCCACGAAAGAACCATTCCATATGCCTCTGGCTATTGGCCTGCTAGATAAAGACGGCAAGGACGTTCAGGTCGACGTGTCCAGCCTAGATTGCGCCTGCGTTGTGACCGGTGAGAGTGAATTCACTATGGTGTTAAACCTAACCGACGCGAAGCAGGCGTTTGACTTTCCTATCGCCTTTGAGCCGACGCCGTCATTGCTGCGAGGCTTCTCTGCACCCGTTAAACTGCAGTACGATTATTCGCGGGATGAACTACTCTTTTTACTGAGCCACGACTGCGACGGGTTTAACCGTTGGGAAGCAGGTCAGCGATTAGCAGTAGAAGTGATAGGCGACGTGATCGCTCAAGTTCAAGCAGGCAACCCCTGTGTCGTTGATGAGCGACTTATAAAAGCCTTTGAGAATGTCTTGGATCAAGCGCTAGCGAATGATCCAAGCGAATCCTTGGATAAGGCAATGCTCGCCAGCATGCTTGTCCTGCCAACTGAAACCTACTTAACGGAGCTTGTCGACATCGTTGATGTTGACGCAATCCATCAGGCTCGAGAGCTCGTGCGGTCAACGCTAACAAATCGATTGAGTGGCTTACTATTGACGGTTTATAAAATGAATCAGTCAGACAACGCATACCAGCCTACTGCAGAACAAGTTGCACGACGATCGTTAAAGAACGTTTGTTTGTCCTATTTGATGCAGCCAGAGTCGACTGAGATGATTGATCTGTGTGTTGCTCAGTTCGAATCCTCGAATAACATGACTGACACGTCAGCGGCATTGAAAGCACTGATCGAATCCAATTCTGCACAAGCGGTTGAGCCGAGAAATAAAGCGTTAAGTGTCTACTTCGAACGCTGGAAGGATGATGCTTTAGTGATTGATTTGTGGTTCAACATGCAAGCGTCCTGTTCGCACTCTGATACGTTAGATAATGTGCTTGAACTTATGCAACACGATGCATTTACCATGCTAAACCCAAACCGTATGCGGTCGGTGGTTGTTGCATTTGCGTTCCAGAACAATGTCAATTTCCATCGAAAAGACGGCCGTGGTTACACGTTTCTTGCGGATCAGGTGATTGAGTTAAATAGCATCAACCCTCAGATGGCGGCTCGCGTGCTCAAGCCATTAACCGGCTGGCGCAAGTACGATCAGGCGCGGCAGGAATTGATGAAGGCGCAGTTGAATCGAATTCTGGCGGAAGAAAATCTATCGCCGGATGTTTTTGAGATAGCCAGCAAGAGCGTCTAGCTTCGTTGATTATGTTGAGCAGGGGCGGTTTAGGCCGCCCTTGTTATTTATGATGCTAGGGGTTCATCGTGCTTAGCAATGCGTGAGGCGAGCTTTTTTCTGCCCTGATGCTACCTAGCGCTTGCGTGATGTCCCCTAAGCTTTTGCCATGCCAATCGGTTTGCTGAGACGGTGAGTAGAGACTTTGTTCGAGTAGTACGATCTCTTGTAAGAGTTCATCACTGGCATAATGAGCCGCCAGGTCCCTGGTTGAATCAATGCTTGGCAGGCGGGCTTTACCCCAAAGGAACAGTAAATTTCGCGCATCTGCAGCCTGATTTTTCTTGCAGGCTTCCTGTAGCTTATTAAACAACGCTGTTTCAGAGGTTAATTGTGTTGGCGTGTCTTCGACTGCTGTCTGCGTTGGACGTCTTTGAGCTTTGAACAATAACATCAACGTAATCACCCAAGCCGCTGCAAGGACCCCTGCAAGTAGCTGCCAGTAATTCGATCCTTCGGCTACCGGTTGTCTTAAGGTTGCAGATTCTGCTACTAGGGTTTGATTGGGTTGGCTCGGTTCGATATTACGTGCAACTGCTTGGGGCTGACGTGAGGCTTCAACAGAAAATGCTTGCGCGGGTAATGACGCTATTTCCATTTTGTTGGTGGTTGTATTCCACCAAGCGAGTTCTAAAGCAGGCAACAGCAACTTGCCGGGTTGCGTCGGAACAATACCGACAGTTGTCTTACTCGTAGCAACAATACCCGAGTCTGTTATTGTTTGATTTTGAACCTCGGGGTCTTTGTACGACTTGGCGCCCTGAATTTCAATATCATCTATGGCAGGCAGCAGCGTGGCTGCTTGGCCATCGACGGTGATGGTGATATTCCTGTTTATAGGTTCGCCAACCGTCAATTGTTTAGATTCGCTACTCCATGCTTCAGTGATTTTAACGGATTTAGCGGGTAGCCAGTGGGGCGCCGTAAATTCTTTTGGTTTCGGTTTGACTGTCACAGAATGTGTTTCCGAAAATGCCATGACGGGTTCGCGATTAGAGAAGAAACCTCTGCCTACCTTTGAGCCAGTGAAAGTGACCCGGGGTATTTCCAATACGCCGCTGCGCTGAGGAAAAATTGCGAAGCGTTTCTCAAATACGAAGTAGCGACGATTATTGACATAGGTATCGTAACGCTTTTCACTTTCAATGGTTTCGATGATGGCATTTTCAATTTTCGGCTCGGCAGGGATCTCGCCGGTTATAATGTCGACGTAGTGCAGTTTAATGGTGTAGATTATTTGACCTTGGACATAGGCTTCAGAGGTGTCCACGCTAGTTTCCAAAAATACCAACTCGTTCGCTTTAGACTTCATTTCCGCTGTCTGTGGTACAACGTCTATGACGATTGCTTCTGAAATTGAGCCATTTATTTGGATTCTTGGAATGGTCACTGTGCCGAGCCTTTTTGCCCGCAGCACCAGATCCCAGCTGGTACTCACTTCACGGCTACTCTGACCGTTGATGATGCTCATTTTTGTGTTTTGATTGGGCCCAGCGACACGCAATATTTCAAAATCTTTCGTCAAAAAGTCAAATTCGAGTTGGCCAGTCAACGCTTCATTGACTTTGATATTAAGTCTTAGCGGATCAGTTTCGCTTATTCTTGTACGGTCAACGGAAACAGTGAGACTGAAAACAGCGCTGCTAAATGTGACAAGCATTAACAGGAATGCGGATGTGACGATGGACTTACCAGTTTGACGTTTCATCTCTTCGCACCTCACCTTGTTTGATTCTTTCGTCGTATTGCATTTTGAATTTTCTTCGCAGTAATCCACCGGGATCATCAGGGACTTGTTTCAGCCATTGTTGCAAGGCTTGTTGCAGTTCCTCGTCCAGTGGCTCCTGATCTTCTTGAGACATTTGCTCGTCAGTGGCATCTTTTTCTTCTTGGTCTTGCTGATCTTGGTCCGCTTGTTCTTGTTCCTCAGAAGATTGTTCCTCTGAAGATTGTTCTTCTGCAGAATCTTCCTGCGGGTCGTCAGGCTGTTGCTGAGAATCTTCTTCTTTTCCTTCTTTATTTTCGCTCTGCTGACTTTCTTCGGACTCGTCAGAGGGCTGATTTTCATCCTCACTGCCTTGTTCCTGTTCCTGTTCCTGTTCCTGTTTTTGTTGGCCATGCCTCAGTTCCTCAACAAGCTGCTTATTGAATTGGGCATCCTCGTGATCGGGTGCCATTTCGAGCGTATCTGCATAGGCTTGGATCGCTTCTTCATACTTACCCTGCATCGCCAGTGCATTACCGAGGTTGTAGCGGCCCTGCTCTGAGGGGTCAACTTGGAATTCCTCAGCGGCATCTACAAAATTTTGTCCTTTGTACTGTGCACTCGCTTTCCATTTTGGATCTTTGAACAACTTTGCCGCCTGTTGTGCGTTTCCCTGGTTCATTGCTTCAATTGCCTGCTGGTCTCGGGTTTGCCACAGATCGTCCCAGATTGAAGCGTAGGCTTGATCAGTCGGTAGACAACAGATAAGCAAGACCGACCACAACCAGCCTCGTCTAAAACTAAGTGCGGCGAGTGGCAGTAACAGCAACAGAAGCCAAGGTCCTTTTTCCAACCAGATATCAAAATCCCGCTCCATTTCTCGGAATTGCTGTTGGTCTAAAAGGGGTGCTTCGGCGAGCAGATAATCAAGATCCGTGTCGATTAAGCGCATTCGTGCAAATCTGCCGCCCGCAAGATTGGCAAAATCTGTTAATGCGTCAAAATCTACGCCAGGCACGATAATTGTGCCTGTCGCATCTTTGAGGTAGCCGCCATCCCTTGTCAGTTTTGTTCCAGGGATTGGTGCGCCTTCGGCCGTTCCGACGCCCAATACAGAAATGGGGAAGGCGTAGCGATGCTGTCGAGCAATATTCTGAGACTCTGCGATGTCACGTATTTCATCTGTCACAATGACGATGCGTCCACTGCTGACGCCAGCGTCTTTAAACAATGAATGAGCCAGATTCAACGCGGGCGCAAGTTGGCTTCCCGGTGCAGGCATGAATTCGGGTGCGACGGCGGGAATCATTTCTGCAATCGTGTTTGCGTCATCGGTAAGTGGCGAGACTAAGTGTGCATCGCCCGAGTAGACCACTAAGCCCGTTACACCTTCATTTCTGAGTTTGAGCAGGTCTAATAATTTTCTCCGCGCCGCTGTCAATCTGTCAGGCTTTATGTCCGTCGCGTACATAGACCGGCTTAAGTCGAATAAAATGATCAACGCATCTTCGCGCTCATGCACCGGTTGAGAGGTTTTCTCCCAGACGGGCCCGGCCAGTGCAATGATCGCTAATAACCAACCGATCGCGATGAGATAAATTGGATTGCTTCCAGGTTTAGCGAGTTGGCTTTCAATAAGGTGAGGCAGCAGACTCGGGTCGATTGAGCGCTCCCAGGCCGAGTCTTTGCCTTGTCGTAGTCTAAATATCAGAGCCAGCATTAATGCTGGCAATAAGCCAAAGAACCAAAATGGGCGTAAAAAATGTAACTGTGAGATTAAGTCCTGCGCCGCTTCTAACGTCATGAGTCAAGCTCCGCGTTCGGACGTGGTTTTGAAGCGAGCTGCTGCGCCACCCAGATTCGTGTCTGAGGATGTAACAACGCGATCAGAAAGCTGCAAATCAATGCCAGCCCTAGCGGCCAAAAGTAGAGACTTTTTACAGGACGATAGACCTCAACATCTTGTTCAATTGGCTCGAGCCGATCGAGCTGTTCATAAATTTGGACGAGCTCGCGACTGTCTCTCGCCCGTTGATAAATCCCGCCGGTTGTTTCTGCTATTTCTGTCAGAGTCTTTGAGTCGAGTTCGGAGGAGGGGTTTATGGTGCGATTAAATAATAGTCCTGGCACGGTAAGCTCGTCTGCGCCAAAACCAATCGTATAGATTTTGACACCTTCCTGTGCGGCAATCTGTGCGGCCTTTATGGGCGTTACTTCGCCAGCATTATTCTGTCCATCCGTGAGTAGTATCAGTATTCGGCTATCCGCTGGACGGTCGTGCAGGCGTTTAACGGCTAAACCAATAGCGTCGCCAATGGCTGTTTTACCGCCGGCTACGCCCAGCGGTGTTTCCAGTAGCAATGTACGTACGGTATTTCTGTCGAAGGTCAGGGGTGTTTGTAGGTACGCCAGACTGCCAAACAGAATGAGACCGAGTCTGTCGCCTTCGCGGCGCTCCACAAAGTCGCCAATCACATCTTTGACAACTTCAAGGCGCGTTGTTTTTTGGCCATTCAAAACCATGTCCTCCGTACCCATTGATCCAGATATGTCGACCGCCAACATCAGATCCCGACCGGTTGTCGGTAGTTCAACAGGATCGCCAATAAATTGTGGTTGAGCAGCGGCAACGACGAGCGCGAGCCAGCATAAAATGAGTAAAAATCGCTGCCATAAATTACGCCGGGCTGTTGCCAGCTGTTGTGCGTCAAAGGATGTGGCGGAGCGGTAGAACGGTACATACAGTGCGGTGTCACGTTGTTCGAAACGCGGCAGCAGAATATACATCAGCAGTGGTAGAGGCAGTACTGAAAATGCCCAGGGCCAGAGGATTTCGATCATACTGCATCCCCCACGCTGAGCGTATTCACCGTGCGGTGTTTTGCAATCCAATACTTTGAAATTTCATGCAGTGCGTCAATATCGTAGTTGACGTTGTTGGTATATTGTCCATGAATGAGCGCTTGCCCTTCACCCATGCTGAACTCTTTAGTATCCGCTGCCGTGTCTAAAAACGAAACCCAACGCTCACCCGTTAAATGGGCGACTTCGCTTCGTGCATAGTGCGTTAATGCAACGCGTTTGAGTAACTGATTACATTCGTTCAGGTAGCCGGTTTTATCGTCGCTGAACTGGCTTTTGATGTGTTCAAGTTTAACCAACGCTTCGCGCCTGTAAGCATTTTTTTGCCAAATTCGATAAATAAAATACATACCGTAGAACATACCGATTAGTGCTAATGCGCCCAGGATCCACCAGCCTATTGCGGGTGGCCAAGAATCAATAGGTGCCGGTAGGTGAATGTCGCGCAATTGTGCAAGCGGGTCGGTTTGACCTGGGTCGCTAATAGGCGGTGGTGTTTGACTCGCCATTAGCGCTTGGCCCGACGAATCGAATGGTATGAGTCAGCCAGCGATTGAATAACATTGTTACCGGTGCTGAGCTCAAACAATGGTGATTTGAGCTTGTTAAATTCAATGCGTGTTTGCTGCAGATGGCGTTCGTACTGTTGTTCGTATTCAGATCGATTCTTCTTGTCAGCAGTATCGATTTGAACACGTTGCTGACCATCGGTAATGGTATACAGGTCGGGACTTGGCAGGTTGTGTTCCATTGGGTCAGAAACATGAACGCCAATGATGTCGTTATGACGTGATAACTGACGCAGATGTAGCAGCGCGTCTTTTGAAAAATGATCGTAATCGCTGATGAGAAAAATAGTGCTGCCATGTTTGGCCACCCGACGCACGTTCAAGAGGGCCTCTGATAGATAGTCAGTCGCGCTGTCTTCATTTCTGCGATCTTTGTTGAGCCGATGATTAAAATCGTTTATTTCGTTTAGTAGTCTCAGCACGGCGTGTTTGCTTCGTCTTGGTCGAACTTCTCGATGACCTGTTTCAGCGAAGACTATGCCGCCAACTCGGTCACCATTTTCCAATGAAACCCAAGCGATAAGAGCGGCAGCCTGTGCAGCCAAGACAGACTTGAACGAAAACACAGAGCCAAAAAAAAGTGAATGGGATTGATCAACTAAAATAAGAACGGGGCGTTCTTTTTCTTCCTGAAAAAGTTTGGTGTGTGCAATCTGTGTCCTAGCCGTAACTCGCCAATCGATTGTTCTTACATCATCGCCCGGTTCATATCTTCTGACTTCCGCGAAGTCGATACCGCGTCCTCTGAATTTACTTGTCAGTAAGCCAGACAACGGGTTGCTTGATTTGTCGATTGTGACGCTATCAATCTCGCGCGCGGCATGTCGCAGGCGAATCAATTCGGTGACATCAGTGTAGGCGCCACCTTTGATTGGGAACTGATGTTTTTTGGCAGGCTTTAGTGACATTTATCGTGGCAGTCCTATTTTGATACTAACTCGATAGAGCTGGTCAGCTATGCGACGGCGACGCGTTGCACAAGCGTGTCAATAATATGATCCGCATCGATACCCAATGCTTCTGCTTCGAAGCTAACAATAATGCGATGTCGAAATACATCATGTACGACAGCTTGCACATCGTCTGGGCTGACGAAATCCTTTCCAAGCAAATAGGCATTTGCCCTCGCGCAGAGGTCGAGTGAAATGGTACCGCGAGGCGATGCGCCATAATCTAGCCAGTTGGCCAAATCATCACCAAACGCAGCGGGCTGTCTCGTCGCCATTGTGAGCTGAACAATATAGTCCTCAACAACGGGGGCCATGTGTAATTCCAAAACCGCTTTACGTGCCTCGAATATCGCTTCTTGATTCAGTTTTTGGGGCGGCTGTGGGGCCTTTCTTCCTGCGATTGATTCGTTCCTGACGTGTTGCAGGATAGATCTTTCCGACACTGCGTCGGGGTAGTCGATGTTGACTTGCATGAGGAATCTGTCGAGTTGCGCTTCAGGTAGGGGGTAGGTACCTTCCTGCTCGATTGGATTCTGTGTTGCCATGACTAAAA
>TARA_B110000090_G_C13400388_1_pt1 | contig 10933 bp, 10 predicted proteins | sample TARA_B110000090 | Tara Oceans TARA_B110000090 (sample SAMEA4397239) | marine metagenome | biome: Polar Biome; feature: [SRF] surface water layer (ENVO:00010504); material: water (ENVO:00002006), including particulate matter (ENVO:01000060) such as... | depth 5 m
TTAGCTGCCACAAAATAGTCAAAGAGAACTACTGTATCGAGTAGGTTAGATGTCAAATCTGAGAGATTTGATATGGTGAGTTCGTAGTTGTTATTTGTAAATGGAGTAGCGTAAGTTAAGGTTAGTTGACTTCCATCTACGATTATCTTTTGCGGTATCCCATATCCATTATTTAGAGAGAATACTGTGTTGAAGGTATCCACTGGCTCATTGGCTTGCACTATGATAGTGCTATCGTTTGGGGCAGCAGCACTTAGTATTTTTGGTTTCTCGGTATCCACGATTATAGGTCCTACATAGATATCATCAAAGTAGTGATCATTAAAAAAGGATATGGAACTTTGTCTTACCTGTATGGCAAAGTGTGAGCAGGTAGTGTAGGTGTTATCCAAGACTGAACCTTCTGACGTATACAGGTCATCGCCGGTGTAATCTGCATATATAGTCCATAATCCAGTAGCATCTCGGGTCACTTTTACAGCGATTTCGCTGTTCTCAGTTTGATCATTTGTGCCATCTAATAGGAGAATAGGACCTCCGGTTTCCATTCTGTACAGAGCTATTTCATCTTTTGTATTTCCTACTCTAATGAAGTACCCGAAGTTTGCAATATTAGGGTTAGCATTATCAGTCATTAGTGCGAAATCAGTATAGTTAGCAGAACTTGTATTGAGCTTCATGTGTACCGTAAATCGCCACTCTACATCGGTACACATGGTATTGGGTGTGCTTAGATAGAATATGTCATTGGATATGCCACTGTTGCTCCTTAGCTGCCCATTGTCGATGGTAAACTTGTCTGTATTCCCACTCCATGTGGGATTAGTGGTAAAGTCCCCATCACTAAAGTCGTCACTCAACTGACCTTGAGCCACATGTAGCGTCAGTAGGGTGCATGTTAAATAGATGAGTCTCATTTGGTCGGAGAGATACGTATTTTTAGTTCTTTATAGATACCTACAAAGGTGAGATGATTCAGTGGAAACTCTAGGAATACGTGAAGCACACTCAGGAAAAACAGAGCAGCTAATCCAAGTTTATAATCATAGATATAAAGTGCTACAGAGCCTCCCCAAATGCAAAGTGCGGTTATCAGTCGTGATTTTTTTATCTTATGCCAAGCGATTACTTTAGTCTTACTAAACCAGTTAAGATAGTGATAGGTGTATGCGAATGCCATAAATATTTGCATTTTCAGAGCTATAGTAGAAAGGGTATTGCCTTGAGGTGTGCGTATTAAATAATTACTAGAAGTAGCCCATCCCAATTGTATGGCTATCTCACCGCTTAGATCTATAAATCTACTCTCTCGCATAGCATCTAGCCAATAACCAGATAGGGCATAGTCTCCCATTTTTGGCCTGGAGTAAACTATGAAAAACAGTATGGCTAAGAAGACCATTAGAGAGGCGTAGCCAGTGACACTTTTAGATTTTAACGCACCATAGAGAATAAATGCACCTGTAAAGATATATACGTGAATGACCGTGGGGAGCATTATTCCTATAATCAGGGTGTAGGCATTTATTCCATTTAAGAAATAGGCTAGGATAAGCCCTACAAGCATGAGTGGATATCTGAGGTTATTTTTTTTGACGAAAGTCATCATTACCGCAGCATAAAATGCCAGAAATATAAAGCTCCGCTCGTACTCAAGAAGAAACTGAGCTACGGGTTTGAAAGCACTACTATTTATGGCTTCACTCCATTTTGCCGTGAGGCTAAAGTTAGGAAACTGATGATAGGCAAAGCCAAAGGTCATCAGGCCACAGAGTCCTATGAGGATCCAGACGTCTTTTTTGCTGGTAGAGAAGTAGTTACGGTCATCTAGCCAGCCTATCTCTGTGAGGTAATGCAGCGGACCTAATACAGCGTAGGCAAGCAGAAAGACGTGAAAAGGGAGCTTGACAGCTAGGATGAATGAGAGTATCATTAATCCAATATTGATAAGATCTAGCCGTTTTGCTTGCATGTAATTTCACAAATCTAAACTATAAAAAGAGTGAGAACATAGATAGAATGTTATTTCTTTGGTTTCAAGCGATACATTTGCTCACAAATCAACTAAATCTGTAATGAAAAAAATATCACAAATACTTCCATTGGTAGCCTTAATGCTGTTTCTAACTTCTTGCTGGCCACCCAATACAATCGTAGACAGAGAAGAGACAGCAAATGAAGCCTGGGCGAATGTGCAGTCTTCTTATCAGCGTAGACTAGACCTAATAGATAATTTGGTAAATACGGTAAAAGGAGCCGCTGATTTTGAAAAAGAAACATTTGTAGCGGTGACTAAAGCTAGAGCAGGAATACAGGAGCCTACTGAAGCTATGCTTGCAGATAAAGATCTTTTGGCAAAGTTTTATGCTTCGCAAAAACAGCTTCAGACGCAGGCACAGATGATGTTTAATGTCTCAGTAGAAGCGTATCCTAACTTAAAAGCTACAGACGCATTCAGAGATTTTCAAGCACAGCTAGAGGGTACAGAAAACAGAATAAATGTGGCTCGAAATAGATTTAATAGTACAGTAAAAGGATACAATTCGTATATCCTTAAAATACCGGGAAGCTGGTTTGCTGGAGATAAAGAAAAGAGAAGTTATTTTGAGGCAAATCCTACCGCCGATCAAGCACCTAAGGTAGAATTTTAAGTGAGTTAAAGTAGAAATAAATTATGAGTTTTTGGAAGTGGGAACCACTCACCTCGTATGAGGAGAAACAAGTGCTAGAAGCGATAGCTGCTGCAGAGCTAAATACCTCTGGAGAGATACGTCTGCATTTAGATAAGTGGTGCAAGACAGATCCGTTATATAAAGCTCAAAACCTCTTTGGGCATCTAAAAATGGATCAAACTAAAGAGCGAAATGGAGTCCTGATTTACATCGCTAAAAAGGAGCGGAAATTTGCCATAGTAGGAGATACAGGGATTAACTCAAGGGTGCCCATAGGCTTCTGGGATAGTGCAAATGAGCTGATGAAAGGGTATTTCGCAAAAGATGACTTGGTAGGCGGTATATGTGCAGGTACAGCAGAAATAGGCGAGAAGCTCAAAGAGTTTTTCCCTTATCAGAGTGATGATAAAAATGAACTTCCAAATGAGATAAGCTATGATTAGAAAGATAGTTGTACTAATTTTAATAGGGACCGTAAGTTTAGCTTGGGCTAAGAAAGTGCCAGAAGCTCCAAGTGATAGGAGATGGGTGCAGGATTATGCCAATGTACTAGACGCAGATCAAGAGCTTTTTTTACTCAAAAAACTAAAGACCTACTATGACTCTACGTCTACGGAAATAGTCATAGTGACTGAGAATTCGCTGGAGGGAGATGATATGTTTGACTATACGCACAGACTAGCTGAGAGCTGGAGCATAGGTCAAAAAGGTAAGGATAACGGAATACTGCTGTACGCAGCTATCCAAGATCGGAAAATGTATATCCAAGTAGGCTCAGGAGCTGAAGGGGCGTTACCAGATATATATGCCAAAAGAGTAATCGAAAATCAACTCAGTCCAAATTTTAAAAAAACGCAATATGGCAGAGGATTTCACGAAGCTACAGATGTAATTATAAGTCATCTAGAAGGGGAGTTTATAGCTGACCCAAGTAAGGGGCCAAGTGAAGGAATGCCCTCTTGGGTTATCATACTGATAGTGGTTATAATTATTGTCATATTCAGTAGTGGTGGTAATAATGGGCAGACGTATAATCGTAATACTTCCGGCAGAAGAGGTGGCATGCCTTGGATGGTAGGCGGTGGCTTCGGCGGCGGCGGCGGTGGCGGCGGTGGCGGATTCGGTGGTGGTTTCGGCGGTGGAAGTTTTGGTGGCGGAGGAGCTGGAGGAAGCTGGTAGTATGTTAGATATCTTATTCATAGACATAGAGACCGTACCTCAGCAGAGTAGTTATGCCGCCCTAAGTCCTAGGTGGAAAAAGCTGTGGGATCATAAAGCAGCACGATTAGCTAAAGACGACGAAACCCCAGAAGAACTGTATCCACGTGCAGGCATTTATGCTGAGTTTGGTAAGGTGATTTGTGTTTCAGTAGGATTTATTACAGAAACGGGCGGCCAGCGTAATCTGAGAGTAAAGAGTTTTAGTAGTGATGATGAGCATGAGCTACTGAGTGAGTTTTGTGATCTGCTAGACAATGGGTATTTTGCTAAGACACACTTTCTGTGTGCGCATAATGGCAAGGAGTTTGATTTCCCATATCTCTGCCGCAGGATACTAGCGAATAAGATACAAATGCCAGACATATTGGATCTGTCAGGCAAGAAGCCTTGGGAGGTGAAACACTTAGATACGATGCAGTTATGGAAGTTCGGAGATTTTAAAAATTATACGTCTCTTGATCTTTTAGCTGCACTGTTTGAGATTCCATCGCCTAAAGATGATATAGACGGTAGCAAGATAAATGAGATTTACTACTTAGAGAATGATCTCGCTAGAATACAGCACTACTGTGAAAAAGATGTAGCTACTGTAGCCAGCGTATTCTTAGCTATCAATGGTCACCAAATATTAAAACCGGAAGAGATAATACACCTATGATAAAAGCCATATATCCAGAAAATTGGAACGGAGAGTACGAACTGATAGATTCTGGTAACGGAATGAAACTGGAAAAATATGCTAGTCATATACTTGCCAGACCAGAGCCTCAGGCCATCTGGAGTCCTAGGATGAGTAAGGCAGAGTGGGAAGGAATGCAGACGGGCTCATTTGCCCAAGAAGGCAGTCACAAGGGGCAGTGGAATCTCAGAGGTCAGAATAAGCCGTGGTTTATAAAGTACGGCGTGCACGATTCTTCTATAAAAATGAAGCTTAATTTCACGCAGTTTAAGCACATCGGGATATTCCCAGAGCAGGCGGCTAATTGGGATTATATCTATGAGAAGAGTAAAGTCTTCAGAGGTGGAGCTAGCGTATTAAACTTATTTGCATACACAGGTGGAGCATCTCTAGCGGCTAAAGCAGCAGGCGTAGATGTGGTCCACGTAGACTCTATCAAGCAGGTAGTAAGCTGGGCGAATGAGAACCAAGAGCACAGTAAGTTTAAAGATATACGCTGGGTAGTAGAGGATGCACTCAAGTTTGTGAGTAGAGAAGTGAAAAGAGGGAGACAGTATCAGGGAATAATACTAGATCCTCCGGCCTATGGCATAGGGACTAAAGGGGAGCGATGGAAGCTAGAAGAAAAGCTAGGAATGCTTTTAGGACAAGTGGCTCAAATACTTGCTCCTGACGGTTTTCTGGTGCTCAATGTGTATTCACTAGGTTTATCACCCTACATTATCCAAAATCTGATGGAAGACCATTTTCCGGATCGTAATGTAGATATCTCTGAGTTATGCCTTAAGTCACGCAGTGGACAGATATTGCCGCTGGGTATCGTAGCTCGTATATAGCACGACGCAACTATCCAGCTGACTATTTCCCCATAGGTGTTCGGCCACAGATCAGAAAATAGCAGAATAAATACAGTTGGATTAAGTCATTTATACTTTGTGATTGGGGATAAAGAGACCTTTTGTCTGATTGCTTAGTCTTAAAAGCATATTTTTGTAGAAATTAATGAAGCAAGGATTCTTGATATTTATTTTGGTGTGCATCAGTGTATTGACGTATGCTCAGCAACCTAGTGTCTCCGCTTCTGATGTGACGTTTTCTACTACCTACTGCTCGCAGACTACGGTGAGTTGGTCCAATGGTAACGGAGCCTCCCGTATAGTGGTGGCTTCTAAAGGATCACCTTTTTCTAGTCTAGTGGCTAATCAGTTTTACTTAGCAAACAGTAGTTATGGCTCAGGACATAATTTTACGACTACTGAGTTTGTGGTATATAACGGGACAGCTAGTAGTGTAATAGTCAGTAATCTAGAAAAAAATACGACCTATTACTTCGCAGTTTTTGAGTACAATGGATCAGGAACTACCTTTTTTTACCGCACTACGGGTTATCCCGAGTCTAATGTGACTACTGCGGACTTGCAGGCAGACTTTAGTATAAATGATCCTTATCAATGTATAAACGGTAATGAGTTCACCTTTACTCCGAATGTGATTGTAGGCGGTGCCGCAGTGTTAACTTACAAATGGAGGTTTGGCGATGGAAGTACATCTACCGCAGCTATACCTTCTCATACGTACACTGCTAAAAACCTGTATGACGTGGAGCTTACTGTGTCATCCACCCAGTGTGAAGACGTAATAACAAGACCAGATACTGTAGCCCCGAAGCCAGAGGTTTCTTTCTCATTAGACCCTGCTGTAGCCGGTAATACGAGAGTTCAGTGCTTCCTAAATCCAGATGGGAGTAGTAATTATTATAAGATTCTGAATACATCTAACTACGGATTCCTCGCTACAGGGTTTTCGTTTACTGAAAAAAAATGGGACTATGGTGATGGAGTAATAGATTTGAACACCAATGATGATTTTATAGATCACAGTTATGCAGAACCTGGATTGTATGAGATAAATTTTGTGGTGTCTAATTCTTTCAATAATATAGAATACTGTACAGATTCTGCTAGTCTGCTCGTGGAGGTGAGACCTAGACCCATAGACAGCACCCTACTTTCATTGGACTCCATACAGTGTGAAGACCAAAACTTGTTCAACTTTGAATATGGCACTTTAGATCCTAGCATTATGACTTCTTGGAGTTTTGGAGATGGGAACTCTATGAATGGTAATACGGTGACACATAGCTACGCCAGCGTAGGCACATACGAAGTCACTCTGGAGGCTACAGACGCAGCAGGATGTTATGATGAATATACAGATTTTGTCCGATTAGTTTCTAAGCCTGCCAATGATTTTTCAGGGCTTGGACCTACATCATGCCTTGGGTACGAATCGATACAGCTTACTCCGCTTGTAGTAGGAGGTGAGTGGATAGGAAACGATATAGATGCTAGTGGTGTGTTTTCACCAGTCACTTTAGGAGCTAATGAAGTAGCTTATGCCATAGAGGCGGAAGGGTGCAAAGATACAGTGACCAAGACGGTGACAATCTACGAAGTGCCTGTGTTTTCTTTAGGACTAGATACCAGTATTTGCATAGGCACGTCATTTACAAAACGAGTAGATAAAGAAAATACTACGGTAATCTGGAGTACGGGGGATACAGACTCATTTACCGATGTATCTAATGCAGGAATATTATGGGCACAACGTACAGCCAATGGATGCTTACATAGAGATACTATGCGAGTGAGTGAGATCGCTGCACCGTCCATAGAGCTGGGACCAGACACGCTACTGTGCGGTGGTGGACGAAAGATAGTAGATGTGACAGCATCCGAAGCTACGTACACTTGGAGTGATGGACATACAGGCGCAGGTACGCGTACTATCACGTCTACAGGTGTGTACAGCGTAGTGGTGTCTAATAAGTGTGGGACAACTTCTGATGCTATAGAGCTGGAGTTTTTGCCGTATGCATGCGATATCTTTATGCCCAATGCATTTTCTCCTAACTCAGATGGACTGAATGACGTCTTTAGACCTTCAGGTACCATCATTATGAAGTCTATGAAAGTGTATAATAAATGGGGAGAGTTATTGTATGCTAGTACAGGTGAGGACTTTGCCTGGGATGGCTATGCCAATGATGTACGTGCACAGCAGGGGGTATACTTTTTCATCATACGCTATGAGAAACCAGAAGTGATAGGAGTGACTCCTATCATGCTATCGGGTAAACTTCAACTGGTGTATTAAAACTAAAAAAACTTAAATGCTTTTTCGAAGGCTCACTCGGATAGCCGGATTAAATATTGTAATCTTGGGCAGTGAAGAGGTAGTAGAAGTAATAGGTATTGGTATTCTGATGCCAGCTGCGAGAGTCACTTTAGGGAGCACCTCATAAGTGAAATCTGACCCTAAAGACAGATTAATGTGGTAAGGTCTGTTGTCTATTCCTAAACTGTCCTTGATCACCTGAGTGAAGTCATTTTTAATGGCAAAACCTTCTGTAGTTACTTTTATATCTCCATTTACTAGATAGTATAATCCTAGGCCACCGTTTAATTCAATCGCCGATTTATTTGGCATTTTACGCAACGCAAGAACTTTATTATATAAGAACTGTGTACCTACGTATTGTTGCCTATACTTGAGATAAGCTACTTTGGTGGAGCCTTGGGATAGGTCTCTTATTTTCGGAAGCTGTGGATGTATTACATCTAAAAACTGAAGATCATTCTGTACTAGCAGCATGTTGGTTTGATAAAACGTAGGAATCACACTAAAACTTTGGTATCTATCTATTTGCTTTCGGATCTCTATGCCTATAGATACGCTCACGTTATTACGTTGTAGAGCTTGAAGTGAGTCTGAGTTACTCTGCGGAGTAGCTCCTATTCTAGCTATATTATAGGCAGGTTCGGCTAGTATGCCTAGAGATACTTGAGCTTTTGCCCCGATAGCAATAAGGCATAAGATGAAAACAACTATTTTTTTCATGAGTTACGAAGTAAACGATAAAAACGATATGAAAGTACACATGCAGATAGAGTCAGACCTATACTTAGGCCTAACCAGATACCATTCACTCCGTGCCAAAATACAGTAGTATCAGAGGTATGAGACATCAGATATCCCAGCGGCATGGCTATGACCCAGTAGGCTATGAAAATGAGTAGACTCGGTACTTTTACATCTGCTATCCCACGTAAGATTCCTATGGATATGGTCTGTATGCCGTCACTCAGTTGGAAGATGGCAGCCAGTATAAGAAGCTGCGAACCCATAAAAACGACTCTAGGTTCATCCGTGAAAAGCTGGGTCAGCAGCGTATTGAAAAAGAAGAAAATACTGGCAAATACAATCATCACTATAAGACCTATTACAAGTCCAGCTTTCCCAAAGTTTTTGACATTCGTAGTATTGCCATTTCCATACGCTTTGGCTACACAGATACTGCTACCCGCAGAGATGCCTCCTGCGAACATGTAGGTGAGAGAAGCTAAAGTAATGGCAAGATTATGGGCAGCTAACTCCTGAGACCCTAGCCAGCCTGCCATAATAGCTGCACCCGCAAAGGCCCCTACTTCAAAAAAGTACTGTAAGCCAGTAGGAAAACCTATCTGCCATATTTTCCTGAAAAATGTAATGCGTGAAAAATCTGTAAATGAACGAATGAAGGATCGAGCAATTATAGGTACTTTATCTGAGCGAAGCATGAGCCACAGCATGCTCACTGCTAGAAATATCCGCGAGATGATAGTAGCATATCCAGCTCCATTGAGGCCGTATGCCGGGAAGCCAAATTTACCAAAAATGAGCACCCAGTTTAGGAATACATTAAGAGCTAGAGCTGCCAGTGTTATTACCATTCCACCGAAGGTGAAACCAAATCCATCACAGAGGTTTTTAGCAAAGAAGAAGATGAGCATAGGAGGCATAGACCACATCAGCAGTGTGAGGTATGGTGTAGCTAGAGCGGCTACATCCGCTGTCTGTCTGAATACATGAAACTCCTGTATGAAGACATAAGTGACCAGGGTAGTGACTAAAGCTAAACCTAGGGTGATCAAGGCACTGTCTCTAGCTAGTAAGTTATAGGAAGAAGTTTTATTTTTTCCTTGTAGCATACCTACTATCGTAGCAAAGGCCATAGTCACTCCCATAGGAAATACTGCCACTAAAAAGAAAATACTATTGCAAATTCCGGCAGCAGCTAGTTCTTTGTAGCCCAGCTGACCCACCATTAGTGTGTCAAAAAAGCCAGTGAACACCATCCCCAGTTGACCGATGATGATAGGCCAGCTTATCTTGATTATATCTTTGTAGTATTGATTCACTGTAGAGCAGAAATATTTGGCGGCAAAGGAACTCTAAAAATTACTTAGTTGTGCTAAGTAGAGCAGGTATAAGTGCAAAAAGTAGTGCAACTATATTCTGAGATAGTGATCGTCTGAAGTAGTCTCTATGAAAAATGACTGGTCTAGAGATCGTAAAATCGTACAAGCGTTTTAGGATGGTCACCGCTAAACCTTAGCTTGCATATAGCTGAATGTAGTTTAAGGACTACTCGCAGTGCTTGGGTAAGATATGTCTGAGATTGTAGGCTACGAAAATGAAACCTAGATCTGCTGAAGCTCTTTTCATTGCTTTTTTGGGTGATGATATGATCAAATCCCTACTTTGACAAGCTCAGCACATTGCATTGTCTTTTCATTGTACCAAGGGAATGTTCTACGATGGACTGTCGCTGAGCGTGTATTTAAGGATTTTTAATGCTGTTTTTTTGTTATTTTTTCAGAGTTTCTGCAAACTCGTGGCGTTCTATAATGAGTTGATACTTGGCTTTAGTACACAGATCTTTTACGGGGCGTTTTTATAATTTTTGGTTTTGTCTCATTCTGAAAACGTTTTTATAATTCCAGTTGCCACTGCTTTTTAAGGTTTGTCCAGCAGGGCAGGTGTATTGATCTTGTTCAAGGTTGTAGCTGAATTCATTTCGGTTGGTTATCTAATAATTTTAGGCAGTTTATTTTTGGTATCTACGGTAGATTGTACGTTGTAGAAGACCTCAGTCACTTCGCCTCTTATTATCAGTTATCTAGCTTCGGGGTCAGAGTTAGATACTTGTTTTTGTCCTGTGTCTTGGAGTTGTTTTTCTATGTCGCGGTATTGTTGTAAATTTTTATTGTTCTTTCTATGTTCTCTGGGCTGCTTATCTATGTTCTGTTTTTCCGGAGTATCATTTTGGGTGTCCTTATCCGCTTCCGCTAGTAGTTTTGTTTCTGAGTTTATGTTCTATGTACCTCATGAGCCATAAAAACAAATAGAGTTGGTGTTATTCCCGTTGGTCCAAAAATTCTGTTTTCCGGTTCTCAAGCTCATTGACTAACTCCTGCCGTGTTATCTTTAGATTAGTGACTAAGTTACTTTTTTGCATAAATAGTCTCATGTATTTAAT
>TARA_B110000090_G_scaffold210090_1_pt1 | contig 10927 bp, 13 predicted proteins | sample TARA_B110000090 | Tara Oceans TARA_B110000090 (sample SAMEA4397239) | marine metagenome | biome: Polar Biome; feature: [SRF] surface water layer (ENVO:00010504); material: water (ENVO:00002006), including particulate matter (ENVO:01000060) such as... | depth 5 m
GAGAATGATGAAGAATATGATGCTATTTTTGTACCGGTAGGTGGCGGCGGAATACTTGCAGGAGTATCAGCTTGGATTGCGCAACATAATAAAAAAATTAAGATTTACGGCGTAGAAGTAGAAGATTCTGCATGTTTATTAGAAGCAATTAAATCTGATAAAAGAGTTAGATTAAGAGAAGTAGGGCTCTTTGCAGATGGTGTTGCAGTTGAACAAATTGGCAAAGCAAATTTTGATGTCATTAAAGAATGTGTTGATGGCGTTATCACTGTTAGCGTTGATGAACTTTGCGCTGCTGTAAAAGATGTCTTTGAAGATACCAGAGTTCTGTCTGAACCAGCAGGAGCTTTGGCACTGGCAGGGCTAAAAAAATATAGTAAAAAAATTAATGGCAAAAAACTTTTAGCTATTAGCAGTGGGGCCAATGTTAACTTTGAAAGGTTAAGCTACATTGTTGAAAGATCTGAGCTTGGTGAAAATAGAGAAAAGATATTAAGCATTCAAATTCCAGAAAAACCAGGAAGCTTCCTCAAGCTATGTAGAGTTTTTGGCAAGGCGCAAATAACAGAATTTAATTATCGTATGGCTAATGACAGTAAGGCCTTTGTGCTTGTTGGTATTAGAACTAAAACAGAAGAGTCATTTAAAGTTATAAAAGAAAAATTAAAGAAATCAAAATTTAAATTTAACGACCTTACTAAAAATGAAATTTCAAATGATCATTTAAGGCATATGGTGGGAGGTAGAAATAATCTTGATTTAAATGAAGATTCAGAACGTATCTTTAGAAGTGAATTCCCACAAAAGCCAGATGCCCTTATTAATTTTCTTAAAGACTTTGGAACTAACTGGAATATTTCATTATTCCATTATAGAAATCTTGGCGCAGCTTTTGCAAAAGTTCTTATTGGAATTCAGGACACTCATTCAAATGGTAAGAAGTTAGAAGCGCACTTAAAAAGATCTGAATATACCTTTATAGAAGAGACTTCAAATAATGCTTATCAAGATTTCCTTAGGTAATTTTACTAGAACCTTAACCTAAGCTTCACAGCAAAAACTTTCCCTGATGGATTGCTCCATGAATCATCAACGATAGAGGTAGTATTAGAATCTATATTTTCTTCAAAGATATTTCCACCCTGGCTATAGACAATATATAGATTAGACAAAGGCGCAAGCTCATACTTATATCTTATTTGAAATGCTGCTTCACCAACATTAAAAGAATTAACAGTTTTATCGCTTGCAGTTAAATATCCAGCATTATTAGACTCTAGGCTGGTTGGGTTATTAGCCTTTAGTGCAACAAATTGAGCTTTTAACCTTAACTCATGTTTGTTACCTTCAAAGTAATTCAGATCAAAAGTTAAAAACTTTTCATTTGCATCGTATGCAGCAAGATGATTGGTATCTATCCATTTTAACCACTCTTGCTGATCCCTTAGACTAAATCCCATTTTCATAGTTAAGAAATCTAGAGGAAAGAAATAGTATGCAGCTTCCATCCATGTTTTTTTGTAGCCATCCGAGTTCCAAGAATTGTTTTTACTACCTCTTTCAAAATTTGCTTTAATACCAAAAGCAGAATTAGAGTAATTCTTTGAATTAAAAGCCATGCCATAATTATATTTAGCAGGCCTTTTTATAAAAGGCGAGTCAATAAACTTTCTTGTGATAGTTGTATTCTTTCCAGATGATTCATAAGTAGTCCAGAAATTAAAGACAGATGTGTTTTTAAGAGTTAATTCTATTTTTGGATTTATGTATGTAGGACTACTGTTTCCATTAGTATCAGCATTATGACCATATCTAACGGAATACTCTATATCTTGAAATTTTGAATTTTCATCAAAAAACCTATCAAATGAAGATCTACCACCTAAAGCAATCCAATCATTTTTTTGAAGATATCCCATATCATTGATATTGAGATCGTCACCATAGTAATGAAATCCAATACTATGATTATCATCTTTAGTTGGCCTAAACCTTAAGCCGCCTTTAACTCCAATAGAAGATTTATCTTCAGCCTCAGCATGTAGCAGTATGGAATAGAGCCTTAATTTTTCGTTAACAATATTGTCATAATCAAACGCATTAACCATAGCGGTTCTATTTAATATTGGATCATCAGTATAGGTAAGCATGTAACCAAGAGTTGTATTACCATCCTCTTTTTTTACTCGAGCAGCATAGTAAGATCTTCCTATAGAAAAATCTTCATCTTGTTCACTTGCTGTAAAGAAGCCATATTCTGTTCCGCCTTCCTTTTGAGTATATCTAAGAGCATAGTCTAGATCTGAATATTCTTGTTTAGACTCATTACATAAGTCTTCATTAGTTGCTTCACTGCAATTATATGAAGGCTTAGATCCAATCCTCCTTGTGTGCATTACCTTTAACCTATCTCTATCAGTAATATCAAAGAGTGTTTGATTCTCATTAAAGAAAGCTCTTTTCTCTCCATACAATGTTTCTTCAGCAGAAAAATTAACTACAACATCATCACTTTCTACTTGTCCAAAATCTGGATTAATAGTAGCGTTGATTTGCTTGCCTGTGCCCGTGTTATAAAAAATTTCAACACCAACTTTATTGATTTCATTATTTGTAACCGAATCTTGAGCAGCAACAATATAAGGAAAATAATCAATACTGCTTGAGGCAGGGAAGCTATCAATTTCTAATGTATTTAACTCATACATGAACTTATTTCTCTGAGGATTAGTTTTTGCAGTTCCAATCAGCTCACCATTAGATGCCCTATATCTATAAGCTCCAAATTTGATGTCTCGCTTTCCATCTACTGGAATCATGTTAGCCGTTGACCATGGAATAAATATTTCAGAAACCCAATTATCAGTATTAATCTTTGTAGCTCCAATCCAATCACCATTCCAATCATAACTTTGATTATTTCCATTACTTATAGTTGAATCAAGCAGTGAGTCGCCCAATGACAGCATAAAGGTATATGCAGTATTACCATCGCCATCAAAATCTATATATACCGCGTTCCTATCCGTCTTGGTATTCCATTCATCACGTACATGTTTGTAAGAACCCATAGTTGAAGGGTCTTGGATATTAATAAAACCCACATAGATTCCATCTTGATTGGTAAAGATTTTTACATCGGTTTTATTTTCAGCCTCATCAAGAGTAAAAGGTTTGACAAGATAAAAAGTTGAAAATGACTTTGCATTTTCCCACTCAGCCTCATCCAGAACGCCATCCACTGATATCGCAAAACTTTCAAGCGAGAGAATTATAGAGACAACAGCAAATAGTTTTTTCAATTATATTATTCCTTAGAAAGAGTATTTTATAGCTATTTTAAAAACAGACAACATTTAGATTTAAGACCATTTAAATAGATCTTCAAATTTTCCTTATTTTGGAAGCGCAAACAGATCTTCAACTTTGCACTTAAGAATCTTTGAAATTTTCAAAGCTAAAACAGTTGAAGGAACATAAATACCATTCTCAATAGCATTGATGCTCTTCCTCGATACTTCAGCATTCTCAGACAGAGCTTGCTGAGTTAAGCCTTCAGCCATGCGAAGTTTTGCCAGATTGTTTAAAAGGTTTTTATGATGCTTACCCACTAAAATATGCCGCTACTTCTCTTCAAATTTTGCGACCGCTTTATCTATCTCAGATCCTGCATTAGGATATATATACCCCGCAACTAAAGAACCAAAACCAATACAGATAACCAATAGACCAACTCCTATCAAGAACTCTACTTGTACTAGGCCAAAGACAAATAACCCCAATCCTATGAACATGGTAATAACTCCATTTCTTCTGTAATCCATTGGCTTTTTCTTCTCTTTAAAATTTTCCAATAAATCTTCAATATCAGAGGGATCTTCTAGGTTTTTTGAAATTTCTACCATAGCTGCATATTTATCTTTTTCCATCTTGGTGGTGTAGTACAAGATTACCCAAAAAATAAATACAGGCATCGATATTGCCGCATATGCAATGCCTAGTTCCACCAATTTACTTATATGATCCATAGCAAACTCCTCAAAATATTAAATTTTTCTAAAAATGTAACGCAAAGGTATCATCAATAATATGGGAAGTAAAGGTTACATAAGCACAAAGCCTACTTAATTTTTTTTAGATCAAAAGTTAATGATATTTTTTTCAGTAATCATTAAATCAACCCTAATATCATGACTTTCACCAAAACTTTTTTCTACATATTGAAAGTCATAGCCTAAACCTATAATTAAAGGTTTTTTTATATTTTTAGGAATAGTTTGCAGGCCTTTATCATAATAGCCGCCGCCATGGCCAAGCCTAAAACCATCATGGTCGATACCAAGCACAGGAAGAATAATAAAATTCAGATCAAGAGGATTTATTAACTCCTCACTTGTTGACTCAAGAATATTATATTTATTAGATACCAAGGCAGTATCATTATCTAATTTATTGAAGACCAGATTATTACCAGGCATGACTTTTGGTAAAAATATATTTTCATTCAAATCTATAAGATAGCTCTCAACCTTATCAAGGCTAACCTCACTATTTGCCTGCTTGTATAAAAGGCTGTTGCCACCTTTATAGTCACTTAAATAATTGAGTAGATTTTTTTGAATAGTAGATGACTTTTCTAAAACCTCACTCTTCGACATTAAGGATAGTTCTTGCTTTAGAGATTTTCTAATTTTATTTTTTGTCATAAAGATTCTAAGAATCAACAAACCAATTCACCGCTATGTACTATCCCTGAACCGAAAGGACAGGTGGTGAACTTCATATCGAATCAGGCTTCCCTCTAAAGAGGTAATGCTCAACAACGACATTGGATTATCACCAGATAATTTAATATCGGTTCAAAATTAATTAGCACATTTGCAAATGAACCAGAATGTATAAGGATTATAAAAAAAAATAGAGCTTATGAAAAGCAGAAGATTAGTTTTCTAGTACTTCTTCTATATTTTTTAGCATAGATTGAATTTTTAACTCATCATCAGCATTTGTTTGAAATGATCCTTCGTTTTGCAGAAATTTATTTGCAAGACTAAGACCAGCTAGGATTAAAGCGTTACTTTTATTATCAATACCTTCTAGCTCAGAATTTAAGAGCTCTGCTGCTTGAACTAGAGCATCTTTTTCCTCAACAGGACATGACAGAGTAATATCTCTTCCAAAGATTTTTAACGAGACAACTTCAATATCACTCATTTGTATCTTCCTTTTTCATTAACTCAGCTATTTGATCATTTAGAGCATCAATTTCTTTTGTATAATCTAGCTTGGAAGATTTCCATTCTCGTTCTCTTTGAACATATGAATTAATTATTCCTTTTTGCTCATCAAACCTATTAATAAGCTGTTTTAGCTTATTTTCTAAGCTTGTTAGGGTTATATTCTCTTCAAGTTCGTTCATTTTTTTAGTTTAAATCTACTATCACTAGTTGGGAAGTTTAATTTAAAAGAGTAAAATTAATTATTATGAATAAAGTATATCAAAAAAGAAGAGATGTTTTAGGCAATCTATTGCCTAATGACTGCGCAATTATTATTCCAGGCGCTGATCTTAAATATAGGAATTCAGACTCCTCATATAATTTCAGACAGGATAGTAATTTCTTTTATCTATCAGGCTTTTGTGAGGCAGACTCGACCTTGCTCATAGTCAATAGAAATGGTGTTATAGAATCATCAGCTTTTGTTCCTAAAAAAGATAAGCTCAAAGAGATTTGGGATGGCTTCAGAGAGGGACCAGAGGGAGCTATTTCTAACTATTTATTTGATAAAGCATTCAATAATAATGAAATAGATACACTTATGCCTGATTTAATTCATGGCGTCGACAAAGTTTTCTATCCTTTTGGAAAAAAGGATGGCTTTGATCAGGTAGTGATAAATTGGATCAACGCAGCAGCTTCTAAAGATAGGCACAGCAAATCTATTGATATAGCTAATGGCTCTTCTTTAGTTGGTAATCTTAGGCTCATTAAAGATGAGGATGAAATTGCAATAATGAAAAGAGCTGGCGAGATATCAGCAGATGCTCATATTGTAGCTATGAAATCAGTAAAGCCTGGAATGAATGAGCAAGCAATTGAAGCTTTATATTTATACGAGTTTGCCAAAGAGGGTGGAAGATTTGCAGCTTATACACCTATCGTAGCTGGAGGGCATAATGCATGTATTCTCCATTATGTTAATAATGATCAAGCTTTAGATAAATCAGATCTATTGCTAGTTGATGCTGGTTGTGAGTATCAAATGTATGCATCTGATATAACCAGAACTTTCCCAGTAAGCGGCAAGTTTTCCACAGAACAGCTTGCTGTATACAACGTTGTGCTTGAAGCACTTCAGACGGCAACTGCGTGCGTAAAAGCAGGCAATAATATAATGGATCCTCAAGTGGCTTCTGAAAAAGTTATTACTAAAGGCCTTGTTGATTTAGGTATTCTTTCAGGTGACCCAGAGGAGCTTCACAAACAAGGAGCGTTTAAAGATTTTTATATGCACAAGATAGGCCATTGGATGGGGCTAGATGTTCATGATGCTGGAGATTACATGGAAAACAATGAGTATATGAGCTTCAAACCAGGCATGGTTACAACGGTGGAGCCTGGAATATATATTAGCAACGATCTGGATGTTGAAGACAAATGGAAAGGTATAGGTATAAGAATTGAAGACGATATTCTTGTTACCGAGTCTGGTAATTTTAACTTAACAGCTAAAGTTCCCTCTGATCCTAAAGATATTGAAGCCTTGATGGCCTAACTCAATTATGGATTACCCTGTCATTATTTCGGGAGGAGGAATTATTGGCTGCTATATCCATTTAAGACTTAAAAAAGCAGGCATTAATTCTTTAATTCTAGAAAAAAGCAAAGAAGACACCTCAAGAATTAATAGCATTAGAAGCCTATCACTAAATCCCAATACTTTTAGACTTCTTAATAATGTAGATGTTAATCCTGAGACCTCTTTAATAAATACAATTAAAGTTTCAGATAGCGATGGCTCTGGAAAAATATATTTTTCAGCGGAGGAGGTTGATGAAATAGCCTTATCTTATGTTGTTATGTTTGATGCTCTTTTAAAAGAATTACAAATTAAGGCACACCAAGGTATTCAATATGAATCTGAGATAACCGAATTGTATCCACTAGAATCAAGCATAGATATTAAATTAAATAATAATCAGACTCTCTCTAGCCAATTACTAATTGGTTCAGACGGAAGAAACTCGCCCGTTGCCAGACTTTCAAATTTTGTTTCCAGAGACGCTGATTATGATCAGACAGCCTTCACGTTTTTAGTAAGTAAAACCTCTGATGATACTAATTCAATTGCTAGCCAGATCTTTTCTGATAAAGGCATTTTTGCTCGTATGCCTATCAAGCATCCAAATAAAAATATGTCTTCAGTTGTCTGGTCTGTTCCTAATAATATTTTAGAAGGCTTTAAAGAAAACGAGTTTGTGAACAAATATATGAATACAATTACCGCTTCTATTGATACCAAACTTCAAATAGAGTCTGAAATAATAAGCTTTCCGTTATCTAAACATCATCTTGATTCTTATATGAGTGAAGGAGTTGTGGTTGTTGGCGATGCGGCACACTCATTACATCCATTAGCAGGACAGGGTATTAATTTAGGTTTTGCAGATGCTGATATTTTGTGCGAAGAAATTATTGAGGCCTATAACAAAGGCTTCTCTATTGGATCTTACAGAGTCCTAAAGAAGTACGAATTAAGAAGAAAATCAATCAACGAGGTCATGCTTCGCGCTATGGATGGCTTTGTTAGTTTATTTGGATCAAGCAATATCTATATTAAAGTTTTAAGAAATCTCGGACTAAATTTATTTAACAAGATGGCTTTTATGAAGGTTTTCTTTATTAACCATGCCTCAGGATCGCACAAGTTGTAACTTATTATTTACTTATTAGATGAGAATCATTATCATTTAGCTACTTATATACTTAATTTATACCAAATGAAATATACAAAATTATTCTGTTTACTAGTTCTAGTATCTTCATGTGCACAACAAGATGATATTGATCAATTAACTATATATACGTCCAGACAGCCTCAGCTTATTGAGCCACTTTTAGAGCAATATAAAGCACTAACAGGTATCGATGTTGCTCTCTTATCAGGAAATGCAACTCAGCTAATGGAAAGAATTATTGTTGAAGGCGATGCAACTGAAGCTGATATCTTCATGACGGTTGATGCAGGCGTTTTATGGCAAGCAGGAGAAAAAGGAATTTTTGAGAATATAGAATCTGAAACTCTAAGTCAGAATATTCCACAACATTTAAGAGATGCTGATGGGAAATGGTTTGGGCTTTCTAAAAGAGCTAGAACCATTGTTTATTCGTCTGATGCAGTCAACAGTGATGATTTATCTTCCTATGAAGATCTAGCTTTGCCTAAGTGGAATAATAAGCTATGCCTGAGAACTTCTACAAAAGTTTATAACAGATCATTAATAGCAAGCATGATAGATGCTCAAGGCTTAGATCATTCAAAAATGGTAGTTCAAGGCTGGGTAAATAATTTAGCAACTGAAGTTTTTTCTAGCGATACTCAAGTTTTAAAAGCTGTCTCTGCTGGCCAATGCGCAGTGACCATAGTCAATACATACTATTTAGCAAGATTAGCCGATGATCCTCAGTATTCAAATCTAAAACTGTATTGGGCAAACCAGAAAAGCAGGGGTACGCATGTAAATATTTCTGGAGCAGGAGTAGTTAAATCTTCAAAGAATAAGGATGCAGCAACTAAATTACTTGAATGGTTGTCCTCTGAAGAAGCTCAAGAAAGTTATGCTGATGCAAATAAAGAATTCCCAGTCAAATCTGGAATACAGGTTGGTGAAACTCTCAAGGGCTGGGGAGAATTTAAAGAAGATCTTATTTCTGTTGAAAAATTAGGATCACTGCAAAAAGAAGCAGTGCTCTTAGCTCAACAAGCCGGTTATAAATAAATTTTTTGGTTTTAAAGAACTAAGTTTATTATTTTAAACTTTTTCGCCACGTGAACGCATTTCACTTAGAACTTCGCTTATGCCTTTTTTGTCTATGATTCTCATTCCCTTAGTTGAAACCTTTAGGTTTACAAACCTATTTTCTGATTCAACCCAGAATTTATGCATGTGGAGATTAGGAAAGAACTTTCTCTTAGTTCTATTATTAGCATGAGAAACATTGTTCCCAGACTGTGGTATTTTACCTGTAACTTGACATTTTTTACTCATAGAACCGCGATTTTATAGAACCTAGTGTCACTTAGCAATACTATTGACGATTAATATGAAACATTTACTTTTAATAAGGCATGCTAAATCTAACTGGGATAATGCTAATCTTGATGATTTTGAAAGACCTCTTTCAGAAACAGGTATAAGAGACGCTAAAATAATGGAAAAATTCCTTACAGAATCAAACCTTAAACCTAACCTAATATTATGTAGCTCAGCAAGAAGAGCTCAACAAACATATGACATTATTTTTGGAGCTGATAAATTAGAGTTAACCATGTATCTAAATGATTTATACCAATCAGGAGATGCAGAGTTATTAGACACCATTAAATCTGCTGATGAAAAAGTGAAAAATCTGGTAATCATTGGACACAATCCCTCATTACAAAATACCTTGGAATTACTAACAGGAGAAAAATTTAAAGATTTTCAAACATCTGCGATCGCTTGCTTGCAAATAAATTTAGAATGGGAGAAAGTAGCAACTAACAAAACTAAATTAATTTATTTTAAAAAACCCAAGGATTTTTCATCTTGCTAAATATAAAAATTAAAATATTAAATTCTAAAATAGGCAAAGAAATACCTTTGCCAGAATATAAAACATCTGGCTCAGCTGGAATGGACGTTAGGGCATGCCTGGAAGATGATATTATTTTAAAGCCAGGTAAAACAGAAATGATTAAGTTGGGATTTGCGATGCATATTCAAGATCCAAATGTAGCTGCGCTTATTATTCCAAGATCAGGATTAGGGTCTAAGCACGGTATTGTTTTAGGAAACTTGGTAGGACTTATTGATTCAGATTATCAGGGCGAGCTAATGGTTCCAGCTTGGAATAGATCCGAAGATGATTTTAAGATATCTTCTGGTGATCGGATAGCGCAAATGGTCATAGCGCCAGTTATACAAGCTAATTTTGAATTAGTTGATGAATTTGAGAAAACTGAGAGAGGTGAAAAGGGCTTTGGAAGTTCCGGAGTAAAATGAATTTACTTTTTCTTACCAAATCTTTCTTCAAATCTTTGGACTCTTCCGCCAGTATCAATAATTTTCTGCTTGCCAGTGTAGAAAGGGTGGCATGCTGAACAAATATCTAATGATAAATCATCTTTTAATGTGCTCATGATTGCAAAAGTATTACCACAACCACAAGTTGCTTTAATTTCTGAATATTCTGGATGTATGTTGCTTTTCATAATAAATGTAAAATTTGGATGAGAACTATAACAAATAAGTCGATCTTTTCAATTAAAACATGAATATTTTTTATTATGATATTGCGGTTCCTATACCTATAAGAGAAACATTCACCTATAAATCAAATGAGATCATCAATAATGGCACCAGAGTAGCGATTAAATTTAGAAATAAAGAGGTTGTTGGGTATGTTGTTAAAAAACTAAATCAAAAGCCAAGTTTCTCTACCACTGAAATTTCTGAAGTGCTTGATAGCGAACCAATTTTTAAATCCTCAGATCTTCAAATTATTGCTTGGCTTGCAGACTACTATCATCATCCTATTGGAGAGGTCTTTGACTCTTTTTGCCCACCCTCTTTGAGAAAGGCTATAAAAAATGAGCCTTTAATTATTGATAACGAGATATCTTATAAAGCAAACATAGAGGACCAATCATTTGAATTAAATGC
>TARA_B110000090_G_scaffold38651_1_pt1 | contig 10925 bp, 10 predicted proteins | sample TARA_B110000090 | Tara Oceans TARA_B110000090 (sample SAMEA4397239) | marine metagenome | biome: Polar Biome; feature: [SRF] surface water layer (ENVO:00010504); material: water (ENVO:00002006), including particulate matter (ENVO:01000060) such as... | depth 5 m
CAATCCACCCGGCAAAGCGAAGAGAGCCCACACCCCATATGGGTTTAAAAATGAAAGACGTGAAAGCATGTTGGACCTCATATTTTTTCTATGTTCTTATTAAAACGAAGAACATCAGCGTTTCCGCCGAAAAAACCAAAACAGTTTCAATCATGCTGCGCGCAATAGAGCGCAAACCCAAAGTCAAAGTACTTCGCCACCCAAGTCGGGAAAAACCAACTATGCAAACACATTCGCTTTCTCTCAACGGCCACGATTTCTTTGTGCGTTCTTGGGGGCAGCCACATCTTCCCAAATTGATACTGCTGCATGGCTTTCCTGAATACTCTGGCGCGTGGGATGATCTGGCACCTGAATTATCTGGAATGTTTCACTGCATTGCACCCGACCAACGTGGCTATGGCCAAAGTTGGGCACCCTCTGATGTGGGCGAGTACACGTTGTCAAAACTGGTCAGCGACATCGTCGCCTTGATCAACACCGATCTAGTGGGAGGCGGCCAAGTCGCCGTTATGGGCCATGATTGGGGTGCCAGCGTGGCCTACGGAATTGCCATGTTCCATCCCGAGCATGTGAACCGTCTTATCATTGCTAATGGCGTGCACCCAGTTCCGTTCCAAAGGGAGTTAGCCAAGGGCAGTGCTCAATCCGAAGCGTCCCAATACATCAACTTCATCAAATCCAACACATCCCCTGAAGCATTGGCCGCAGATGACTTCGCCAAAATGACCCGTCTTTTTTCAGCCAAGATGGATACCAGATGGCTGATTGGCGAACGGCTAGAGGCTTACAAGACCGAATGGGGTCGCGAAGGTCGCTTGCGTGGCATGACAAATTGGTACCGCGCTTCGCCCTTGAAGGTTGCAGATGTGGGTGTCCCCATTGACGTTTTACCAGCCTTGCCCTTGGAAAAGCTAAAGGTACACTGTGACCACCTGCTCATCTGGGGAATGAACGATACGGCATTGTTGCCACAAACAACCCAAGAGTTGGAAGACCACTGCGCCCAACTAAAGCGCGTCGAAATTGAAGACGCCGATCATTGGATTCTCCACCAAAAACCGGTCGAGGTGGCAGATACCATTATCGATTGGGTTATTGGGGATGACTTTTACATCCCCTAGTCCACCCACAATCGCGAGCGATGAAGATAGACAGAGCGGCAGTGCGCGCATAGGGTTTTCCAACACTGGGAATCAAAGGGCAGCAATATGAGCACTGCATCAAAAGCATCAAGAATTGCGTTTTGGACTATCGGGATCATCGCCCTTCTTTGGAACGCAATGGGCTGCATCAATTTCGTGCAACAACTAAGTCCTGCTGGGATCGCGACTTTACCACCAGAATATCAAAGCTACGTCGAATCGCGTCCAACATACGCGTTCATAGCATTTGGGGTATCAGTCATTGCAGGCCTAATAGGTGCCATCTTTATGTTGATGTGCCGTGGTGAGGCCACAGCACTGTTCTTGGCATCTGGCCTCGGCGCGTTCATTGCCACTATCCCTGCACTTAACGCCGGCATCCCATCCATCGTCTTAGGCAGCGCAATGTCAATCGTATTGGCAGCCATCTTTGCACTATACGCAGCCCGCACAAGCAGCTAACCAACCCACCACAATTAATCTGTGACTTTGGAACAATGAAGCAACGATGGCGTCTTTCCCAAACTGTCATGCTCTGACATACTGCTGCTCAATCAAAATCAATAACTCCGAGCATGCCCATGTCCAGCGATCTTCTTTCCAGTTCAACAGCCAGCCCTGACGATTATGATGCGTCCTCCATCCAAATCTTGGAAGATATGGAGCACGTACGCCTGCGCCCAGGGATGTATATCGGTGGTAAAGACGATCGTGCACTGCACCACATGGTCGCAGAAATCATCGACAACTCGATGGACGAAGCTGTGGCTGGACACGCCACTTGGATCGAAGTGGAACTACACGAAAACGGCCACGTGTCTGTGCGCGACAACGGACGGGGCATTCCAACGGGGCCGCACCCCAAGGATCCTGAGAAATCAGCTCTCGAAATCATCTTCTGTACGCTGAACGCTGGTGGCAAATTCTCTGGCGACAGCTATGAAACGTCTGGCGGTTTACACGGTGTAGGCTCATCCGTTGTGAACGCCCTGTCCGATCATCTAAGGGTCGAAGTGGCACGCAACAAAGAATTGTTCGCGATGGAATTCTCGCGCGGCGTCCCACAGGGCAAACTGGCCAAAATCGGTGCCGCCCCAAATCGTCGTGGCACAGCTGTGACTTTTCACCCCGATGCCGACATCTTTGGGTCGCTAACCCTAAAACCTGCACGCCTGTTCAAAATGGCACGCTCAAAAGCATACCTGTTTTCAGGCGTGGAAATCCGCTGGAAAACATCCCAAAACGACGGCGAAACACCACAAGAGGCAAAGTTTCACTTCCCCGGCGGTTTGGCAGATTACCTGTCTGAATCCCTCAAGGGAGCCACCACATACGCCGAAGCCCCATTTGCGGGAACTGTATCCTTTGAGAAATTCAAGGTGCCAGGCAAGGTCGAGTGGGCCATCAACTGGACCCCTGCCCGCGACGGATTTATTCAGTCCTATTGCAACACTGTTCCAACGCCTGAGGGCGGCACGCATGAAGCAGGCTTTTGGGCCGCAATCCTCAAAGGGGTCAAAGCTTACGGCGAACTGGTGAACAACAAAAAAGCCAGCACAATCACACGCGAAGACCTGACCACAGGTGCGGGTGCCCTTGTGTCCTGTTTTATCCGCGAACCTGAATTCGTGGGCCAAACCAAAGACCGTCTTGCCACCGTTGATGCACAGCGCATGGTCGAAAACTCGGTTCGTGACCACTTTGATAACTGGTTGGCCGCAGACACCAAATCCGCTGGTGCGATCCTCGACTTCCTAGTGCTGCGTGCCGAAGAGCGGCTGAAACGGCGTCAAGAAAAAGAAACTTCGCGCAAGACAGCAACCGCCAAACTGCGCCTGCCTGGCAAACTGACTGACTGTTCATCCAAAACCCGCGAAGGGACCGAGTTGTTCATCGTGGAAGGGGACTCTGCGGGCGGTTCTGCCAAAATGGCACGCGATCGCAAGACCCAAGCATTGTTGCCGCTGCGTGGTAAAATCCTAAACGTTCTGGGCGCAGCCTCTTCAAAACTTGGCAGCAACGCCGAAATCTCTGACCTGACCCAAGCGCTTGGCGTCCAGTTGGGCAGCAAATTCAACGTTGATGACCTGCGCTATGACAAGATTATCATCATGACCGATGCGGACGTCGACGGCGCGCACATCGCTGCGCTGTTGATGACGTTCTTCTTTACCCAAATGCGGCCCATGATCGACGCAGGGCACCTGTACCTTGCCTGCCCACCCTTGTTCCGTATCACGCAAGGGGCCAAACGAGTCTATTGTATTGATGAAGTGGAAAAGGACAAATGGCTTGAAAAAGGGATCGGTGGTAAGGGGCGGATCGACCTGTCACGCTTTAAGGGACTGGGTGAGATGGACGCCAAGGATCTGAAAGACACAACGATGAACCCTGAAACGCGCAAGCTGATCCGTGTGACAATTGACGACGATGAACCGGGCGAAACGGATGATCTAGTTGAACGCTTGATGGGCAAAAAACCTGAGATGCGCTACCAGTACATCCAAGAGAACGCGCGGTTTGTTGAGGAATTGGATGTTTGAGTTAATAAACCCCTAATTACCAAATGCAGCAGAAAAGCTACAAATAACAAGACAAAACCTAGGCAGGCGAAAACTTGTTAAAACAAACTACAATTCAATGCAGTTGGATTATCAAATACTGAAACGAAGCGACTCTGCGAATTAGACATGGTCTTGCCGTTGTAACTTATTTCTTTTTTGGAACTTTTCTCCGCGATTTCGATAAGATTCACCATTCCACCAAGTGCAAGAATACCAAGGCATAAAGAAACAACAAAAGTTGCCGTAACAATTACGATCAAAGCGAACACGAAAGAATTTGCCTCGTTTTAGAAAATGGAACCAGCAAAAGCCCCAATTCCGAAAATCTAAGCACTTGCAACAGTTATCAACTGCTTAGATATCTCGATTACTTCATCAAATCGTTTCAAAATCATACCAGTTTGCACCATGAAAACATACAATTCACACTATTGCCTATTTATCGTTGGCTTTCAGAAAGATTGACGCGATTGCCAGCAAATGAGCTTAGATTTTCTCATCACGGCAAAGATATTTTCTTCGGCTACTATTACAGCACGATCACGATTAGCTTCAGAAATGTACCTCGCATCAATATGCCGAACGGCCCTTTCAAGAAAAAGCTCCACAACTTCATTAGTAACCGCCAGACCACGCACATTGGCCGCTTGAGTAAAAGCGTTTCTCAATCTTTGTCTACTCTGCTCTGGAGTCGCCATCTATAAATTTCCTTGCATCGAACATATCGCTTGAGTTGTTTTTGAAAAATATTGATAAAACAAATACTTAAGTATCAATCACGTTTAACAATAAGTATTCACAAGCCCCACACCGCGGGCCGTAGGCCGTTTTACAAACTGCCCAGTGGACAGTTTCAGGCCGAAGAAGGCGATAGCCTCGGGGGTGCCAAAGACGCCCCTGCCAATGGGGGCGGTCGGGGGCGGCGAAAACGCGGGGCGTTTCCACGAAGTACCAAAACCCGTAGGGCAGGGCCACCCGCCAACCCTGAATTCAACGGCACGCGGTCATACAGCTCAACCATCTGGTCATTGATCAAACGCGCGCAGCCATTGGACTCTTCACCTGTTCCCAACTGATCGCTTGCGCAGTTCCAACAATATCGTAACATTACGAACTAAGGGACGGCACGCGCAATTCCCTTAACATGATGTGGTCCTCTAATCTGGCGCTCAGTCAAATTATGCCTATGGACTGGTTCCAAAAAGGAGGTCGCGATGACACAGTACGCTCTGACGATGTTGCTGGCTGGGATCGGCATTCCATTGCTTGCCGGCCTGAACGCAGCACTTGGCAAGTATATCGGGTCGCCCGCTACTGCTGCCGTTATCCTGTTCCTTGTGGCGCTCAGCATCAGTCTTGTCGTTATGGTCGCAACGGGAACCGAAGGGTTCAACCGATTGCTGTCCGCCCCCAAACACCTGTTTTTAGCGGGCGCATTCGTTGCGTTTTATGTGCTGACGGTAACCTACATCGCCCCACATTTTGGGGTCGGAAACGCCGTCTTCTTCGTCTTACTTGGGCAGTTGATTAGCGCGGCTGCCATCGACCACTTTGGCCTTTTCGGCGCGCAGGTTTCACCTCTTGGGTTGGCGCGCGCTTCAGGCATCGCCTTGATGGCTGCGGGTGTTTGGCTGACCCAACTCGCTTAGCTCAGCCATTTTTGCGTAACTTAGGACGCGTCCAAGCCTGACAGTTTCATCGCCTGAGCCCAGACTGCGTCTGGGACGTCAACGGGATCGCTCTCAATACGCCCTTGGCCCGGCATACGTGCGCCTTCGTCTTCGCTGATTGCTTCAGCGATACTGGCCAATCGGTCCGCAAATCCGTCAGACACACTAGGGTCGATGATCATATAATATTGACCCAAGTCGTGGTGTGGCCCTTCAGGTGCCTTCAGTGGTTTCACGTCTTGGCTAAGGGTAGACCCAGTCATACCAGCAGCCAAAATTTCAGCCATCAGGCCCAGGCCCCAGCCTTTGTATCCGCCCATCGAAACCAGCGACCCGGTCAATGCGGCTTCTGGATCCGTCGTTGGATTGCCGTCGATATCCACGGCCCACCCTTCAGGAATTGAGGTGCCAGCTGCCTTAGCCATAGTAATTTTGCCCAATGCAACGGTTGTCGTGGATTGGTCAAACTGCATCGCCAATCCACCCTGCCCGTCAGGCACAGAAAACGCGATTGGGTTTGTACCGATGACTCGCGTCTTACCGCCTGGGGGGGCAACGATAGGTGATGCGTTCGTCAGGCCCAAACAAATGAACCCGGCACGTGCAACCTGTTCGGTGAAATACCCCAAGGACGTACAGGTGTGCGCATGACCAATGGCCAGCGTCGCAGTCCCAAACTGACGTGCAGCATCCAGCGCAGGTACAAGGCCATAAGCAAACGCAGGTTGTGCAAAGCCAAATTGCGCATCCACAAGAATTGCTGCTGGACGCGGGGCGGAAACCACAGGAGATACGTTCCCCTTAACACGGCCAGTGCGCAATTGCTGACAATAGCTTTCTAGATAGTACAGCCCACAAATGCGGTTGCCATGCGCCTCAGCTTTGCGCACTGCACGCGCAACCTCCGCCGCAGGGAATGCGTCTGCGCCATGTTCAAGCAGCGCCGCTAAAACAACACGTTCAATTTCATCTAGGGTGACATGTGGCATCGCGCATTCTCCATGAGTGTTTCGGTCTTTGAGTCCAAATTAAATATGAGGCTAGTTGCGTAAAACACCAGCATCTAATCGCACGATCCGGTCCATGCGAGCGGCCAATTCCAAGTTATGTGTGGCAATGACTGCTGCTAACCCCGTTGAGCGCACCAACTCCATCAACACACCAAAGACCTGATCAGAAGTTGTCGGATCAAGGTTGCCAGTTGGTTCATCCCCTAAAAGCAATCGTGGACTGTTTGCGAGGGCACGGCAAAACGCAACGCGCTGTGCTTCGCCCCCTGACAACGCCGCAGGGCGGTGATCTGCACGTTCTGCTACACCGACGCGGCCAAGCAGATCAAGCGCACGTTCATGTGCTGCTTTGCGCCCAATGCCTGCAGCAAGTTGCGGTAACACGATATTCTCAAGCGCTGTAAATTCAGGCAGCAGATGGTGGAACTGATAAACAAAACCAATGTCATCTCGGCGAAGCCCTGTGCGTTTTGTATCGTTCAAGCCATGCATGTTTTGGCCACAAAATGTGACGTCGCCAGCATCAGGTGTGTCCAATAGGCCAGCCATATGAAGCAACGTGGATTTGCCTGCACCAGACGGGGCAACCAAAGCAACAACTTCACCAGCTTTTACCGCTAGGTCCACGCCACGCAAAACCTGCACCTCATTAGGCAAACCATCATTATAGGTTTTGCTTATCCCGCTCAGTTTAAGAACCAAATCACTCATAACGCAAAGCCTCCACAGGATTCATTCGGGCCGCACGTCGCGCTGGAAAGATCGTTACGATGAATGACAAACCAAGGGACAAAGCGACAGCAGACATGACGTCTGCAAAGTGCAGCTCCGCTGGCAAAGCATAAATCCCGCGAATTGCAGGATCCCAGACACCGCCCCCCATCAACCAATTTACCGTGCTGAAAATCGGATCGATATAAATCGCGAACAAGCAGCCAAATAACACACCCAAGGCCGTACCAATGATCCCAGTGAAAGCACCACAGATGAAGAATACACGTAAAACCGAACCTTCGCTTAGACCCATAGTACGCAATATCCCAATATCGCGTCCCTTATTTTTCACCAACATAATCAAACCACTCACAATGTTCATCGCCGCAATCAAGACCAAGATAGATAGGATGACGAACATCACGTTGTCTTCAACCTCAAGCGCACGCAGGAAGCCACCAGAGGCTTCTACCCATGTGAAGGACAAAGCCCGATCACCTGCAACCGCGACAATTTCAGAGATCAAATCATCAATTTCTTCCGGATCTTCGACCATGACTTCAAGTTCAGTTGCACCACCTTCGCGATTGAAAAACGCCTGTGCATTTTCAATAGGCAAATAGGCCCGCGTACGGTCGATGTCATATCGTCCGGCGCTGAACACATAGACAACCTCATAGGCATTCACCCGTGGACTGGTCCCAAACGCAGTCTTGACGCCGTTGGGCGAGATGACCTTGATCTTGTCCCCAACGCTTGCACCCAACTCACGTGCGACGCCTGACCCAATCGCAATACCTTGGTCAAAGCGCATGATATCGCCATATGACGTTTCGGGGTTCGCAATCCGCGGGATTGTCAAAAGGTCTGCCGCAGAGATACCGTAAATCTCAATGCCAGAATTCGACTGACGCAAGTTCGCCATCGCCTGTGCACGCACCAAGGGGGCAACACGTATTACCCCATCGACGCCAGCGACACGAGCAGCCATCGCAGTGTAATCTTTGATGGTGCGATCAATTTGGCCACTGTCTAGAACCTCGCCCATATTATAAACGGTGACATGAGCATTTGACCCAAGGATCGTATCAACAAATTCTGCGCGAAATCCTGAGCGAACAGCAAGCGTCACAATCAAAGCAAATACAGCCAATGTGATGCCGACCAAACTGATAACGGTCATAACACTTACGCCACCCTCAGCGCGACGCGCACGCAGATATCGCCAGGCAATCATCCACTCGAAAGGTGCAAAGGGTTTGGGCGTATTGGCCATTTTAGGCTCTTTCTTGCTTGGTATGCTCATTTACAAACAATCTGTGTCGTTTGTACGCTGTGGTCAAGCCGTGCGTCGGCGAAATGGCCAGCGGATAACCGCTAAAAGGCTGCTCGTTGTGATCAAGCCAACTAAAAAGCCAAAACTAGCAAAGATTGCGCCCGTCAGGTTGAGCGGGACAGCAGGCTGAAACGCATCCCATGCCGCACTTGTCACATCGCCATCAGTAAAGCGGGCCACGTAATAGGCACGCATGAATGGACCAGCCTCAGCCAGTAGTTTCAAATCTTCAGTCAAAATTGCATGACTGTCAAAAATTCGTTCCATATCGGTGCGACGCCGTTCGATAAAATCCGCCCCAGTCATCTGCACCAACGCTTCAGATCGCGACAACCCCTCTGCTGCTGCAGACGTGTCAAAATCAGCGACAACCTCGCTCAGGGCATCAACTGCACCACCCAAGCGTTGCGCATATTGCTGGCTGAACTCAGGAAATTGGGAGGTGCCAGCACCAACGGCCAAACCACCAGCGAGCGTGATTGCACGAACGATCATCACGGCACCTCCACTTGTTCACCTGAATTTATAGAGCGGCGTAGATTTTAGCGATCTTCTGAACAGCCAACTCTGGTGTCATTTCTTCGCTTTCACCTGTTCGGCGCGAGGTAAGTTCAACAACACCATTCTTCAAACCTCGTGGACCAACCGTTATGCGCCAAGGCAAACCAATCAGATCCATAGTCGCAAACTTGCCACCAGCACGTTCTTTGCGGTCATCATAAAGTGGCTCTAGGCTCAGGGTAGTCAGCGACTTGTACAATGCATCACAAGCTGCATCTGCCTCTTCGTCGCCTTGCTTCAAGTTAACGATACCACAGTGATATGGCGTTACGCCCTCTGGCCAGATGATACCTTTGTCATCATGGCTGGCTTCAATAATCGCACCCAACAAGCGGCTGACGCCAATCCCGTGAGACCCCATGTGAACTGGAACAGGCTTGCCTTCAGGCCCCTGAACAGTGGCTTTCATTGCCTCGGAGTATTTGGTGCCAAAGTAGAAAATCTGACCAACTTCGATACCGCGAGCCATCATGCGGCGGTCCTCTGGAACCTCATTGAAAAGCGTTTCATCGTGCGTTTCGTCTGTACGGGCGTACTTGGTTGTGAATTCTTCCATCACGGCCGCACACTGCTCAACATTGTCATAGTCGATGTCGCGGTCCCCAAACGTCAGATCGGTTACTGCGCTATCGTAAAACACCTCAGATTCACCAGTCTCGGCCAAAACCAAAAATTCATGCGTATCGTCACCACCAATTGGGCCGGAATCCGCACGCATTGGGATCGCTTGCAAACCCATACGTTCATAGGTGCGCAGATAACTAACCAAGTGACGATTATAGGCGTGCAACGCATCCTCTTTGGTCAGGTCAAAGTTATACCCGTCCTTCATATAAAATTCACGTCCACGCATGACGCCAAAGCGTGGGCGCCGCTCATCACGGAATTTCCACTGAATTTGGTACATGGTCAACGGCAGATCTTTGTAGCTGCCAACATGCGAACGGAAAATATCCGTAATCATTTCTTCAGCTGTTGGCGTAAACAGCATGTCACGGTCATTGCGGTCTTTGAAGCGCAGCATCTCTTCGCCGTAATCATCATAACGACCACTCTCGCGCCAGAGGTCAGCAGATTGAATAGTTGGCATCAGCATCGGCATGTGCCCAGCGCGTTGCTGTTCTTCGTGCACAATGTTCTCAATTTTGCGCAAAACTTTAAAACCAAGCGGCAACCATGAATAGATCCCCGCACTTGATTGTTTGATCATGCCTGCACGCAGCATCAAGCGGTGGCTGACAATCTGCGCCTCAGCAGGGTTTTCCTTTAAAACGGGCAGAAAATAACGGCTCAAACGCATGGCGCGGCTCCTCAAATAACAGTTGATGCCTGATTAAGCCAAACTGCCAGCCCTCGCAACGCCCCCTGTTGCATCACTGTAATTTTCCAAACTTCACTCTACCCGAAAAACTCTGGGGGAGACGCGCAGCGTCGGGGCAAAGCCTCTAAAATAACACTGACTGCTTAGCCAAAAAACCACCCAAATCAAGAAACTGAACCCCTAGATCGGACAACCGCGAGCGACATGATCCACAGCCCACACCATGGCGTATCTCTTTCAACGATTCATTAGGCTTATGTGAAAACATGGAAGGTTATTTACAATGAATACTTTGCGCAAATTGGCAGCGGTGACGGCTGCGACACTTACATTTGGTACTGCAGCGCAGGCTACAAACATAGTTGAAATCGCATCAGGCGACGATCGTTTCACAACTCTAGTGGCTTCCGTATCAGCTGCAGAACTTGTTGAAACGCTTCAGGGCACCCGCTCATTCACTGTCTTCGCCCCTCTAAACGATGCTTTCGCAGCATTGCCAACAGGTACCATAGAGACGTTACTGAAACCTGAAAATAAGGGCGACCTGACAAAAATCATTTTGTACCATGTAGATGATCGCAACCTAACAGCCAAAGCGATCCCA
>TARA_B110000090_G_scaffold33577_2_pt1 | contig 10878 bp, 7 predicted proteins | sample TARA_B110000090 | Tara Oceans TARA_B110000090 (sample SAMEA4397239) | marine metagenome | biome: Polar Biome; feature: [SRF] surface water layer (ENVO:00010504); material: water (ENVO:00002006), including particulate matter (ENVO:01000060) such as... | depth 5 m
AATCCATTCGATACTTTGAATGGGAAGGTAGCTATTCTATCCGTACTAACTACCTGATAATTAAGCACAGCGTCTTGCTTTACGGTGCCTTTTCTGAGGTGTATGTTCACTATTTTAGGCAACAAAGGTTCTGTCTCTCCTCCATACGCACCGTATTGAATGTCAGCGTACTGAGTGGTGTCCCGAGTAGCGACAGAAGACGTTAAAGTACGAAACAGCTCATTAATACTAAGTATGTTAGTAGCGATTCCTTCATTCGCTTTAAAACTCACGTCTCTAGTGTTGAGATTATACAATGACGAATCAAAAAGAGCATTTCCAACCAATAGGTTTTGAATCTGACCCAATTCTGCTTTAAATCCCAAATATTCATTCATGTACGAATTATCATACTTCATGTACTCCTTACTTAGGTTATTGACCAAGAAAAAACTGTCTTGATCTATAAGCACCGTTACGCCAAGACCAAACAAGCTAAACTTAGCCCAAAGGACACTATCCTTTTTCATCTTTAAGTGCATGGAAACATTCTGATTGTTCCCATTTATCTGGACAGTAGCCTTACCACGTGTTTCTAGGTAGTCATAATCATATTGATTCTTCCAGTAACTATTCACCACTTCGCTAGATAGGTCGAGGCTATTTTGTTTCTTTTTAGATTTACATCCTCCTACTAGTATCAGGACAGTAATGATGAGTATTGTCGTGCTCTTAGTCATCTAGTTCTTCTAATTTTCGGTTCATTTCGTTTACCATTGACTGGTTTCCTAGTACTTCGTACACCGCCTTAGAATGCATATAGTATTCTGGATTTCTAGGGTCTATGGCTATACATTTTTTCAATAGTTTGATAGCCATTTCATATTCCCCTTTGGCATAATGCACCCAGCCCTTGGTATCCAAAAAGAAGGGATTACTCGGCTCTAATCTAAGGGCTATATTTATGAGCGAATCTGCTTTGGACAAGTCTTTTTTTCTCTCAGCAAGACTAAATGCATAATTATTAAGTACCGTGGAATTAAACGGATTTATACTCAGGATATTTTCAAAGACTACATCTTCTTTATCATGTTTTCCTTGTTTTCCGAATACAGTAGCCTTACACAAATACAATTGAGCTTTATCCGATTTTTCAAAGGCAATCTCTAAGCCTTGATCTGCAGTTTCTATAGACTTATCCAAGTTATCTAGGTCTAGATAGGCGAACGCTAAGTTAATGTAAAGCTCCGGCAAATTAGGGAATAGTTCTAACGCTTCTTCTACATCCACTACTTGCTGCTTGCTGTCGTTAAGTCTCAAATTTGCATTGAGCAACTTGCTCCACAATGCATAATCAGAGGGGTCCTTATCTATAGCTTTACGTGTATATTCTCTTGCTTTATGGAAATCATTAAGTGTGGCATATATATCTGCTCTTAGTACGTATGGTTCAGCATCTGTAGGATAATTTTCTAATAGAATATCGCTTAGTTCCAGTACGTCACTCTTAGTATTCTCATCTCTTTTTAAGCCATTAAAAAAGGTGCTTATAGCTTGAAGTTTTTGCTGTAAGGTAATGTCATCTGTCTTGAAAGATTCCTTAAGGTGACCCATGGCCTTCTCATTTCTACCGGCCTCAGCATGAATAGTGTACAGTGCATAATGAGCTTTTCCTACAGTAGAATCTTGGTGTAAGATTTCATTGAGTACTTGTATGGCTTTTTCTTCTTGCCCTGCCCTCATGTACGTTTCAGAAAGATACCCCATGTATTGGAGATCCTCTGGATAGGTTTCAGATAACTTCTTCATTACCAATACAGCCTTATCTTGCTGATTAGTAGCTGAGTAAATAAAGTCTAACCGTGTACTACTTTCGCGTTCTATACCAAATTTTGCTTGCATTTGCTTTAGCATTGCTTCCGCTTTATCAAAACTCTTTGCATTGTAATACTGACTGGCACCTTCAGTGTAATTGGTTCGCTCACCTGGCTCATTAACTACCATTTCACTAAATATAGCAGCACTTAACTCGTACTTACCAAACTTACTATAAAACTGTGCTAACTGACCATGGTACCAATGATTATATTCCTCATTGTTATTTACTGCTTTCTGAGCATACAATAATGCTTCTGGAAATTTGTCTAACTGGTACAGTAATTTAGCACATTGATACATCGCTGCATGGCTCTCAGGGTATATCTCTAGCGATGAAAAATATCCCTTTAGTGCTTCATCCTTATTTTTCAGCACCTTCTGCTTATTTGCTTCAAAGTAGACCTTTTCAAAAGCTTTCTGAGTCTTATAGTCCAAGTCACGCTTACCGCTATGCATAGCGAGCTCAGTACTATTACATCCTACCAAAGATGCAACAACTATCAACAAGACTATGTGACGGCTTTTTATCAATTGATCTGTGTAGAATAATCGCTGATGCTAAGCTCAGTAGCTTTGCCATCAAACTTCACATGATTTCCTATCATGGAATTAAACAGGCTCGCATTTTTGATATGAGAATGAGTATAGATTATAGTGTTTTCTATCACGCTATCTTCTATCACTGTATTGTCTCCTATACTTACATAGGGTCCAATTTTTGTGTTTTTTAGCTGTACATTCTCACCTATATAACACGGTTCTATGATCACAGAATTCTCTGTCTTCAGACTGTCTGCTACTAGTTTCTCATCTGTACTATTAGCAAGCACACGCTGATTCGTATTGACAGTAGCGTTCTTGTTACCGCAATCCCACCATTCTATTACCTCGCCAGGGACAAATTTGCATCCTTGATTCTTTAGGCTATCCAATACGTTAGTCAGTTGGTACTCACCTTTTTCAGTGATTTTATTGTCAAGTAAATATTCTATCTCTTTCAGTACTGCGGCTCCATCCTTAAAATAATAGATACCTATAATGGCTAGATTAGATTCTGGGTTTTCAGGTTTCTCTACAAAATCTACTATGATACCTTCGTCATTGAGCTGTACCACGCCAAAAGCTCTCGGATCTTCCACTTCTTTCACCCATATAGTCCCATCTACACTCGCATCTAGTTTAAAATCTGCCCTAAACAGAGTGTCGGCAAATGCAACAATCACATTTCCTACCAACGCTTGCCTAGCTTGGTATATAGCATGTGCTGTCCCCAACGCTTCTTCTTGCACACATATACTTCCTTTGGCACCTAGCTTCTCCGCTACGGCTAGCAAGTGTGCTTGTATTTCTTTTCCAAAAAACTGCTCATTAGGCCCTATTATAAAAGCTATCTCATTCAGGGGTTCATTCACCACTTTCGCTATATCCTCTACTAGTCTCTGCACTATTGGTTTACCCGCAACGTGAAGCAGTGGCTTAGGCACTGTAAATGTATGGGGTCTCATTCTGCTGCCTATTCCAGCCATTGGTATGATAATATTCATTCTTCGTTTTCTTTTTGTACGTTTATGTTCCTGTGTGCCCATAGCCTCCAGCTCCTCTATCAGTTTCACTTAGACTATCCGTTAATTTAAACTCTATCTGCTCATACTTGTTTATGACCATCTGAGCTACTCTGTCACCATTCTTTATGGTAAATGTTTCTTTAGACAGATTAATGAGTGCTATTTTTATTTCGCCTCTATAATCAGCATCTATAGTGCCTGGACTGTTAATCACTGTAATTCCATGCTTAAACGCCATCCCGCTTCTTGGCCGAATCATTGCTTCAAACCCTTCTGGAAGAGCCATGTATAATCCTGTGCCAACCAGCTTCCGTTCCATTGGCTTCAGCACTATTTCTTCTTCTAAAAAAGCACATAGATCTACTCCTGCCGCCTGCTTAGTTTGGTAAGCTGGTAGCGGATTATTGCTTTTATTTATGATACTTACATCGAGCATTAGTGAGCAAATTTAGGTTTTTTAGTACTTAATAAAATTCTGTAGCCTACTAATCCATAAACAGCTAAGTATATAGCATTAATAACATACCCTGCCCAGCTCTCTAATCCGTCGCACTCTGAGACCATATACAAGCTAATGCTCATAAGTATTAGTCCTAGGACCACCTTCACATTGTAATTCACTGGGTAATATTTTTGCCCAAGGAAGTAACTCAGTACCGTCATTACGAAATAAGCTATTAGCGTAGTAACAGCAGCAGCTTTAAAGCCATAAATAGGGACATACACTAAGAGTAGAAAAACTGTAATAACAGCTCCAACAATAGAGACCAAAGCTCCTAGTTTAGTTTTGTCATTCAATTTATACCAGATGCTAAGATTAAAGAAAACACCAAGTAATAGATTAGCCATCAACAGTATAGGAACGATGAATAATGCGTCAGGATGTTCATGATATTCTGCTTTCCGGATCAGTAACTCAGCTATTTCTTTTTTATACAATGAAACTACTAAAAATATTCCTCCACATGCGAATACAAACCAATTCATAATCTGAACGTAAGAACTCTTGGCATCTTCCCTGTCGGCTTGAGAGAAAAAAAGCGGCTCTGCTGCGTACCTAAATGCCTGAATAAAAATAGTCATCAGCATACTTAGTTTATAAAAAGTACCGTATACACCTATCTCATAATCCACTGTTTCCGCAGGCAATAGTTTACGCATAACCAATCTATCAAAGGTCTCATTTATCATTCCAGCAAAGCCAAGAATAACTAAGGGCCAAGCGTATTTAAACATCTTTTTCCAAAGCTCAAGACTTGCTTTCCCTAGGTTTTTGAAAACATCTGTAGATACCAATAATAACTCTGCAACACTTGCCACTAAATTGATAATAAAAATAAACTCAATATTAGGCTCAGTATTCGTCATCGCCGGATAGTACACAATGAAAAAGACATTCAAAGCCACATTAATAAGAATACCTGTGCTTTTTACCACTGCAAACTTTTTAGCCTTGTGAAGGTATCTGAGTAAAGCATACGGCACAGACTTCAAAATGTCTACCGCTAGAATAAGCGTAAACCATACTACATAAGACAGATTACCTGGATAACCTACGAAACTGCCTACTACTGACTTATTACTCAGCATCAACACTACAAATGCAGTCACAACTAAAAGTAGTGAGGTCATAGCTGTAGTAAAAACATCCTGATACTTCTCCTTGGTACGCGCAAAATTGAAAAAAGCGGTTTCCATGCCGTGAGGTAGCACTACAAAGAAAAATCCAGCATACGCATAAAACTCAACGTGTGGTGCAATAAGCTTAGGAGTAAAAACTCCAGCAAAAATGAAAATCAAGAAGAAATTAATAGAACGCCCAACGATACTGGGAATTCCATAGATGGCTGTGTCTCCTGCTAATTTTTTAACAATGCTCATTAACTATGCAAAGCTACTTTTACTGCACACTAGCTGTACACACATTAGTTAGACTTGTCTAATGTGTAGGTTACTTGGAGTCTTACACTTCTTGGCGCTCCGAGATCTGCTGGCCTGATAGCATATTCTGTGTTTGTCAGATTAGATACAATAAGGTTTGTTTTCCAGCTGTCTGTAAACTCATATCCTATTCGAGCATTGATCACTGTATATGCTGTAAGTTTCTTATCTATAGACTCTTGTATGCCGGGAATAAAAGTTTCTATTGGATCTATTACAAATGCTAAATCTACATTTTGCACGGCTGACTGATAGGTTGCACCAATTCCAAATGTCCAATTTAAAAATTGGACTATTATATCTGCTTTCGCAAGATGTTGTGGTCTATATTTGAGTGCATAGTTTGTTGTGTCTGAACTAGTATTCAGATAAGTGAGCGGTAAATTTAGTGCATTTGACCCCACTGACTTATTAGGTTCTAAGGCCAGAGAGTTTGCATATGTATAACCAACAAATCCTTGTATTTCTATATTCTTAGTTTTCTGCTGAAAACTAAGGTTGAGCTCAGTTCCTGTCACTTTTGTTCTTCCTGTATTGAGAGTTTTGAAACCTGTCTTAAAATCGGTAATAGAATTAAACTCCCAAAGTCCAAAGGTAAACTCCATCATATTCTCAAAAGTCATCTGAAAAACAGCTGCATCTGCCATTAGATTTACGCTACCAATTTTAAAACCTTGTTTTACCCCTACTTCTAAGTTTGTGCCTGTTTCTGGAACCAGTTGATCATTTGGAAAAATACTTACTGGTCCTACCGTGGTAGTGATATACGATTCCGCTATGCTCGGAAAGCGATAACCCTGACCAAAACTGGCCCTCAAAAAAGTATAGCTCGCTGCTTTATAGTTAAGTCCTGCTCTAAACACTGGTTTACCTTCTGACCTCTCATTAAGCATAAACTGCTCATAGCGTGATCCTCCACTTACAGTCAATCTGTTCCAAGCTTTTTCTAACTGAAGATATGCTGCATAATTAGTAGCTTCCTGTATCCCACTGTAGAGCGGAGAACGTGTCACTGTGTTGATAGCTACTAATCCTCCTGTAGCATTAAACTTATTTTTTGGCAAGGAAAACTGAGACTGATACTCTGCATACACTAAGTTAGAACTATTGGACTGGTCTATAGTGGGGTCTCCATTGTCTACATCATTGTCTATACTCAAGTACCTAGTATTCAGCGAATGAGTGAACTTACCTATATTCCACTTTAAATACGGGTCTACACTCAGTCGAACTACTTCATTATCCGTACCTCCACTATCTAACGCGGTATACCCTAATTCATAGGATTCCCACAGCAAAAAGCTGCCTGAATTGCCTTGCTGATAGGTGGTATTCAGACCGTAGATAAGATTATGCTTACTCACTACCTTACGCAGTCCTAATGTGCCACGCACTCTTTTATCAAAGTCACTCATTTTATAGCTCTCGTCATTTAGAGCATTTAATCCTACAATTACACCTAGACCTTTGTATGTTCCGGTATGATATGCAGTAATATTAGAAACTGTGTTTCTCTTATTCCCTTGATAACGTAGTGACTCTCTCTTAGGCAAGTTATAAAAACCAGCAGTAGTGGTGACTTGAGTAAAAGGCTTATCCGAAGGTTTCTTTATTTTGATATTAATGACACCATTAAGGGCAGAGCTACCATATATTACCGAGCTTGCCCCTTTTATTATCTCCACACCATCTACTCCTTCTGTAGGCACAAAGTTCCATAGGGGCTGACCTGCATCACCACTTAGTATAGGAACCCCATCTATCAGTACTTGCACTCGTGACCCTGCACCATAGCTCCAGCCACTTCCGCTGCGTATAGAAGGTTGGTTATCTACCACCTGTACTCCATTTATTCGCCCTATCGTCTCTTCTAGATTCGTCGGTGCCGTATTAGATATTAGTTCTGGTTGAATTATTTCTAAAGAAATAGTAGTATTTTTCAGTTCCGTAGAGCGTTTACTCTCTGAAACTACTACCGCATTTAGCATACTAGAGGTTTCTTGCATGACTACAGATTTATCTCCAGGGGTAATGCTCATATCTTCATATCCCATCTGAGTTATTCTAAGAACAGAATCCTTTGCTTCTATTTTATATACCCCCACCACATCAGTGGTTCCTACTACCTTATTCTCTGCAACTAATTTTAGCTGAGCACCTACCAATGGTTCACCGCTTACATTTAGAACCTTTCCAGAATAACTGAATACATTTTGACCAAGCATTGGTAATGTCATAAGACAAAAGATTGCTTGTATGAATAGTTGCTTACGCATATCTTCGTTTAACACAAATGTATATAAACCTATCAGTTATGAAAAGACTTTTACTTATCACTGCTTTCGCATCTTCTATTGCTTTTGCAAACGCACAAAGTTGCACACCAGATAACACTATCGTCAGCCCAGGAGTATACCCGGAGCAACTCGATACGGCTTTTGCAGACCAAGCCTACGATTTTAGCTTTCAAGTTTTAGCACTTAAAGATACGGTAGTTCTTTTTGCTGGGCAAACTATAAACGCAACTATAGACTCAATAAAAGTAATAGATGTTATAGGAATACCTGCGGGTTTCGATTATACATGTAATCCAGCCAACTGCATTTTTACTTGGAAAGCAGTAGGATGTGTAAACCTAAGAGGAAACCCAACTCAGTCTCAAGTAGGAGTTTATGACCTAAAAATAGCAACAATCGTTTATGCTAAAGCAGGTATTCTAGCACTACCGGTACCTGATACTACAGACGGTTATGAACTTGTAATAAAAGGTGACGGGTCTGCATCTGTTTTTGATGTGTCTAACACTTTACTCAATATTTACCCGAATCCGTCTTCTGATGGTACATTTATGCTATCCTCTACTAATCAGATGTCTATACTGAACGTAATAGACATTCAAGGTAGGAAAGTCGCTTTTGAAGAATCCCTATCGCAAAACACATTGATCCTTAATTTAGCCAACGCTCCAAAAGGAATCTACTACTTACTAGCTGAAGTAAATGGTACGCTAATTAGTAAAAAACTAGTCAAATAGGTCATAGGAAGAGAGTAGCAGAATAACCATATCTTTGCACTACTCAAAATATGGCAACAGACGCGGCAACACAATCAACAGCATCTATATCAAAGCAAGAATTTATAGATCAAGTAAAGAGTGATTATATCACTGCTTATACAAGTAGACAAGCCTCCCTTATTGGTCGTAAAGAAGTCCTAACAGGAAAGGCGAAATTTGGAATTTTTGGAGACGGAAAAGAAATAGCTCAAGTAGCTATGGCCCGCTACATGCAAAAAGGTGATTTCCGTGCAGGTTATTACAGAGACCAAACGATAATGTTTGCACTTGGCCTAAGTACTGTACAAAAATTCTTTGCTCAACTCTACGCCCACCCCAGCACAGAACATGAACCTAGCAGTGCCGGTAGGAGTATGAACGGTCACTTTGGCACTAGAATGTTAGATGAAAATGGCGAGTGGCTTCCACAGACAGACAGAATCAATATATCCTCTGACATTTCTCCTACAGCAGGTCAAATGCCTAGAGCTCTAGGACTTGCATTTGCATCCAAAGTATATAAATCTAATGAAGACCTTCACAGTCACACTGATTTTTCTAAAAAAGGAAACGAATTATCTTGGGTGACCATAGGTAATGCAAGTACGTCAGAAGGGCACTTCTGGGAAAGTATAAATGCTGCAGGTGTGATGCAAGTACCTATGCTAGTAAGTATATGGGATGACGAGTATGGGATCTCTGTACACGCCAAGCATCAGACTACAAAGCAAAATTTAAGTGCACTATTATCTGGATTCAAAACGGATAAATTTGGAACAGGAATAGAGCTCATCACTGTAAATGGATGGGACTACCCCGCACTAATAAATGCCTATAAAAAAGCTGCTGAAGTTTGCCGAAATAAGCATACGCCAGTAGTAGTACACGTAAAAGAGCTTACACAGCCACAAGGCCACTCTACCTCTGGATCACATGAGAGATATAAATCTAAAGATAGACTGCAGTGGGAAGTAGAACATGACTGCGTTACTAAAATGCGTGCGTGGATACTGGAAAATAATATCGCAGAAAGTGAAGAACTAGCTACGCTAGAGAAACAAGCAGAAACTGAAGTAAAAGAAGCTAAGAAAGCGGCTTGGACTGCATATACAGGGGAGATAAAAGCTGAAGTACTAGAGGCCGTAAGCTTATTAAACGATGTAGATACTGAAGCTGCATCTAACTTACAAAGCACGATGGATCCAGGAAGAAAGGATATCCTAAAAACCATTCATTCTGTGCTGAGAAACAATATTGGAAGTACACCTATCAATACTCTTCAAGAATACTATACCAACTACCTGACTAAATATCAAGATACATACAGTAGTCATCTGCATAGCCAATCTCCACAGAGTGCACTAAAAGTCCAAGAAATAAAACCAGAGTACGGTGATGACAATACGGAGCTTAACGGTTTTGAAATACTCAACAGAAACTTTGACCGAATACTTAGCAGTCATCCAGAAGTAATCGCTTTTGGTGAGGATGTAGGAAAAATAGGTGATGTAAATCAGGGGTTTGCTGGATTACAAGAAAAACACGGAGAGCATCGTGTCATGGATATGGGCATCCGTGAGAATACTATAGTAGGTCAAGCTGTAGGAGCATCTCTTCGTGGACTTAGACCTATAGCTGAAATACAATACCTAGACTACCTGCTCTATGGTCTACAGATAATGAGTGACGATATAGCTACCATTCAATATAGAACCAAAGGTGGTCAGAAGTATCCACTCATTATAAGAACACGTGGACATAGACTAGAAGGAATATGGCATAGTGGATCGCCTATGGGTATGATACTAAACGCCGTACGTGGTATGAATGTATTAGTACCTAGAGATATGACTCGAGCAGCAGGTTTCTACAATACGCTATTAAAATCTGACGAGCCAGCACTCATCATAGAGTGTCTAAATGGATACAGACTAAAAGAGAAAGTACCAACCAACCTGTCAGAATTTACAGTACCTGTAGGAGTGCCAGAAACCTTACAATATGGTGAGGACGTCACAGTAGTCACTTATGGTAGTTGTGTGCGTATAGCACAAGAAGGAATAGCACTATTAGCTGAGAATGGAATATCTGTAGAGTTGATAGACGTGCAGTCTCTATTACCGTTTGATGTCAATCATAACATAGTAGAATCGCTAATGAAGACCAATAAAGTAGTCTTCATGGATGAAGATGTGAAAGGTGGTGCCACAGGCTTTATGATGCAAAAGGTACTAGAAGAGCAAGAAGGCTATAAATACTTAGATGCTGCTCCTCGTACGCTTACTTCTCAAGACCACAGACCAGCTTATGGTTCGGATGGAGATTACTTCTCTAAATCCAATGCAGAAGAACTCTTTGAGCTAGTGTATGACATGATGCACGAAAACGAACCAAGTAAGTTTTCTAAGTTTTAATCACTGTCTAGATTAAGCTTAAAAAAAGGGGTTCATGCCAATATAT
>TARA_B110000090_G_scaffold206145_1_pt1 | contig 10858 bp, 10 predicted proteins | sample TARA_B110000090 | Tara Oceans TARA_B110000090 (sample SAMEA4397239) | marine metagenome | biome: Polar Biome; feature: [SRF] surface water layer (ENVO:00010504); material: water (ENVO:00002006), including particulate matter (ENVO:01000060) such as... | depth 5 m
TAATCAAAAGGGATCTTAATCAAAGGCGCCATTAGCTTCAAAGCCTATAACCCAAAATAAAAAAAACCCGACGCTAGAGCAGCGTCGGGTTTTTTAGTATGACAACAGCCAAACTAATTACATATTTTCTATCATGGCATCGCCAAACTCAGAGCAAGACATCAGAATCGCATCATCCATCAAGCGTTCAAAGTCATAGGTCACTTTCTTTTCAGAAATAGCGCCTTCGATACCTTTGATCACCAAGTCAGCAGCTTCGCCCCAGCCTAGGTGACGTAACATCATCTCAGCAGACAAAATTAACGACCCTGGGTTCACCTTGTCCTGGCCAGCATACTTAGGTGCTGTACCGTGAGTTGCTTCAAAGATCGCAACGTCATCAGACAGGTTAGCGCCTGGAGCGATACCGATACCACCTACCTGAGCTGCAAGAGCATCAGAGATATAGTCACCATTTAGGTTCAATGTAGCCAAAACACTGTACTCATCTGGACGCAGAATGATTTGCTGAAGCATTGCATCGGCAATCACATCTTTAATAATGATATCTGCACCAGTGTTTGGATTCTTAACAACATGCCAAGGGCCGCCATCAAGAGGCTCGCCACCGAACTGCTCTTTAGCGACTTCATAGCCCCAGTCGCAGAAAGCACCTTCGGTGAACTTCATGATGTTGCCTTTGTGCACTAAGGTTACAGAAGGCTTGTTATGATCGATTGCGTATTGGATCGCCTTGCTTACAAGACGCTTGGTACCCTGCTCTGATACAGGCTTAACACCGATACCACAGTTCTCGTCAAAACGGATCTTGGTGACACTCATTTCTTCTTTCAGAAACTTGATCACTTTTTTGGCATCGTCTGTACCAGCACGCCACTCGATACCGGCATAAATATCTTCGGAATTTTCACGGAAGATGCACATATCGACCTTGTTAGGCTCTTTAACAGGAGACGGAACGCCCTCAAACCAGCGCACAGGACGCTGACACACAAACAGATCAAGCTCTTGACGCAGAGCAACGTTTAATGATCTAAAGCCACCGCCAACTGGCGTAGTCAGAGGACCTTTAATCGAAACAACGTATTCTTTAACCGCTTCTAAGGTCTCAGCTGGAAACCAATCGCCTTCGTACATCTCAGCTGCCTTCTCACCACAGAAGACTTCCATCCAAGAGATTTGCTTGCTGCCGTCATAGGCTTTAGCCACTGCCGCATCAATAACCTTGACCATAACCGGTGTAATGTCGACACCAATACCATCACCTTCAATAAAAGGTATAACTGGATTGTTAGGTACATTGAGTGAAAGGTCGGCGTTGACTGTAATTTTTTCACCAGATTGTGGAACCTGGATGTGTTTGTATCCCATTGTAATCTCCGAGAAAGATGAGCTTAGTTTTATTATTTTGTAAAAAATTTACCAGATGGCGGCGATTTTACAGTATTTCGTGGCTTTTTTGTAACCCTGTTTCATTTACAATAGGGCGAAATGGAGAAAAATATTGGCTAAATTGATCATATTAAACAAACCTTTTCAGGTACTGAGCCAATTTACCACCGACGGGGACAAGAAAACCCTCGCAGACTATGTGCCGACAAAAGGAGTCTACCCTGCTGGCCGTCTAGATTTTGACTCTGAGGGACTACTATTACTTACAGATGATGGGCAGCTACAGGCTCAAATCAGCGATCCAAAATACAAGCTAACCAAAACCTATTGGGCTCAGGTTGAGGGCCAAGCAAGAGAAGACCAGTGTGCGCAACTTTGTCGTGGTGTCAGCCTTAAAGATGGCCCAGCATCGGCGTTAACATGCGAGATATTGTCGGCCCCTGATCTATGGGATCGCGCACCGCCTATTCGTGAGCGCCAGTCAATACCCACCAGCTGGTTAAAAATAGTGATTGCTGAAGGCCGTAATCGTCAGGTGCGCAGAATGACAGCAGCTATTAACTTGCCGACATTAAGGCTCGTGCGGGCTCAAGTTGGGGAATGGCATATTAATGGCCTTAAGCCGGGTGAATACCGCAGTCTTGACGTTGAAGTAGCAAAATCTAGTGCCAGAAAGTTTAACCGCCGATAAGGAAGATCAAATGCCCAATAAAATACACCTGACAGTAGCCACAGTAATCGAAAGAGATGCACAGTTCCTGATGGTGAAGGAAACAAAAGCTGGTGTGCAGGTGATCAATCAGCCGGCGGGTCATGTTGAAGTCGGTGAAGATATCCTGCAGGCAGCGCTTAGAGAGACCATGGAAGAAACTGGTTGGGAAGTATCCATCACCGGATTTTTAGGGATTTCTACACATTTTGCACAGGCTACAGGCATCACCTATTACCGGCTAACCTTTGTTGCACAGCCTGTTCGGCAAGATAGCCTTGCGGTTATTGATGCCGATATAGATATGCCGCTATGGATGACCTTTGAAGAAATTAGAGCGGAAGAACCGCGATTGCGCAGTGACATGGTGCTTAAGTGCATCGAGGATTATCTAGCTGGGCGCATTTTCCCTTTGGATATATTTCGCAACCGCTTATAGTATCGGGTCCAGCGAACTGACTCTTATTAAGTGCTGCTTTATATAAGTACTGTTTAATATAAGCACTGCTTAATACAAGTATCGTTTCAAATTTAGGCCAGGATTTTCATGAATAAACCGCAGAAAGTTATCGTTGGCATGTCCGGTGGGGTCGACTCATCCGTGGCCGCGTTTCTGCTGATTGAGCAGGGATATGAGGTTGAAGGCCTGTTCATGAAAAATTGGGATGAAGACGATGGCTCTGAGTACTGCACGGCCATGGCTGATTTGGCCGACGCTCAGCAGGTCTGCGATAAGCTCGACATCCCATTGCACTCCGCTAACTTTGCAGCGGACTACTGGGACAATGTTTTTGAGCATTTTCTTGCTGAGTATCGCGCTGGCCGCACTCCCAACCCAGATATTCTCTGTAACCGCGAAATCAAATTCAAAGTGTTTCTCGATTATGCGCAAATTATGGGGGCAGACTTTATAGCCACTGGTCATTACACCAGAGTCGACTCCCAAAATGGCAGTGCGCGCTTATTAAAAGGCTTGGATAACAATAAAGATCAAAGCTACTTTTTGCATGCAGTACCAGAAGCAGCCTTTGCTAAGTCGCTGTTTCCTGTAGGTGAATTAGAGAAACCTGAGGTGCGGCGAATAGCTGCAGAACAGGGTTTTGTAACGTCCTCTAAAAAAGACAGCACAGGCATCTGCTTTATTGGCGAGCGTCGCTTTAAGGATTTTCTAGAGCAGTACCTGCCCGCTCAGCCCGGCGAGATGCGCACACCAGAGGGCGTACTGATGGGCAAGCATCAGGGCTTGATGTTTTACACCTTGGGCCAGCGTCAGGGTTTAGGTATCGGTGGCGTCAAAGATAGTACTGATGAACCATGGTTTACGTTGGATAAAGACTTAGAGCGAAACATTTTGATAGTAGGGCAAGGTACGGACCATCCCCTGCTGTTTACCAATCACCTAGCCGCCGTCGATATTAATTGGATTAATGGGCGCCCTGATGCGCCTTTTGAATGTTATGCCAAGACGCGCTATCGCCAGCCAGACCAACTGTGCTGGGTAACACCTACTGAAGATGACGGCTGCCATATTGTATTCGACCAGCCTCAGCGAGCCGTAACTCCCGGCCAGTCGGTTGTACTTTACAGTGATGACCACTGCCTTGGCGGCGGCGTTATACAGCGCGCATGGAATGCCTCATCTTCTGTTATAGCTCAGAGCGCCCTGTGATGTTTTCTCGCCCAACCTACGAACAGGCCCTAGCATTAGCCGCGGTGTTTCAAAGCTGCGAACTGGTAGCTGAGCTCGCACACAATGGAGACATTGCCCCCGCAAGCCTAGAGCTATGCATGAGTGCCCTGCTTAATCAGAACCCAGAATCTATAGAAGATATTTATGGGTCTGAGAAAAACTTAGCGATCGGTATTGCATCAATGAAAGCTCTCGTGGGAGGCAGCAACACAGAGCCTTCCGCACAAGAAAAAGAGCAGGAACAAGAGCTAAAACAAGAACTAAAACAAGAGCAAAGACCAGAGGTTATGCGCTACGTTATCTCTATCTTGTATTTGGCCCGCAAGGTATCGGGCAATAAAAAGATGCTTAACAGCATTGGGAATGGCATTGAAAACGCCGCCCGTCAGGCACAACACTTTTCACCCACCCATGACAATGTTTGTGGCAATATTGCATCCCTTTACCAAGATACCGTTAGCACCATGCGACTGCGTATTCAGGTCAGTGGCTCGGGGCTATATTTACAACAGCCAGCGGTTGCCCAGCGTATTCGTTGCCTGTTATTTAGCGCAATCCGTAGTGCCTTTTTATGGCAACAGCTCGGCGGTAAGCGAACCCATCTTATGCTGCAGCGCAAAACCCTAGCGCGCCTATTACCCAATCTTTAATATTTATTCCCAAAGGGAATTTACTGTAATTCAATTCTGAAATCAGAGCTCAATTCCGTTATTATTCTGCCCTTATTCTATCGACGACTATGGAACCTAAAATGGATATCCTCGCACTATCTGCTCTCACTGCTATTTCGCCTATCGATGGCCGCTACGGTTCTAAAACAGAACGCTTACGCAGTGTGTTTAGTGAATTCGGTCTTATTCGCTACAGAGTGATCGTCGAAGTTCGCTGGCTTCAGCATTTGGCTGCAGACCCAGCCATTGTTGAGGTCGCTCCGTTTTCCGAGGAAGCCAATCAGCTATTAAACAATCTGGCCGATAATTTTACCTTAGAGCAGGCCCTGCGGATAAAAGAAATCGAGCGCACCACCAACCATGATGTGAAAGCCGTCGAATACCTGATAAAAGAAACCATTGCGGACAATGCGGAGCTAAACGCTGTGAGCGAATTTGTTCACTTTGCCTGCACCTCTGAGGACATCAATAACCTGTCCCATGCTCTGATGCTTAAAGAGGGCCGCGATGAAGTAATCGTCCCTGCCCTACAGGCTATCACCGAGCAGTTGGCGACCCTAGGCAAAGACTTTGCCGCTGTCCCAATGCTTGCCCGCACCCACGGGCAGACTGCCTCACCCACCACGGTCGGTAAGGAGTTTGCCAATGTCGCCTTTCGTTTGCAGCGTCAGCTTAAGCAGATTGCTGCGGTACCTTTGTTGGGCAAGATCAATGGCGCAGTCGGTAATTACAACGCCCACATCTCGGCTTACCCAAATATTGATTGGGCCGCTAGTGCGCAACAATTTATTGAACAGCTAGGACTCGACTACAACCCATACACCACCCAAATAGAGCCCCATGATTATATGGCTGAGCTATTTGATGGCCTGGCCCGTTCGAACACCATCCTGATTGATTTTGCTCGAGACATTTGGGGCTACATTTCTCTGGGTTACTTTAAGCAGCGAACCATTGCTGGCGAAGTGGGCTCTTCGACAATGCCCCACAAAGTAAACCCTATCGATTTTGAAAACGCTGAAGGTAATATGGGTATTGCCAATGCTCTATTTGGTCACCTTGCGGCCAAGCTCCCTATCTCTCGTTGGCAGAGGGACCTAACAGACTCGACAGTATTGCGTAATATGGGCGTCGGTCTTGGCTATACAATGATTGCCTACGCCTCATTAAATAAAGGCATTAGCAAACTGCAGCTCAACGAAGAAAAGCTAGCTGCAGATTTGGACTCTAGCTGGGAAGTTTTGGCAGAACCGATTCAGACAGTTATGCGCCGCTACGGTATTGAAGAGCCCTACGAAAAACTCAAGGCTCTGACCCGCGGCAATGTTATGGACGAATCTACTATCCAGCAGTTTATCGACACTCTCGATATGCCGGAACAGGCCAAATCTGAGCTTAAGGCGCTAACGCCAGGTGCATATACCGGCAGTGCAGAACAGCAAGCGAGAGATATCTAAACAGTATGACGAATCCATTCCCGGTACTAGGCGATATTAGCGCGGAAGAGTTTCTGGCTGATTACTGGCAGAAAAAACCACTGTTGATTCGCAATGCTATTCCCAATTTTGAACCGCCTGTTGATGGCGACGAGCTGGCCGGCATGGCCCTTGAGCAGGAAGTCGAATCTCGCCTAGTGGTAGGTGCCGATTGGCAGCTAGAACATGGCCCATTTACTGAAGAGCGCTTCCAGACGTTGCCCAGTACCGACTGGACATTATTGGTGCAAGCTGTCGATCTCTGGGTTCCCGAAGTAGCAGAGCTATTACATGAATTTAACTTTTTGCCGCCCTGGCGGCTTGACGATATTATGGTCAGCTATGCCGAAGCTGGCGGCAGCGTAGGCCCTCATTTTGACTACTATGATGTGTTCTTGCTGCAAGGAGCTGGCCAGCGTCGTTGGCAGATAGGGCAACGTTGCGACAACGATACCCCTCTTGCGACCGGCACTGATTTGAAAATCATTGCCGACTTCAAGGCCACCAATGAATGGGTGTTGAATACGGGTGATATGCTCTATATACCACCACAAATTGCTCACCATGGGGTTGCTGTGGGTGACTGCACGACCTTTTCCATTGGCTTTCGTACGCCTGCTGCCACAGAAATGCTAGATGATCTGGCCACCGAATTACTGAGCCGAGGCCCAGCCCCAACTTACCTGATGGACCCGCCGCTAACCCCAGCCATGGCTAATAGCAATATATCTGCAGCCTACATAGCTAAGGTTAAAGCATTGCTGTTAGACACCTTAAATGATGACCAACTACTAGCAGAATGGTTTGCCCAGTTTATGACTGAGCCTAAGTACCCCATGCTAGTGGATGAGACTGGTGAGGAGCGCGTTGCCAGCATTGAGAACCCCAATGCCCCGGGAACCTACAGCCATTTTGAGAATGGCTTAAAGGCCGACAGCTAGCTCTTAATCCAGCTCTTAATCAAGGATCTCGACCGCCTCCGGCTGAGATACTGCACCTGACCCATGGCGACGATAGTCTGATGTGCCAAGCAGGCGACTGCCATTTTTACTTTGGATTGTCTCAGTTGCCCCAAGGCGTGATGTCTTGCTATTCACTATATGGCCCATCTCTCTCAACCGATCTAGGGTATCTACAGACACGCCAGATTCATAAAAAACAGTATCGGGAAGCCATTGATGGTGAATTCTCGGTGCGGCTGTCGCCTCTGCCACACCCATGTTGAACTCGATAACATTTAACAGTATCTGCATGGTCACGGTGATAATGGTACTGCCACCAGGACTGCCCGTTGCCAATATTGGTTTACCCTCTGAATTGAACGCAATCGTCGGCGTCATCGACGAAAGTGGCCGCTTGCCAGGTTCGATAGAGTTAGCAATTCCACCCACCAAACCATAACCATTAGGTTCACCAGGCTTAGAAGAAAAGTCGTCCATTTCGTTATTTAACAAAAAACCAGCCCCAGCCACTGAGATGCCACTGCCGTACGAAAAATTGAGCGTGTAGGTGTTGCTGACAACATTGCCCCATTGGTCCCAGGTGCTGTAATGGGTTGTCTCAGTGCTTTCTGTTTGGGCAGCCTTTTGAGCGGCCTTTTGAATTAGCCTAGGGGCTGACTTATCGCTGAGACCAGGCTTTATATCTGCAGAGCGACTAGAGCGTTCCAGGTCAATTTGACTACGCAACACTGCAGCATATTTTTTATCCGTAAGCTGGCCTACGGGAACAGGGAAAAAATCAGGATCTCCCAAATAAAGGCTGCGGTCAGCATAGGCGCGGCGCATAGATTCAACCAAACGGTGAATATAGGCAGCGCTATTATGGCCCATACTCTGCAAGTCCCAGCCCTCTAAAATATTAAGCATTTGCACCATATGAACACCGCCAGAAGATGGTGGCGGCATGGTACAAACTTTTGTGTCCCGGAAAGTGCCACAGACAGGCTCGCGTTCTACAACTTTATAGTTGCGTAAATCTGCTTTGCTGATTAAACCACCGGAGCGCTCCATCTGCGCCGTAATTAGCTCAGCCGTTTTACCGGCGTAAAATCCATCGCGCCCTTTGTTACTGATGCGGGATAATGTATCCGCTAAATCTGCTTGAACAAGAATCTCTCCAGCCTTGTAAAAGGCACCATCATCACCATAGAAATACTTTTTAGTGGCAGGGTCTTTTTGCAGGCGCTTAGCTAAGGTTTCAAGTGAATCAGACAGGCTAACACTAGTGGCAAAACCATCACGGGCTAAATTAATCGCGGGCTGAATCACGGCTTTGAGTGGTAAAAGACCATAGCTTTCTTGTGCTTTTAAAAGCCCTGCCACAGTACCCGGAACGCCAGAGGACTGAATACTAAATCGCGCTTTTTGGTTATCTACATCTCCTTCTTTATCCAAAAACATATCTTTTTGTGCATCTGAAGGAGCCATCTCTCGATAATCTATAGCGATGGTTTTGTTTTGCTCGGCCATGTGCACAATCATAAAGCCGCCTCCACCCAGGTTGCCTGCTCGCGGCAAGGTTACCGCTAGCGCAAAACCCGTTGCCACTGCAGCGTCTACCGCGTTACCTCCAGCGGCCAAGATATCAGCCCCGACTTGACTCGCAATCATCTCTTGAGAAACCACCATGCCGGTCTCGCTTATAACCGGATAAAACCGCGCATTGGATTCTAATACAGGAGTGGCATGAGACAGGTTTACAAGAAACATACAAGTCAGCATGGCAGTGGTGAAAATGAAACGGATAGGCATAATAGGCTCAGATTTGAAAAGGGTTTATATAAAAAACACAGGAGTGTATTTTTTATCAATTACCAAAATAAGGCAATCAAAAAAGCGGTGAGGCAACAGAATAAACTAACCGTTTACGGCATCTAGTATGCCCTTTCTTGATGTTTTAAACTTATTAACAACTAATAAAAAAAAATCTAAGGCCAAACAATGGATACTCTTAAATCTGTAAAAGTACGTCTAGCGACCTGGGGACAAGATGCAGAGTTAATTAAGGCGGTACGCCTCGCTGTGTTTGTGGACGAACAGCAAGTGTCATTAGATTTAGAGTTTGATGGTCTCGATGAGCATTGCATGCATTGGCTGGCTCTAAATGCAGCGGGCGATGCTGTTGGCACTGCTCGCATGTTAGCCGGTGGACATATAGGCCGCATGGCTGTGCTAGCGGCCAATCGGCATCAGGGCGTAGGCAATCAAATTATGAAAAACATCATCAGCAAAGCTAAAGAGACTGAGTTTAAAAGGCTGCACCTGCATGCTCAGGTCACAGCGAAGCCCTTCTATACCCGGTTAGGGTTTACTGAATATGGTGAGCAGTTTATGGACGCCGATATGGTGCATATTGCCATGGAATTAGCGCTTTGACTGTAATTAACCAAGCTGTATTTAGCCAAGCTGTAATTAGCCAAGCTGTATTTAGGCAAACTGTAATTAGACTAACTGTCTCTCGGAGACAACCACTCCATTATTATCGGCATAAAGGTAGTCACCAGGTGTAAAAGTAACGCCACCGAAAGTGACCGGCACATCAATTTCACCAACGCCCTTCTTGTCAGTTTTCATTGGGTGAACGCCTAGCGCTTGAACCCCAATGTCAGTAGCCATAATTTCATCAATATCGCGAATACAGCCATACATAATAATGCCTGCCCAGCCATTGACCGACGCCTGCTCTGCTAACATATCCCCGAGGCAGGCACGGCGTAAACTGCCACCCGCATCGACCACTAGCACACGCCCCTGACCCGCTGTGCCAACTAGGTCTTTGACACAGGAGTTATCTTCAAAGCACTTAACCGTGACGATTGGCCCCGCAAACTGTTCGCGGCCGCCAAAGTTACTCAGCATCGGTTCGAGTACTCGCACTAGCTGGGGATATTCATCACATAGATCTGGCGTAGATTTCACAGCTACTAACCTCGCGCCTTGGCTTTCTGCCGGTAACTGTGCAGCAGTGGCTCGGTATAACCGCTTGGCTGCTCTAGGCCTTTGAAGACGAGGTCACAGGCTGCCTGAAAGGCAATGCTCTGGTCAAAATCAGTGCTCATGCTAACGTACTCGGGGTCGCCAATATTTTGGCTATCGACCACTTTAGCCATGCGCTTGAGTGTCTCCATAATTTGCTCGGCACTGCAAATGCCATGATGCAGCCAGTTGGTCATATGCTGGCTCGAAATCCGCAACGTGGCCCGATCTTCCATAAGGCCCACATTATTGATGTCTGGTACTTTAGAGCAGCCAACTCCCTGCTCTACCCAACGCACCACATAACCCAGTAGGCCCTGAGCATTATTGTCTAGTTCGTGCTGGATCTCTGCTTGGGTAAGCTTGCGCTCCCCTAGTAACGGAATGTCGAGAATGTCATCAACATTTGCTGGCGCGCGCTGAGCGATCTGATCCTGCACATGGGCAACATCGACCTGGTGATAATGCATGGAATGTAATGTAGCTGCGGTTGGGGATGGCACCCAGGCAGTGTTTGCACCGGATTGCGGGTGTGCAATTTTGACTTTCATCATATCAGCCATATTATCTGGCACAGCCCACATTCCTTTACCAATTTGCGCCTTGCCCTTAAGCCCGCAAGCTAAGCCGATGTCAACATTTTGATCTTCGTATGCGGATATCCAAGGGCGTGCTTTCAGGTCGCCTTTAAGTGCAAACGGCCCCGCATGCATGCTTGTGTGAATTTCATCTCCAGTACGATCCAAGAATCCCGTATTAATAAACACGACACGGTCTTTTGCAGCACGAATACATTCTTTCAAGTTGACCGAAGTGCGGCGTTCCTCGTCCATAATGCCGACTTTAATACTATGGCGCTCAAGCCCTAGCCCATCTTCGATAGCATCAAAAAGGTCATTGGTAAAAGCGACCTCTTCTGGGCCATGCATCTTCGGCTTAACAAT
>TARA_B110000090_G_scaffold58509_1_pt1 | contig 10841 bp, 16 predicted proteins | sample TARA_B110000090 | Tara Oceans TARA_B110000090 (sample SAMEA4397239) | marine metagenome | biome: Polar Biome; feature: [SRF] surface water layer (ENVO:00010504); material: water (ENVO:00002006), including particulate matter (ENVO:01000060) such as... | depth 5 m
GTATTACCAGGTATTATTGCTTACCATTTATTCGAAGGGAATTTAGAATCTGCAGATAGTGCATATCCAGAATTAGTAAGAAAGGTATTGCCTGGTGCTTGGGTTGGTTTCTTTGCAGCGGTATTGTTTGGCGCTATTTTAAGTTCATTTAACAGTGTTTTAAATAGTTCTGTTACTCTTTTTGGAATCGATGTTTATAAACAGCATATTAATAAAAATGCAGATGAAAAAACGGTTGTGAAATATGGTAAGGCATTTGGCGTTGTTTTGGCTATTGCCTCAATGTTCATCGCACCTTTAATTGCAAATGCAGGCAGCTTGTTTGCTTATTTACAAGAAATAAATGGAATTTATAGTATCCCTATATTAACGATTATAGTTGTTGGGTATTTAACAAAACGCGTTCCTGCAATTGCTGCTAAAATTGGGTTGGTTTCTGGGTGTTTATTATACATCCTAAGTCAATTTTTTATGCAACCTTATTTTATAAAAAAAGCAGTGTCAATTGCTAAGCTAAATGGCATTACAGACACTGCTGAATTGACTTTAATAAAAGCACAGGCATATCCCCATTTTTTAGACGTTATGGCAATTTTATTTATACTAAATATTATTATAATGTTGATTATTGGAAAATTAAAACCAAGAGAAACAGATTTTATTCAAGAGTATACACAACAAGTAGATATAGAACCTTGGAAATATGTTAAACAAGTTGGGGTTGCTATTTGTATTGTTGTGATTGGTGTTTATATATATTTTGCTTAGCTACTCTTTTAAATTATTGTATTTATAAATTATTCAAGATGATGAATGTATAGAATTTTTGCAAAAATGGGTGTTGCAATAGATTCTGGCTTTCGTGAGATTTTTTATAAACTATCCGTAATTAACTTAGATTACTGCTGTATAAGATCAATAGGGTTTATTTACTGCAAATTTAAGCAAATATTGTATCTTATTTGTACATCAATACGGTAGAAATATTACAAAAATTGATATAATACATTTTGTATTGAAATGTCAATATTGATCGTGATTGATCAGATGGATTATCCTTAACTAATTCTGGAGTATTATTAAGACTTCTGTTAATTCTACTCTTTAAATTATGTGGCGTATTGGTTTGCAAAAGATGTTTTTCAATTTCATCAGTCGATATTGGATCCTTGTGTTTTAGCATAAATGAAACAATCTCATCAACAAGTTTGTGAGGTTTGATTTCAACGCTAACACCTAATAAATCTTTTTTCATTTATATATTTCTAAAAATATTTCCATCTTCATCTCCTGTAGCTTGTTGTTCAATATTAATATCATCTAAAGTTAAATCATCAGTTGAGCAAGAAAATAATGACATATTGAGTATTACCCTAAGTGCTATTAAACTTTTTTTTCTAATAATTGAGTCGTGAAGATAATTTTGGATGTATGAATTGAATTATTAGTGTTACTTTTGACACATCAAAATACTTCATTATCAATCTTTAGTTTATGCCATACCAAGATGTGTTTGTTCTTTTTTGGGAACAAGTAAAAGAAAGTGTTCAAGAAGGTCGCTTTGCTAAGTTAACCATGGCGAAGACCATTGGTAAGCCTAATTTGAAAAATATATTTCTCAGACCAGTTTATTCTAAAGATGGATTTAAGGTTTTATTAAAATTACGCTACAGATCTAAGGAGACTGAAGATGAGGAAGATGAACTTACGTTAGAAGAGGCTTTTTTGGTCTTGAAATCACATCTCGTAAAGTCTTTTTCATCCGTATTGCTATTTACTACAACAAAGGATGTTTCTTTTAAAATTAATAAAAAGGGTGCAGGAAGTATTACCGAGAATTCTCCGTCATTTCATGACGTTACGCAAGCTAAGAATGATGTAGAACAGCTATAATAAGGTGCGTTCTAATTCGTTTTACAATTCATTTTGTAATCTCTGGATGAGTAAAGCCATTATGCGCCGATTTAGTTCTCTTTCATGTTTGATATATGTTTCATACTCTATTTCTGTAAAATGCCCAATTACTAACCCCAATAATACATGGTGAATTTTTCGGTCTTTATGAATAATTTGTTCAACATATTCATTTTGTTTAGTATCAGTCAATTGATGAAAAACGATTTTGTGTTTTTCAAGATGGTAACGAAAAATAGACAGGATTAGATCATTTTGGAATTTTAGAATAGGACGAAGTGTCAGGTTTTGAAAATACTCCACTGCATTTTTCTCCTTTTCTATACTTTTCGTCTGAATTACTGGTCTGATTGATTCTAATTGACTTCTCATAATTACATTTTGAATGACCTTCACTATTGATTAAAAATAAAGTTACTTATTACAAATGACACAGTGCGTACAAATTACTTCTAAACCAAAGTGTTGATCTGTTTTTCACTCGTTTCATTTGATTTATGCTAGAGATACTTTTAGGTGATATTTTTTTAATTAGGTCTATTGCAATTCGATCTCTCCACAACCAATTCGAGGGCCAGCAGCACCTGACGGTTGAGAACTAAAATCATCTATACCTGCATGAATAATAATAGCTTTCCCTACTATGTTCTTAGTGCTATCACTACAATCTATACACCATAAATCAGTTTCTCTAGTTATAGTGCCAATACCATCTACACCAACCTCTATATTGCCTATGTCGCCTATATGAAATGGAGGTGAACCCCAAACGCCATGATTTACTTTTGTTGGATTCCAATGACCTCCTGCTGATGTTCCGTCAGCGGCACTACAATCTCCAATAGCGTGAATGTGTATAGCGTGATCTCCTGGAGTCAATCCAGTTAATTTTGCTGTCATAGAAACAACACCATTTATTTCGGTAAAAGAAACAGTCCCGGAGACATCACTATTGCTCTTAGAGATTATATTAGAAATAGCACTTAAACTAGGTTCCTCTTTTTTTTGTAAAGAGATAAGCGCGAAACTTATTAGGAGAGCCGTAAAATAAATATTTTTTTTAAGCATATTTTTATCTTTAAATTGATGAAAAATTATTTTTTTAATCCAGGCATATAAAGAAAAGGAACTCCTAACTCTAGTAATAATATATTAGTAGAAGCAGTTATGACTTCTTTAATTATTGTTTAACAAATATATGATAAAAGTTGAACAAAATAAAATATTTAGTATATATTTGTACATGAATTTAAACATATAAAATTATAAATTATGAAAAAAGTAATCTTTATCTTAACAATTACACTGACTCTAACTCTATCTAAAACTGCTGTAGCACAAGAAACAATAGTAGATGTTGCTGTTGGTAATGAAAATTTTTCAACTTTAGTAGCAGCATTAACAGCTGCTGATTTAGTTGGTGCTTTGCAGGGTGATGGGCCTTTTACCGTTTTTGCTCCAACAAACGATGCTTTCGCTAAAATTGATTCAAAAACATTGAACTCTTTATTAGAAGAAAAAAATAAAAAGGCATTAGCCAACATTTTGACTTACCATGTGGTGTCTGGAAAAATAGTTGCAACGGATGTTGTGGCTGCTTTAAAGAAAGGAAATGGTTCGGTAGAATTAGAAACTTTAAATGGTCAAGTGTTAACTGTAATTCAAAAAGAGGGTAAAATTTGGTTGAAAGATATCAATGGAAATTATAGTGAAATTACTGCTACAGATGTGATGGGTAGTAATGGTGTAATTCATATAATAGATTCTGTAGTAATGCCTAAGTAATTTGGAATCGTTATTAAAAATTAAGCCTCAGTAATTTGAGGCTTTTTTATTTCAATACCTTTTCATTAACTGCTATTTCTGAAGGATTAGCTTCAGAAAACTACGAAATCCCTTATTTTTGTCTATTAATAGACTCAAAATAATAAGGGACATTTTAATAGAAGTAATATTCTTTAAAAATGCGAATAAGAAAAGTCAGAGTTGATACTTAATTAAAAGGAAAGCTTAATTCAGAAATATAAATATGCTAAAAGACACTCAATTAAATGTTCTTGGAACAGTTTTAAAATCCTGTTGTAATAATCCTGCTACAGGATATTTTAGGGATGGATTTTGTAGAACTATTGAAGAAGATTCTGGTACTCATATCTTATGTGCTGTTGTCACTCAGGAATTCTTAGATTTTACAAAATCTCGTGGAAATGACCTTTCTACACCTATACCGCATTGGAACTTTCCAGGCCTCAAACCTGGTTCAAAGTGGTGTTTATGTATCTCTAGATGGTTGGAGGCAGAGCGCTTTGGTAAAGCTCCATGGGTGGTTCTTGAAGGAACACATCAAAGAGCATTAGAATATACTACTTTAGAATTACTGCAAAAATATAAGGCAGTAGATTAATTATATTCAGAGGTAATACTTTCTGAAGAAATAGTGCTTGATAAAGTTTCTATAACTGCAAGAGCTGCCCTTTCTCCAGAAATCATAGCAGCATTTAAAGAGCCATTCAATTGTGTGTCTCCTGCTAAAAATAAACCTGTTGTTAAGCGCGTTTCTGAAGGGGACATTTCATATCTTAAGTCATCTAAATTAGGCAAAGCCATTGGGATACTATAGTGCTTTATAAATTTACAAGAATCAATACCGCAATTTTTTAGTAATTCTTTTTTTACGTGTTCAATGAGTATCTTACCTGATAGGTTTTGATTGTCTATAACAGTTACAGAAAGTAACTCTTTAGCAGGCTTTACTTTAGTATCTAGGCTTGTATGATAAAAAATATTATTTATAAGCGTTCCGTTTTCAGGAATAAGGCCAATTAAGGGCTTTTTAATAATTCTACTTTCAGTCGAAAAATATAAGGTGTCACAAGATTTCCATTTCGTAGATTGATTTTTTAAATTGGAAATTAAAGGGTTTGCATCTGTTGCTAAAATAGTAAAATGGCTTTCTAGTTTAGTCGTATCAGTAAGTGTTATTTCTCTGTCTTTAACTGATGCTACTTTGGTATTGAATTTGAAAGTAGTGCTCTTTAGGTTTTGTGAAAGTTGCTTTGGAATCGCTTCAATTCCAGCTTTTGGTAAAGTTGCATAGCCTTCGCCAAACATTTTATAAACAAACTCAAACATTCTACTCGATGTTTCTAATTTATTTTCAAGAAAAATACCACTAAAGAAGGGCTTAAAAAAAGTAGTTATCATTTTAGAGGAAAAACCTAAATCTCTCAAATAGGATAAGGTAGATTGCTCTTTGTTAGAAAATATATCTGACAGCGTTTTTTTCTTTAAACTGTTATTCAATTTTAATATTTTAAGTTTATCTGAAAAGTTTCCTATTCCAGAAGACAGCGTTGAAAACAATAAAGTGATATCTCTTAAAGGGTCACCTATTATTTTTTGCTCGGTATTTTTGAAAATAGAAGCGCCTGGAAGAAACTTCTGTAATGCTAACTTGTCAAAATCTAAATACTTTTGTGCGGCAGGATAGGCAGTTAAAAGTACTTGAAATCCATGATCTAACTGATACCCATCAACAATATCTGTTTTAACTCTGCCACCAACGCGATCTGTTGCTTCTATAATAGTAGGTCGATATCCATTATCTTCTAGAACTTTAGCTGCTATTAGGCCGCTCACTCCAGCGCCAATAATGTGTATCTTATAGTCTTGTTTATTCATAGGTATATTATTTACTAAAAATATAAAAGTCTTTTTTTAGGCTAATTTAATAGTTTTAATTTTTGTTTAACAATTAACTTGTAAAAGTTAACAGAAATATAAATACCTTTACATCGAAGTTAAATTATAAATATGAACAAAACAGCCATTATACGTTGTGAACATTTCAACGCAGCTCACAGATTACATAATACGAATTGGAGTGATGAAAAAAATCGTACGGTTTTTGGTAAATGTAATAACCCTAATTATCACGGACACAATTATGATTTAGAGGTAAAAATCATTGGTTTTTGCGATCCTGAGACGGGTTATGTGATTGATACAAAAATTCTTTCTGACCTTATCAAGGATAAAGTACTAGATAGGTTTGATCATACAAATCTAAATTTGGACACAAAGGAGTTTGAAAGTTTAAATCCTACCGCAGAAAATATTGCGATAGTGATATATAATATCCTTAAACCAGAGTTAGATGAAAGTCTAGAATTGAGAATAAAACTTTATGAGACGCCAAGAAACTATGTTGAATACCCCTGCGTATAATTTATTTAGGACACACATGTAATAGGATTAGTTTTGATAAGTTTATAGTCGTTTTCTGATGCCAATAAAAACTAAAATCATTAAGGTGTACCATAAAAAAAGCGGAACGATATATTCTTTATATCCCAAAACTAACATAAAACTTATTGTTAAAAGTTGAAAGCCAAGGCCAAAGGTTGACAGCGCTGTCATCAATAAATTCGGAAATCGTTTTCCTTTAGATGCATTTGAGTCTAAGGTGTAAATTATTTTGTCAAAAACTCCATAAAGTACTTTGTAAATTCCAAAGAGAGTATTTACGTTTTTTTGTTTTTCTCCTTTCATCGCCTGTGGAGAGTTAAATTCAAAAATCCTACTCGTTGTATCACCATTTAGATTATTTCTCAAAATAACATAGTAATAATTATATAAAGTGCCTTGTAATTGAATTCCTAAAAATGCAAATAAACTATATATAATATTAGACTCTGTAACATACCAAAGTGCTATGAAAATAAGTAGATTTAAAATTATATCTGCAATAGAATCAAAGTAACGGCCTGTGTGCGAAGGTGTTTTTTTTACTCTAGCAAGCTCTCCATCTGCAGCATCCAATATCGATTTAAATATTAAAAAAAATGCTGCAGCCCAGTAATATTCTAATAGGATACAAAAAACACCTATTAAGCCCGAAATAATAAACCATATTGTAACATCAATAGGTGTATATGAAGTTTCTTTGAGCGAATTCGCTATAAGCCTTGCGATAGGTCTTCCATAATCAGAAAGGTCTATAAATTTATGTTCTTTAGGTAATTTAGACATGCTACTTTTTAATTCTCAAATTTTTATGATTCCGCTAACCAAATTCTAATAAAAAAAACAAGTTATTTAGTATAATCTGTAAATGTACAATAGCCTAATAGATAAAACCTATATTAGTATATTAATTTTGTTTAACTTTTTAACTTAATTTGTTAAACAATTATGTAACTTTGTATAGTACTTGAATAAAAAGCATTTGATTATGGGTGCTTTTAAGATGTCTAGGCATCTTAAAATAAAACAAAATATATTCTTATATAGTAAAACAGATGAAATTGAAAACAGCAAACTTAGCAACTACTAATGGTAATATTATTAGTAATTTTTCCAATGATGAGATAGGGGATGATCATTTTTATACGGGTCTAGAAACTCCTATGAAATCAGATGCGTTTATAATGTCAGATAAAGAAAAAAAAGAAAAAATTTCTGATTTGTTTGCACAGATAATGGATGTTATAGGCCTAGATCTTTCAGATGATTCATTAAAAGGAACTCCTGATAGGGTTGCTAAAATGTATATTGAAGAAATATTTTCTGGTCTTAATCCTGATAATAAGCCTAAGATTGCGCTATTTGAAAATAAATATCAATACAACCAAATGTTGGTTGAGAAGAACATTACATTTTATTCCAATTGTGAACATCACTTCGTTCCAATTATTGGTCAAGCTCATATAGCTTATGTGTCTTCTGGAAAAGTTATTGGACTTTCTAAAATTAATAGAATTGTACAGTATTATGCAAAACGCCCACAGGTGCAAGAGCGTTTAACAAATCAAATAGCAATGGAGCTGAAATCTATCTTAAATACAGAAGATATTGCTATTATAATCGATGCAAAGCATTTATGTGTTTCGTCTCGTGGTGTTAAAGATGACACCTCTGCTACGGTTACCTCTTACTATGGTGGCGTATTTAACACGCCGCATAAAGTTGCTGAATTACAGAGTTATTTAAACCAATAAATTTGTTAATTAGTAAAAAAACAAAATTATGAAAACAATTGATAAAGCAAAGTTGTCGGCAGGGACTTCTAACAAAATAAAAAAACAATTAATCTATGATATCGCTATCAACGCCATAGATGGTAAACCAATTTCTCTTTTAGAATTTAAAGGGAAGAAAATACTTTTTGTCAATGTCGCTTCAGAATGTGGGTTTACAAAACAATATAAAGATTTACAGACTTTGAGTGATACGTATAAAAATAAACTTGTTGTTATTGGCTCGCCCTGTAATCAGTTTGGGAAGCAAGAGCCAGGAGATGCTTCAAAAATTCAAGAATTTTGTGAATTGAATTTTGGAATTACTTTTTTACTTACTGAAAAAATAGACGTAAAAGGAAGCAAACAGCATCCTTTATACAAATGGCTTACATCTAAAGATCTAAACGGTAAAAAGAGTTCTACTGTAAAATGGAACTTTCAAAAATATCTAGTTGATGATAAAGGCGGTCTTATAGATTATTATTATTCAATCACCAATCCAAAGAGTTCTAAAATTAGTAAGTATTTATAGTGTCTATAGATGTTATTAGGCTTTTATTAGATTTTGGGCTTGTTGTTTTGATTTGGTTGATACAGCGAATTGTGTATCCGATTTTTCTTCATTATAACACTGAAAATATAGTTGTTTCACATAAATTATATACCTCTCGTTTTAGTGCTATTGTTATTCCATTGATGTTAGGACAACTTGGTATTGCTATATATCAAGCAGTTATATTATCCAGTCTATATACATTTATAAGTCTTGGAATTATTTTTCTTATTTGGACATCTACTTTCTTGCAATTTGTTCCGATACATGCTGATATTTCAAAGGGAATTGTTAGTGAGAAAATGTTGATTTCACTCGTGCAGAAGAATTGGATTAGGACTATATTATGGACACTACTATTTCTATATAGTTTTTTTAACACTACTATTCAGGGCTATACATCATAATACCCTAGTTTTAAATAGTTGTTTTTAAAATCTGTCATTTTATGAATAAACTTTTTATTATTCTGATAGTTTTTATTTTTTTTAAACTGTATGTAATTTCCGTTTGAATGCATGCTAAATGTTTGGTTGCTATAGATGACTAGACGATAATAGGGAATTATCCATGAATAACGGTCTAGCCTGTTGGTAAAATGTACGATGATTCCTTTTGGCCTTAATTCAATGTTTGCATAATTAATAGCTACTGATTGCATATTCTCAGGCTGTAATTTAGGACTCAATTCTTCTATCATGAACCTACTAGAACCAACCCCCCTCATTTTTATTTTTTCGAAAAAAGAGAATGCTTTACCTACGATCTGGGTGCTTTCTTTTGTATAATCTTTGTTTATATAACTTGTGTTAAATATCATTTTATGTTTTTTAATTATTTAAAGATTCTAAGTAAAGTTCTCCATTATTTAGAAGCTTTTGCTGCTTTTCTAAAGGCATTTTATCATACATTCTTACTAACATTCCCAATCGAGGATTTGACAAGAAGAAATCACGATGTGTGTGCATAAATCTCCAAAATAAACCATCCCAAACCGCTTGCCATTCTCCTTTTTCATAGTTACTCATTTTCATTAAATAATTACTTCCACTTATGTAAGGTTTCGTAGCCATTAAACCACCATCTGCAAATTGACTCATTCCGTATATATTGGGAACCATTACCCAATCATACGCATCTATAAAGAGTTCCATAAACCATCTATACACTTCGTCTGGATCAAACTCACACAGCATCATGAAATTACCTAAAACCATTAAACGCTCTATATGATGGCAATAACCCGTTTGCAATACTTTTTTAATTGTTTGGTCAATGGGCGGAATACCGGTCGTACCATCATAAAACGAAGTCGGTATTTTCTTTTTAAATTTCCAGAAATTGGTGGTACGTTCTTCGCTTCCTCTAGATTCATAAACACCTCTTATAAATTCCCTCCATCCTATAATTTGACGTACAAAACCTTCGGTAGAATTAATGGGTACATTATTTTCTTCAGCATATAATAAACAAGCATCAGTAATTTCTTTAGGCGTTATTAAACCAACGTTTAGCATCGGTGTTAATACACTATGATTTAGAATGGAGTTTTCAGCAACAATAGCATCTTCATAAGTCCCAAATTCCATAAATCGCTGCTCAAAAAATTGATGTAACCAATCTCTGGTTGTTTTAAAACTGGTTGGATATAATGATTGTTCTGTAAGGCTTCCTAAATGAGTTGAAAAGTGTGTTTCAACATAGTGTTTGGCTTCTATATAATAGCTATCTACATCTGGAAACTGAATAGATGGCGGTGTCTTTTTAGCGGGATACTTCTTTCTGTTTTCAGTATCAAATGTCCATTTACCACCTGTTGGCTTGCCGTCAGAATCCATCAAAATATTTCGCTTTTTACGCTGCTCTGTATAAAAAGAGGTTTGATGGTATTTCTTTTTATCACTTCTAAAAAAAGGTGCTAGGTCATCTTTAGAATTTAAAAATAAAGGAGATGTATATTGAGTGGCTGTTATTCTACTTTCTAAAAAACCTTTATCTAACCTTTTTTGAAGCCAATTATCTGTTGGGTCTATATAGTTGATATGCGCAACACCTTGTTGTTTCAATTTGGGAATGAGTAGTCTGATATCAGAAATATCTTCTGTAGCTTCAATATAGTGTACTTCAAGGTTTTTATTTTTCCGAAGAAAATCTGCATACCGTTTCATAGTTGCTCTATGAAAGGCTATTTTTTGCTTGTGGAATGGATACTGCTTAAAGAACAGGTACTCCTCTACTAAATAGAAAGTAGCATCCTTCACAAAAAGTGGAGACTCTTGGAATAATTGATGTGGAAATAGTATGTTAATTTGTTTCATTTATTTCTTCTACAGCGTTCGCTACAATATTTAACT